>Ga0316223_1001935_pt1 | contig 18131 bp, 16 predicted proteins | sample TBH18009metaG_FD_206007 | JGI IMG/M metagenome (GOLD analysis project Ga0316223, IMG submission 206007) | Freshwater microbial communities from Trout Bog Lake, Wisconsin, USA - TBH18009 | ecosystem: Environmental > Aquatic > Freshwater > Lake > Hypolimnion/Profundal zone | place: USA: Wisconsin...
GAGGTCTTCGTTCGGAGTGTCTCATTCCTTCAGAGAGCGTTAGTCGCTGACGGCGTTTTCTCCCAAGGCGGCACAGGACTGCCGCACTCCACGACGCTCGCGCGACTGCGAAGCCGCTCCCCGGTTCTTGCCCAACAATCACCCTCGCGCTTTGGTGAGGTTAGCTCCTCAGGATGACAGCAATCGGGGCGCCGTCCTCGCTCGGGCGTCTGGTCTTCAAAGTTGTGGGTAATGGAAAGACGGGACTGCCGTACTCCAGGACGCTGGCGCGACTGCCGAACCCCCATTCGCCTTCGAAACCGCTGCTTATCCGAACAGTATTGGGCATCCTGCCGGCGTGCTGGTGCCGGCGTCGGATTGCACTCGGCGCGCGTCCAAGCCTTCGGCGGGATGCCGAAGGCAGCAGGCTGGAAGCCCGCGCTCGCCTTCGGCGCTGAAGGCGACCGTGACGCTGCAAAGTGGAACAAGCGCCGAAAAAACTTACACCCGCCGCAAATGCGTCACCACCTCGATCTCCGCCGTTTGCGGGAACATGTCGAGCGCAGTCACGCTTTCGAGGCGGTATCCGCGGCAGAGGGCGTTCAGATCGCGCGCCAGCGTGCCCGGGTTGCACGAGACATAGACGACTTCGCGCGGCTTGGCGGCGAGCACGGCGTCGATAACGCGCGCAGTGATTCCGGCGGCCGGCGGATCGAGCACCAGCGACGTGGCGCCGGCCCGGCAGGCTTCGTCGAGCGCCTCCGGCAGGATCGCATCGACGTCCCCGGCCTGGTAGCGCTCGTTTGGGCCGGCATCGGCGCGCGCATGTTGCACGGCGATCTCGTTTTCTTCGATCCCGATCACCTGTTCGAAATGCGCGGAAAGACCGTGCGCGAAAAAACCGGCGCCGCAGTAGGCATCCACCAGCGTGCCGCCCTTTTCGATGAGCCGCTCCGCCGTTTCAAGCATCGCGCGCGCGACAGCGTTGTTGGTTTGCTCGAAGTAGCCCTTTTCGCGTTGCTCGGCCAGGGTGTAATCGCCATCGGGCATGCGCCGGGAACGAAATCCCGCCAATCGCGCGTTGACTTCATCGGACGCAATCGGGCAACGCGTCACATCCACCAGCGTGTGTCCGTCCAGCGCGAAAAAACCGATCATGCCCTCGACCACGTGGACTCGAATCCGGTTGCGGTAAGAGTAGGGGCGCGGAGAGGCAACCGTCGGGCGCATCGGCACCTCGGTCAGCTTGCCCACGCGGCGAAGAGTCTGCTCCACCTGGCTCGTCTTGAGAACGACTTGCGCGGGGTAATCGATGTGCTGGTACGAACAGCCGCCGCAATGGCCAAAATACGGACAGACCGGTTCGACGCGGTTGGGCGAAGCGCTTTCCACGGTCACCAAGCGGCCTTCAGCGTAATTCTTCTTTTTCCGAACGAGCTCCGCTTCAATCCGTTCTCCCGGAATCGTGAACGGGACGAACACGACCATCCCTTCGGAGCGGCCAACGCCCTTTCCGCCAAACGCAAGATCGTCGATGGTTAGATGCAAAGCAGGATTCAACAGGGAAGAAGCGCCACCTCCCGGGTCCAGCTTCTTGATTTCTGACTCGTCAGTTAACGAGCGTCCCCCGCATACGTTCTCACGTAGCGATAGCGGGACTCGAAACCGAGTTCCGGCGGAAATTCGGTGAACCCGTTGTTTCCGTTGAGCCACGACGGGGAGGTATAGGGCGGACGAAAATCTCCCTTATAGTCCCCGAACGGGAAGGTAATGACATCGTGCCAGCCGGTCCCAAACCGGTAAAACATGCGGATTACGCCATGAACCGCGCTGTTGGGAAGCGCCATGTCACCGTTTCGTTCCGTGTCGCATGCAATCGTGTAAGGGATTTCGGAGATGCCCAGAAACACGTTCGACAACCCTCGCCCGAACTTCCGTCCCGGGTCCATCACCGACGACGGCGGTTCCTGGATGTCCGCCATCGCGGCGGCGGTGAACGCGGAGAAAAGCAAAACGGATAGGAGGGTTTTCATGTTGACGATAAGCTTATCAGAATTTCTGAATGAAATGCAAGGGGAAAAATAAGCACCCCGACGGCTATTTCACGCATTCCAACGCGAGCGCCTTGAGCCGGTTGAGCGCTTGCTCCATTACGGCGAGATCCACGATCGATTCGTTTCGGAATGCCCCGATGCCGTGCGGGAAAGTGATGCTCAAGGGGCCGCCCTTTTGCTCCTGAAACTCCGGAAGGCCCTGAAGGATCTCCAAGTTGCCGTCCGCGCCGACCAATTCGAGCTCTGCGAACCAGAGCGGCAGCCCCAGGGTCGAGAACGCCTGGTGAATCTTCGCAAATTCCTCCTCGGGCATCCATCCCCGCTCGGTGGCGTAGCGGCAGTCGATTAGGATTCCCATGGCCACCGCTTCTCCGTGGCCGATTTCGCAATTGGAAAGGATCTCCAGCTTGTGCGCCCCCCAGTAGGCGAAATCCAACGGCTGCCCCACCTGCGTTTCGAACGGATCGTTCTGGATCGACATCCGGCTCAGGTAGAGATACGCGCTGTGCTGCACAACCTTCTGGATGGTCTCCGCATTGCGTTGCGAGAGAACACCCGCCAGCGTGCAAAGATCTTCGAAGAAATCGCGATCGCAGATGATTCCCATCCGGAAGGCTTCGGTGATTCCCGCCATCCATTCGCGGTCCGGCAGCGAATGCAGGAACTGCCAGTCGTTGATCACGGCGAACGGCGGCGCGAAACTGCCGATGGCGTTCTTCATCCCGGCGTAATTGACCGCGGTGCGAACGCCGACGCCCGCGTTGGACTGGGCGAGGATGGTCGTCGGGATGCGAATGGTTCGCAGGCCGCGATGGGTGACCGACGCCGCGAACCCGATCGCATCGAGCACCGCGCCGCCGCCGACGACAATCACGTAAGAATGCCGGCACAGATGAGCGTTGGCCAGGGCTGTCGCCAGCGGGCCGATTACTTCGATGTCATTCTTGATCCCTTCGCCGCCGGGCAACACCCGGGGTTCCTCCGCCAGTTCGATATCGTTGGCATAGGCCTCGAAATACTGGGTGATGTGCTGGGTTACCTGCGGCAGGAGATCGGCCACGTTCGAGTCGATAAACACCATGGCGCGATGCACCCGGTTCTCATTTAACCGGTCCATCGCCTGCGCCAGGACCGGGTTCGAGGGGTCGAAGACGCCCTCGGTAAAAATGATCGGATACTCGATCGAATAATTGAGATTTTGCTGGATCTGGGAATCGGGTATCATGGCAACTGCGGCTTCACGGGGAACGCGGTTTTCAGCAAGTGTTCCCATTTTCGCGGGGGAAGTCAATAAAGAAGGCGCGAGAATGTCGATGTCGGGAAGAAAACTCGTCAGGGAAACCCTGATGTGGAAAAAATAGTGCGAAACGGGGTTGTAAATCTTCTGGGTAATCTGTACCCTGAGGGCTTACTTAGATAAAACACGACTGGGCACAATCAAAGACACCGTATGTGGGAAGAGCGAGAGAGAGTAGAGAGGACGATGGGCCATTGCAAACGGTGTGGACACCGGCAGTTGTTCAAGCGACAGCCGATCCACCACGGGGTGCATTTCCTTCTGACGGTCCTCACCTGCGGCCTGTGGGGCATCAGTTGGCTGGCGGTCATACTCGGACGCGGCCATCGCCCGTTCCACTGCGACCAGTGCGGGCAGCGCCTCTACAAGTAAACCCAAGTAAACCTCTACCCGATCCGAAACGTGCAGCAGTAGAGACCGGAAAGCGTCGTTTGCGTGCGTGCGACGGGGGCGTTGAGGATTCGCTCGAACAGTTCCTGCTCCAGGCGCCCGATCAAGGCGGGGTAGAGTTCCTGCAGAGTGGCGATTGGCGAATGGTGTTCGACGATGCGCAGCCCGTCGGCGTCCGCCTCGTGCTCCGCCATATGGCCAGCGGAGTCTCGCAAGCGCGCCAGCCATTTGACTCGTTCGGGCAGCGTCTCCGCTTTGATCCGCGCCAGATAACGCTCGGTCTCCTGCTGAAAGGCAAGGAACAGCAGTTTTTCGGGCGCCGCCGCCCCGTAAAGCGATTGGGCCGCCAGCAGAACTTCCATCGTCAGCGAATTGTCGGAGACCGGAAACAACTCGTGGGCTTTGCGGGTGAGCCGGTAGACCATTTCCGGACGCCCTGTTTCGCCGGGGGCCTTGGGTCGGCGAAAAGTGTCCAGATAGCGGCGTTCTTCCAGCTCGACGCAGTGTTGTTTGACCCCCATGTAGCTCATCCCGAGCGCCTCCGCCAGTTTCCCCACGCTCATTCCCTCGGTACGCTTGAGCCGGTTGACGATTTTCAGCCGCTGGCTTTTGCCGATCTCGGAAATCAGACGCTGGTTCATGGGGTTACGTCCTGTTCCTACACCCGCCCGCACCCGCTGGCAATGCAAGCCCTATCGCAATGAGTGCAGGCATGGCGAGAGGGATCAGCAGGCGGGTAAGCGAGCTGTTGGCATGGCGGACGACGCTGGGCCACGCACTGAAAATGTAGCTGCCGGTGTAAATCGCCAGCGGCGCGAAAATAGCCAGTGCCAGGATCGTCGATTCGCGAGGATGCCGCCGCTGGATGTCCCACAAGGCAAGCAGGGCGAACGGCCAGAGCAGGCCCCAGCGCTCCACGTTCAGCAGATCGCGGCAAAGGAGGATTCCGACGGGCGCCAACCGCTCATAGTGGTCGGCAAACGCCTGCATCGTCACTGGCAGGAAATCACGGTTCGGCGCGGCGCCATTGACCGCAAGATACCAGCGCCACAAAAGGACCACGGTCACGGGTGCGGCGGTCAAGAGAGCCAACCGCAGTGCGACGGAGCCCCAATCGCGGCAACGCTCGAGCCACGACCGCAGGGCGAGCGCCCCGACGATCGTCCCGGCGAGAACAATGCCTTCCTGCTTCGTCCACGGCAGCAGGGCCAGGCTCCAGAACAGCGGATGCGTGCGGAATGGCGGCGGGTCCGGGGCGGTTGGAAGTGCGGATTCCAGGGCAAGGGTCAGCGCCGCAAGGTAAGCGACCGCCAGCGGAAAATCGGCCCAACCCGAAGCGGCCCCTCCCGGTTTGAACATGGCCCAAGGCACAAAGAAGAGAAGCGTGGAAGCGAGCGCCGCAGTCCGGGCGTTGCCCGTTGCCCGGCGCACCGCGGTCCAGAGCAACCCGACGCCCGAGGCAAAGAAGAGCGGGCACACCAGCTTTACCGCTCCCTGGTGCGTTTGCCCCAGCCAGGAGAAAATCCAAGTTTGCACCAGCGGATAGCAGAGGGGGTACGTCGGATGCAACTCCTGCCAGGGCATTCCAAAATACGGCTGCGCAACCTGCCCTCCGTCGAGAAAGGCGAGCTTCGCCCTGAAACTCCAGATGAACAAGCCATCCGATGCCAGCGGACAGCCCAGCGACTGCCAGGTGACGACGGCAAACTGAACCAACCAGATGGCTCCGAGCGCCCAGCCGATTTCCCCGCAAACCCGGATTTGCAGCGAAACGACGCGCCGAAGACCGAGCGCAAACAGGCCCAGACACAAGACGGTGACCGCCCAGCGCAGAGCGGCATCCCGCAACAGGAAGCTGAGCAGGAACCAGCTTGCGCTGACCGCCAGGGTTCCGAACGGCATCGCCAACCCGGCCAACTCGGCGGCAAACCAATCCCGGCGCGGCAGGACCGTCGCCGCCAGGCCAACGCCCCCCGCCAGCAAGACCAGCAGTGCCAGAAACGCCCAAGCGATCATGGCGCCGCTTTCAGGCTGACGATGGAGGAATCCGATCCAAAGGCTTCCGCGGCAGGCTGCGGCAGCTTTTGCGAAGCTTCGGCAGGCGTGCTGCGAAAGAAAAGGACGGCCGCCGGATTGCGAAACCGCAGCGCGTCTCCGCATCCGGAAAACGCCGCAACCGGTCGCGGAACCAGGAGGCACGCCGCAAGCCGGACGACATCGGTCGTTGTCCAGAAAGGAGGCCCGTCCACCAGCAACGCTCGATTCACCGGCACACCGCGCAGTTTCGCGCCCAATTGCGTGGAAAAATCGGGCATCCCCAAGAGCGCTTGCCCCGTGGTGTCGGTGCCCGATTCCGGTCCGGCAATCCAAAAACGCCCCGGCCCCAAACTACGCCAACCCCCAAAGGCACCGCACCCGACCATCGCGGTCAACAACACATAGCGGGTGAGGTCGGAGGTCTTGATGCCCGGAACGTAAGGCGGCCCGGACGTGAAAGGCAAGACAGAGAATTGATAATTTCTGATGCCAGCGTCTCCTGGGCGTTGCCCCAAGCTGGAATTGGGTCGCTCCGTTGGCGCTGAACGCCTGTCCGCAACCGGCAGGTTCATCGGCAGCTTGCGTGCCGTCCCCTCCCTCCCTTACGGCGTTTCCGGCGGTAATTCGACGATCTCGAACCAGTACTTCTCCAGCGTTTGGAGGATGTCCACCAACGCTTCGAAGGTCACCGGCTTGACGATGTAGGAATTGACCCCCAGATCGTATGACTTGAAGACGTCCTCGTCCGCCTTCGATGTCGTCAGCACAACGACCGGGATTTGACGCAGTTCGGGATCGCCCTTGATTTCTTTCAGAACCGTCCGCCCGTCCTTGCGCGGCATGTTGAGGTCCAGCAGGATCAGGCCCGGCCTGGGCACATCCCCGCTGACGTATTTTCCCTGGCGCCGCAGGTAGTCGAGCAGTTCCTCGCCGTTTTCAACGAACCGAAGATCGTTGACGAGGCGGCCCTCCAACAGTGCTTCCTGGGTTAAGCGACGATCGTCGTCATCGTCGTCGGCCATTAGAATGGTGATCGGCTTTCCGTATTTACTCATGGATTGATTCATGTTTTACGCCCTGGGGGCTCTTGTCGAAGCGCTTGTTTCACCGGCAACGTCACAATGAACGTCGACCCCTGATCCTTCGCGCTCTTCGCCACAATACTGCCTCCGTGACGATTCGCAATCTTTCTGCACACCGCAAGGCCTATTCCGGTTCCCTCATATTCGTCGCGGGAGTGGAGCCTCTGGAAAAGCGCGAAGATTTGCTCGGCAAACTGCCCTTCGAAACCGATCCCGTTATCGATGACCATGATCTGGCAGACATCGTCGCCGGGGCTTGCGCCAGGCACCTGCTGGTCCTGCACCTCCAGAACCTTCGCGGAAACCATCACCTCCGGACGCTGGTCGGGCTTGTGGAACTTGAGCGCGTTGCTCAGCAAATTCTGGAAAAGCTGGCGCATCTGCAACGGGTCCGCCTCGATGCATGGCAGGAAACCGATCTCAACCAACGCGCCGGTTTGTTCGATTCGCAGCTCAAGATCGGTAATCACCTCGCGCGCCACCTGCGCCAGGTCCACATCCACGAACGGCTGCGCCTTGCTGGACACCCGCGAGAGAGTCAGCAAATCCTGGATAAGCACCTGCATCCGGTTGGCGGCGCTCTGCATGCGCTCCAGATAGTCCCGTCCCTGTTCCCCGATCCGATCGCCGCACTTGGCCTGGAGCCGGCCCGCAAACGCCTGGATTTTTCGCAGCGGCTCCTGGAGATCGTGCGAGGCCACGCTGGCGAAATCCTGAAGCTCCTGGTTGCTGCGTTCCAGTTGCGCTGCAAAGACCCGCAGTTTTTCCTCGGCGGCCTTGCGTTCGCTGATGTCGGCGCTGACGCACACCAACCCGGCCAACCGCCCGTTTACGTCGCGAAGCGGCACTTTGGTCGTGGACAGCCAGATAAGTTTGCCCTCTTTGTTCACCGCCGGTTCCTCCCGGTTGATGATCGCCGTCTCACTTTGGATAATCGCCTGGTCGTCGGCGTGATAAAGCGCGGCGAGTTCCTGCGGAAAAAAATAAAACACGCTCTTGCCGGAGACTTCGTTCAGATCCCGCGCATTGAGAAACTGCCGGTGCGCCAGGTTGTCGAGCACATAGCGCCCGCGAAGGTCCTTTACAAAGATGTGCTCGGGGATGGTGTCGATGAGACTGCGCAGCAGGTTGCGCTCATCCGCCAGCAAGTCTTCGGCCCGTCGCCGCGCGCCGATATCGCGCAAAATGAGCAGCACTGCGATGACGAGCAGCACAACGCTCGCGCCCGCCCCCAGCAGCAAGGTCGCCATCGTCGTTCGCGCCGTGATTGTCCTCGACCCGTAAAGACGCGCCAGCAAACGGTTCTCCTGCTCTTCGAACTCCGCGAGATCGCCGCGAATCGGCCGCATCGGATCCTCCCCGGTCTTATCCGCAAAGCGGTTGGCCGCGGCGGCGGTCCCCCGCTCGCGGCGAAACTCCATTTCCTCCCGCAGCCCGGCAAGCCCGGCGTACACCCGCTCCTTGAGCGCACCGAGCCGTTTGCTCTGCGCCGAATCGCCGGCCACCAGCATTTTCAACTCCGCAAGATCGTTCGCCGCCGCAGTGACCGCCTCCTCGAACGCCTCAGCAAACCGCTCTTCCCCCGCGATCAGAAAACCGCGAAACGCGCACTCCGCTTCCGTCAAATGCGCCAGCAGCTTCTCCTTCCCATCCATTACCAACTGGCTGTGGGCCGCCCGGTCCGCCTGCCTGATCAATCCGCGCGTCCCCCGGAATGCCAGCGCCGCGGTGACGCTCACTGCCAGGATCGCCAGCGCAAACGCCAGCAACACCTTCTGCCGAATGGAAAAAAACCGGCGGTCGGGCATCGTCGCGACGTTCAACCGCGGCTCCGGAGCGGGGACGGTTTGGTTGTGGCGTTCGGGGCAAAAATCGCTTCGGGCTTCTTCATAATGGGGCGGCTGCGGCAAAGAATGGCCGATTCTACCCCGAGAAATCGCCGCCCGCAAGCCGCGGGCCGTTCCAATAATTGATAATTGATAATTTTTGATTGATAAGCGATGGCTCATCCCAAAGCGGCAGAGGACTGCCCGCCCTCCAAGACGCTGACGCGTTCCTCAGCCCTAACCCGACTTTCGCAGATTCCGGTCTCCGCGCGGGCGCGTCCCAGGGCGGCGGTCAATTTTCGGCGCCAGGTCGGCCACACAAATTGAGCTGGTGCTCGTAAATCTTCGGGGGCGGCTGCTCCAGAATTCGTCGACTTGGAGATCTTCCCAAAGCTTGCAACCCGCCCAGCACGCGCCAAAGGAGCGCGGGTGTTTCAAGGTGAGGCTCGAAAGGATCACTTCGGCAACGACCTCGACGGTTCGCTGCCGGCGGTCGAGCTGGGTCGTGTTGAGTTCGCCCAAATGCAGGATGGTTCGCTGAAAGACGCGCCGCCGGCTCACGCGGACGCTTTCAGTCAGCGAGTAATAGACATGATCCTTGCCGTCCTTTTTACGACGATGAGCTTTGAGAAACATGCCAGGATTTTTGGGGTTCCCGGGATGCCCTGTCTAGGGGGTAAGTCTTCCCACAACCCTTTTCAGAACCACGAAATCACACATCCCTGGGTGGCCGTCAGGAAATTATCGCGAAATAACCGCAAAATAGTTGTGCCTAGTGGAAATCTCCAAAAGTCGGGTTAGTAGTGCTCTTTGCCGTCTTTGATTCGTTTGGTGCATCGTAAAAACATGGCGGCTCCAGATGATAGGCAAAAAATGCCGCCGGGAAGAGGGTTGGTCTTCACTACAAGCGTTTTCGCTCCGGTCGTTCTTGGTTTCATGCGCATTCCCGGCCATTTCCAGGTCGAACTTTCTCAAAAAACCTCTCCAGTTGCGAAGGTCGGGCTAACAGCGTCAACCGCATGTGCCATCAGTTCCGAATACGCACCGAATGAAACGAACATCCGGGCTGCTTCGTGAGATCCTTCGCAGGCTGCCAATGAACCTGCCGGAAAGACGGGGCGTTCGGGAGCGGGAATCCGGGGAGCACACGCGTCTCGCGTGTTGGCGTCGGCGTCCCGCCGACGCGGACTTCCAGTCTCCCCAGTGCATTGCGGCGACTCGACGCGCAAAGTTCGCCGAGGCGGGACGCCTCGGCCAGCACCCGGGACGGGTGCGCTCCCCGGAACTCGCATTCCGACGCGATCAGCCGCGAAGATGCCTTTGGCGAGGGCGCCAAAGGCCGCACGCGAGGGCGCGTGCGCTCCCGGAAGCTGGCGCGACGCAGGTTCATGCCCAACAATTACCCTCGCGCTTTAGCGAGGTTAGCTCCTCAGGATGACAGCAATCGGCGCTCCGTCTCCACTCGTACGTCCGGTTTGCAAACTTGTGGGTAATGGAAAGAGTCCTCTGCCGCTTTCGCACGCCAAACAATCCGTCTGCCCACGGCAACCGTTTTCGTTACCAAAGCCTCTGTCGTGCGACTGCAATTGAGCCAATGGATAACGTTTCCTAGGCGACGCCCCGCTTAATTGATGAGGATGACCGGCAAGAAAATGGCAACCGTTGAGATGACCGCATTCGGAAACACTAAGAAATGAAACGGATTTTAACAGTGGCCTTCCTCATTGCCGCAACCACCTGCCCGGCAGAAACGTTGCGCTATCATACACTGGTTACGGATGGGCAGGGCCTGATCCTGCCGTGGTACACGCCGTCTGGAAATGCGTTCGGGCGATACTTGGACAAGGGCTGGGAATGGGCTGTAGCGGCGCCAAACGACCCGCACGGGCTGCCCATCTCGTTTCTCTATTGTTCATGGTATCCGGGCAACCCTCCGACCCTCAACCCCACATGGGAAAACGACGTTGGCGAAAAAATTCCAAACTGGGTTGAGAGCGCCCGGTTGTATTACCAATATAGCGGAAACCGGGCTGCGCTCGATTATGTGAAGCGCCTTGTGGACTACTCTCTCGTTCACGGTCAGACGCCAGCGAATCATGTGTGGCCTGCATTTCCCGTCGGAACGAGCAACGCGGGCGACACGGAGTTTCGCGGTTTCACCGGCGTATGGGCGCTTTGGGATTGCCATGTGGATCTCGCCGCCCATATCGGCTGGGTCATGTACCGAATGTATCAGATGTACGGCGATACTACATACCGAGACAAAGCCATGCACGTCGCCGATCTGCTGGCCGGCAAGATGACTGTGGGCACCGCCACGGATTCGCCATGGCCTTACGTGGTCAACTCGCGAACGGGCGTCAATAAATCCCGCTATGCGGCGAGCTGGAGCGGGGCATTGCGCTTGTTCGACCTTCTCATCGCAAACAACCAGGGAAACGTCGCCGCCTACACCACCGCCCGTGCCGCGCTCAAGAATTGGCTGTTAACTTATCCGATGCAAAACGGGAATTGGGTGGATGGTCACAGCGACGTAAAGTTCAACGGCACAGGCAACTGGAGCGCCACCTGTGCCAGCGACATGTGTCTCTACCTGTTCGATAATCCCGGGTGGGATCCAAATTTCGCGACAGATGTCCCGCGGTTATTGAAATGGCTCGAAGACAATTTTGTCAACGTTACGAGCGATGATGGCTTGCCTGGACAATACCACGGCGCGTTCGTTCCGGACGAACAAACCGCATGGATGTACCGCATGGGCTATGAAACCGCCAGGATGGGGGCAACATATGCCCAATGGTATGCGGTGACCGGCAATGCGATTTACAAAGACCGTGCATATCGCTGTTTTTCCTACGACACCTATATGATGCAGGACAACGGCCAGTCCTCCGACGGTCCGACCGAAATTGCAGGCTACTGGTGGTCGGACTGCTTCGGTGAGGCGCCGCGCATGTATTACTACGGCCTCGCAGCCGTTCCCGAGTGGGCGCCACCCGGCGAAAACCATCTGCTGCACTCATCGTCCGTCGTCAACTCTATAGTCTATACCGGGACGGGAATCGGTTATACAACCTTCGACGCAAACGCCGCGGAATTATTCCGTCTCGTAAACGTCCCGGCGGGGGTGACCGCCAACGGCAATGCCCTGCCGCAACGCACCGATCTCAATGCCCCTGGCTGGACATACGACAGCAACCTCGGCGTTCTCTCTATCCGTCATGACGCAGCCCCGAACATTCAAGTGGCGTACGTACTCGGTCCAATGCCGCCAACCGTCAGCCTGACAGTGACCGGCTCGCTTGTGGCGCCCGCGACGCTCACGCTCAACGCGACTGCTTCCGATCCGGACGGCTCTGTCGCCAAAGTCGCGTTCTACAGCGGAACGTCCAAACTCAGTGACGTTGCGGTTAGCCCATACGTATGCACATGGTCGAACGTTCCCGCCGGCACTTACACTCTCTCCGCAATAGCAACCGACAACGTGGGTCTCACCGCGACCGCAAGCCAAACGGTCACCGTGACTGCACCCGCTGCTGTTGTCCTGCTCGGAAGCACGAATGAGGGGACCTTTACCGACGACATGTGGGATAACGGGTCATGGATTAACGCCACCCGCTTTGCCGCCAATGCCAGCGGAACCGTCGGGCGTCTGTTTGGCAAAGTCACCACACTGGCCAACGGCAGGTATCAATGTGCAGTCTATGCTGACAAATCGGGTGCGCCCGGCGCTTTTCTGGGGGGTACGGTGGAAGTGGTCAATCCGCCAACAAGCGGGTGGTACGCGTTTCCTTTGACAAGCACACTGGCGATTACGAAAGGCGCCTACTACTGGCTCGCAATCTGGTCGGACAGTCAGGACGCCAGAGTCTATGCCAGCAACGGCGGCGCCATTCGCTGGGGAAAATATGCCTATGGCACATGGCCCTCGACGCTCGCCACCACCGGCGGCGGCTCTTTTGGGTACAGCATTTACGCTACCGGGCCATAATGACCGCCCGTTCCTTGAACTGCCAGGTTGCCAGCCACTCCCCTCTTGTTGCCTCAACGCAGCCCCTCCTCCAGTTTTTCGTGCAGTTCAAACGGGTCCAGCGATTCCAGTTTCCGCCGGAGTTATTTCTTCGCTCCTGCCGGTAATTAATCGCTCTCCAAGAGCCGTTCGCAAGGCGTTTGCGCCCGGTCGTGCCGCCGCTTCACCTTCGCCCCGTGCCTGTCCTTGGAGACCAGTTTCATCGAGGCTAATTCTACTTTGTTAACGTCCAAGACCTCGGAACGACCGGACGGCATCGATGCTGCATCCGGGGAGCGCACGCGCCCTCGCGTGCGGCCTTTGGCGCCCCCGCCAAAGGCATCTTCGCGAGCGATCGCGTCGGAATGCGAGTTCCGGGGAGCGCACCCGTCCCGGGTGCTGGCCGAGGCGTCTCGCCTCGGCGAACTTTGCGCGTGGAGTCACCGCAATGAGCGGGGGAGACTGGAAGTTCGCGTCGGCGGGACGCCGACGCCAACACGCGAGACGCGTGCGCTCCCCGGAGTCCCGCCCTCGAACGCCCGTTCTTTCCGGCAGGTTCATTGGCAGCCTGTCCTGAGTCTGTCGAAGGAATCTCACGACGCAATCCGGATGTTCCTTTCAGTCGGCACGTAATCGGAATTGACGACCCATCGTGCGGCGCTGTCAGCCTCGAGGACGGTGAATGGTGGTATTACGCTGATTGGCATGTCGTGAGATCCTTCGCAAGCTCAGGATGACAGATAATAAGGGCCGCTTTGGTCTCCTTGCACGGCCTCGAATTTGTGGTTAATGGAAAGAGTCCTCTGCCGCTTCCGCATGCCGACCAAAACAAACGCCAACCGAAAACCCTGCCCAGCACGAAAGTCTCCCGCGTGTCTCTTCCGCGCAAGAGGTGTAACGTTTCGTTGCGCGAGCCTATCTGAAGCGCCAATCGCAACGATGCCTCATCCCAAAGCGGCAGGGGACTGCCCGCACTCCAAGACGCTGGCGCGTTCCTCAGCGCTAGACTGAACTTCGACCTGGGGACCGCCCGCCAGCCCTGATAAACAGACGCTTCCCGGGCGGTCGTTTTTCCAAATGTAGCCATGTAAGCAACTGATCCGGCGCTTGACAACCGAATGTGCGATGCAATAATTCGACAATTCCGCATCGGAAATGTCGCAAATTTCTCAAAAAACCGATTTTCGTAGCCAGTAGCAGGAAGTGCCAAATACGGCATCAATCCTTTATTTGTGCGGGTTCCCGGCTACTTTTCCTATCGAAGTTCAGGCTAGACGTTTGCGACCGGGGAACAAAGGCGTTGCGATAATCTTCGGGATAATAGCGAGTCACCCGAAGATTGAACCGGAGGAGTTCAAAGAGCACAAAGAAAAGTGCGATTCCGATCAACCTCAAGACTTCGCGCGACCTGTTTCTCCCCACATCGCTCCGCACCGCGCGAAGAGCCAGCGTGGGAATCAGCAGGCCGATGCCAACAGACCATGTTGAAAAGACACTCGCAGTCGTCCTGTGAATTTCGTTTCTGTAGTAGTCCATCGCGTCCTTGGGCGCGTCTCTCCAAACGGATGCGGAATCGAGCTTCCAAGGAAAGACACTGGCTATCATAAAGGCGAGGTCCAGCAATACGACCGCGAATGCGAACTGCAACAGCCGTCCGGCCAAGTCGGTCATCTTAAGACAGGTTGCAACAAAAGTAGCGATTAGAAGGAGCGCTAGAAGTGCGGTCAACCCCAGTGAAATCGGCCCGGAAACCCACAACTCCGCCCAATAACGGATGAAGAAGAACTGAAGGGCGCTCATTGCGTTTCGTTGTCGCGATACATCCCCGCCTTGATGTCGTCTGTCTCATCATAGCGGTAAATTACCCAAAGATGTCGATCTCTCTTGGTGCGTTCAATGCGAAATCCGTACTGGCACCACCCACCGCACAAATTAACCGTAACGGAGTCGCTCTCAATCGTGATATCAGTGGGATCGAGATCCCTGATTTCAGCAGGAATCGCATGTGTCGTATCTAGCTTCTGATAGTTAATGTAACCATCCGCGGGCTTGAGCGTGTTTGCGATTGGCACGGTCTGCCGTGCCAGCAACTGAAGCCGCGCCAGCGAGGTCCTGTCACGAATGGCGTGGTGAATATTCTGATAACGAAACACCGGCCAAGCCCAGCAAAGGAACCAACCCACCGCGGCAATGACGATCAGGAGCAAGGCTAGCAGCAATCGACGCAGGAGCCTTCGCATTGGCGGGCTGCTCTCAATAGCACACCACGGTCACCTTCTTCGGCCCGTGGGCGCCGAGGACGAGGATGCGCTCGATGTCCCCCGTGCGGCTGGGGCCGGTAATGAAGCTAATCAGGCTGGGGTAGTTCCCGGCGTATTTCTGCTTGAGCAACGCGAAGGCGGCGGGCAGGTCGGGGACGAGTTGGTCCCGGCGGGCGATGACGACGTGGTGCGGCGGGAGGACGGAGAGGGCGCGGCCACCGGCGCTGCGGCTGGTGACGAGCACGCTGCCGGTTTGCGCGACGAGCGCGTCGCACGCGCTAATACCGGCGTCGCACTGTTCCATGTCGCACACGTTGTAGCCGCCGTCGGTCTTCAGGACGGGCAGGCCGAGCGCGGCATCGATGCCCTCCAGCATCGGATCGGCGTGCGACGCGACTTTTTTCCAGCCTTCGGACGCGGCGATTTCCTTCACCTGCGCCAGCGCTTCCTCGCGGGAATTGACGAGCCGGAAATCGGTCTTAAGGTCCGCGGAATTGCTTCGGAACAGCTCGATGCGGTCTTCAAGCGAGGGGCCGACCGACGGCAGCCATTCGCCGATGTGTTTGGCGGCTTCGGCTTCGCTTGCCGGGTGTGCCGACGGATGATCGTGCGCTCCGGGAACCGGCGCGGGGACGCTGAGCGCTTCACGGATTCTCCCCAGGATGTTTTCGCGTTCGTTCATTTTCTATTTTGCCACCATTCTCTGAAGGTTTGCGGGGCGACCTTGGGCAATTCGCGCGATTTGGTCCACGCAATGGCGGGATCGACCGGAGTGCCTTTGATCAGCGGATGGAAAATCTGGCCAATGCGCCCGAGCTTCATTCCGAGCGAGAAAAGCGGGGCGTGGTTGAAAAGAAACGCCAGTGCCTGGAACGCGAGCTTTTCCCACCAGACCGGGTTGCGCGCCATGGCGTTGCGCCGGCCCTGCAAGAGATGGTGGTGCAGATCGATCTTCACCGGGCAGTTCTGCGTGCAAGCGCCGCAGAGAGACGACGCGAAGGAGAGGTGTTTCCAGTCGGCCATCCCGCACAGGTGCGGCGTAATGACGGCGCCGATCGGCCCCTGGTAGGTGCAGCCGTAAGTGTGTCCACCGATGTTTTTGTAAATGGGGCACACGTTCAGGCACGCCCCGCAACGCATGCAGTGCAGTGCGTCGCGCTGTTCGGGATCGGCCATGAGCGTCGTGCGCTTGTTGTCGAGCAGGACGACGTGCATTTCCAGCGGCCCGTCCGCTTCGCCCGGCTGGCGCGGCCCGCCATACATGGTGTTGTATCCGGTGAGCGTCTGGCCGGCGCCGGCGGTGGCCAGCATCGGCAGGAACAGGGCCAGGTCCTCCAGCTTCGGCAGGACTTTTTCAATACCCATCAGCACGATATGCACTTTCGGCAACGCGCAGGTGAGCCGGGCGTTCCCTTCGTTCTCGGTGATGGAGATCATCCCGGTCTCGGCGATGGCGAAGTTTGCGCCGCTAATGCCGATGTCCGCGTTGACGTATTTGTCGCGCAGCACCCGGCGGGCGATCATTGTGAGTTCCTCCGGGCTGTCGGTCGGCGCGGTGCCGAGCTTCTCGGTGAACAGCTTGCTGATTTCCCCGCGCGTGAGGTGCATGGCGGGGAACACAAAGTGATACGGCGGCTCGTGCCGGAGTTGCACGATGTATTCGCCGAGGTCGGACTCGACGACGTCGAACCCCGCCTTTTCCAGCGCGTCGTTGAGGTGGATTTCCTCGCCGGTCATCACCTTGGATTTGACGATCGACCTGGCGTTGTGCTTGCGGACAACCCCGAGAATAATCTCGCGGGCCTGTTCGGCATTGCCGGCCCAGTGGACCTGAGTGCCGCGCGCTTCGAGGTTCTTCGCCAGCTCGACGAGATGGGTGTCCAGGTGGTTGACGGCGTCCCACTTGATTTCAGCGGCACTCTGCCGGGCGGCCTGCCAGTCCTGGAAGCGCGATTTACGGGCGTCGCGGGCGACCTCGTATTTTTTCAGCGCGCCCTTGATGAGGGAACGGTGCCGAAGGTCCGCGGTAAGCGTCGTGGCGTTCTTTTTGAAATCGGCGGCGGTTTGGGTGGTGCTCATGGGTTAGCGATGGTTGAGCAGCTCGGCGAGGTGGATGGTTCGGAGCGGTTTCTTTTGCCGGTCGAGCAGCCCCTGGATGTGCATCAGGCAACTCGAATCGTTGGAGACGATGTATTCGGCGCCGGTTTCCAAGGCGGAGCCGTATTTGTTCTCGCCCATGGCGGTGGAGATCATCGGGAATTTCGCGGAGAACGTGCCGCCGAACCCGCAGCAGCTCTCGGCCTCCTGCATCTCGACCAGTTCGAGTCCGCGCACCTTGGCCAGCAACGCGCGCGGCTGCGCCTTGATGCCGAGTTCGCGCAGACCGTGGCAGCCGTCATGAAAGGTGATCTTGTGCGGAAAGTGCGACCCGAGATCGGTGACGCCGAGTTGCGTGACGAGGAAGTCGCTGAACTCGAAAATCTTGGCAGAAAGCGCCCTGGCGGTATCGGCAAGCGGCGTTCCGGCGAAGAGTTGGGGATAGAAATTCTTGATCATCGCGCCGCAGGAGCCGGAAACGATCACGACGACTTCGGCATCCTTGAGGCGGTTGAGGACATTGACGGCAACGGCGCGGGATTGGTCCCAGTAGCCCGAGTTGAAGGCGGGCTGTCCGCAGCAGGTCAGCTCCTGGGGGTAGTCTATGGAATGCCCCAGCCGCTCAAGAATATCCACCGCGCTGGCCCCGGCTTTGGGGAAACACGCATCGATGAAACAGGGGATGAAAAGCGTGATTTTCATGAAGTGTGCTGATAGTGGGTGATTTTTGAGAACGGTGCAAGCGCCGTTTTCAGAGGGTTTCTGGCGTGGAGAATTTGAGCGACATGCCAACGTGAGCGCTGGCAGGCTGCGGAAGCGCTTTGGAGTCCCTTTCCATTACCCCAAACCCGAGCAGAGCAGAGAGACCAAAGCGGCCCTCATTATTTGTCATCCTGAGACTTGCAGGCGGCCAAAGGGCTGCGTTGATTGTTGGGCATGAACCTGGCATCGCTTGGCGCATTTTCGGGCCAACGGCCCAGCCCCATACCTAGGGCAACGCCCCACTGCCATTAAGTTAAGCTTGGAGGCTCTCGTAACGCGCGCTCGTTCCCAGGCTCCTGCCTGGGAATGCAGTATTCCCGGAGGCTCCAGCCTCCTG
>Ga0316223_1001947_pt1 | contig 18030 bp, 19 predicted proteins | sample TBH18009metaG_FD_206007 | JGI IMG/M metagenome (GOLD analysis project Ga0316223, IMG submission 206007) | Freshwater microbial communities from Trout Bog Lake, Wisconsin, USA - TBH18009 | ecosystem: Environmental > Aquatic > Freshwater > Lake > Hypolimnion/Profundal zone | place: USA: Wisconsin...
CTTTTCTTCTATGAATTGAACCCATTACTTTTCTTTCAGCTAGAGTTAAATAAGCAACTCCAATTAATAAAGGAACAATTAGTCCTAAAATTTTTACTATAATTCCAAGTACAGTGACTAACATATTTTTTTTTTATTTTTAAATTTTTTTAATTCCAATTAAAGAAACTTAAAAGCTTTGATCCTAAGCTTGTCTAAAGACTCTTTAAAGACTCTAGCCCCTGAAAGATTCTCGATTCTCTTAGGCAGTTTTTGGTAATGGAGTTTCCATTAAATCATTTTCTATTTGTCCTAAAAAGGGTATAATTAAGAAAAAATAGATAAAGAAATAAGTAGATGCTAATTGTCCAATTAAAAAATAAGGAGGTTCTACTGGTTGACAACCAATCCATCCTAATAATAAACAATCAGTAATTAGAAACCAAAAGAAAATTTGATGAATAGGGCGAAAATGAGTACTTCGAACTATATTTTTCGGGGTAATAAAAGGAAGAAGAAATAATGCAACAAATACAAGCGCAATTGCAACAACTCCACCTAATTTATTTGGAATACTTCGAAGAATTGCATAAACAGGTAAAAAATACCATTCTGGAACAATATGAGCGGGAGTAGATAAAGGATTTGCTGGAATATAGTTATCACTATGACCTAAAGTATTTGGAAAGAAAAATACAAAAGTAAAAAAGAAAATAGCAAATAACACCCAACCTACTAAATCTTTAACAAAAAAATAAGGATAAAAAGAAGTTTTATCTACTGAAGCATTGATTCCAAGTGGATTATTTGATCCATATTGATGTAAAGCTGCGATATGAACAACAGAAGCACCCACAATAATAAAAGGAAACAGATAATGAAGACTAAAAAATCGATTTAAAGTTGCATTATCAACAGAAAATCCTCCCCATAACCAAGTAGTAATATCGTTTCCTACAATTGGAATAGCAGTTGCTAAACTAGTAATTACTGTTGCTCCCCAAAAACTCATTTGACCCCATGGTAAAACATAACCAATAAAAGCAGTAATAATCATTAATAATAAAATTACTACACCAACAACCCAAACAAATTCTCTTGGGCTTGTATAACTTCCATAATAAAGACCTCGAAACATGTGAAGATAAACAGCAATAAAAAACATACTTGCTCCGTTTGCATGAAGATATCGTAGAAGCCAACCTCCTTCAACATCACGCATTATATGTTCTACACTTTCAAAAGCCATTGAAATATGAGGTGTATAATGCATTGCAAGAAAAATTCCAGTAGCAATTTGAACAACTAAAAAGATTCCAGCTAATGATCCAAATCCCCACCAATAAGTAATATTGGTTGGTGTTTTATAAGCAATTAAATGTTCATTAATTACTGATAATAATGGTTGTTTTAACCAAGAACCACGTCGTGGATTTAAAATATTTGATTTTTTACTATGATCTTTATAGTTTCCGTAATTTTGTCCCTTAGAGGAACTTTCTGATTGTGTAAAAGGATATATATTATTCATATTAATTAATAAGTTATTTATATATCATTTTCTTCTTTGTATACTATTTACAGAATAAAAGGAAAGAAATTATTCTCCAAAGGGTCCCATTGAAGAAGAAAATAATAAAAATTTTTTTATTTAAGTTTTTCTTTTATTTTATTGTTTTAATTATATTTCCAACGGAAGAACTTTAGTTTTTCGATTGTTTTAAACAATATAAGATTGTTTTTACAATAGAATCTAAAATTGGATAAAAATATTTGAAAGAATCATGTTCATCAACAAATTTTTCATTTTTTTTTGTTACAAAAATAGGAAAAAAATAAGAAGCATAAAATGGATAATTTTTTCTTTTTTTATCGTAAATATTTTCGACATCATTAAAAAAGCAAATAATCGGAATATTAAGTAAAATAGCTTCCTGAATTGCTATTGAAGAATTTTGAGGATCAAGTATTAGAATACAAGAAATTTTTTTTTCTTCATTTTTGTTGGAAAGAACTTTTGTTTCACATTGATCCAAAAGAACTTGTTGGGCATTGAGAATTTTTTCTTTATTAATTTTGTCAAAATTAGTTAAATAACCTCCAATCCATTTTCCTATAAAAAACGGTTGGGAGGTTAGTAAATTTATTTTTTTTAATAAATTATAATATTTCTTATCAGAAGCTATAAATAATATTTTTTCTTTTGCTTGGATAATAGTAGAAAGTAATAAAAAAATTCGTTTAAAATTATCAGAGTATCCTTTTTGAGGAATATTTTCTATATTCTTCTCACAATAGGTACCTTTAGGAAGAATGTTTACATTTTTTGTATTTAATTTTATATTCATAGCTTAAAGTTAAAAAATTATTTTAAATATTACCAAAATATCTTTATTACAAACAAACATAAATTACCAAGATAATCTTAAAAAATATCTATTTTTTTCAGCAAGTTTATTTAATTCTTCTTTTTTTTGTAATAAAGATCCTTTTTTATTTAATGATTCTAATATTGGGAGACTGTAATTATGTGTTAATAAATTTTTTTTTTTTTCTTTAGATAATTGAAAATTTTTGGTTAACCACCGCAAACCTATACCCATTTGACTATGAAATTTTATTCCAGAAGGTACATAAACAGTTCGACCACTTACACGAGTCCGTTTTACATTTACACCTGGCTTAATTTTGGAAAAAAATTTCCAAAAAAGAATATGCAGGGAAAATTGTTTTTTTCTTCTTAATATAGACCGTTTAAGAAAAAAAATATTTTTTTCAATTATTTGAGATGCATTCTTATTATTTCCTTTTTTGGTGGTTATACCAATCCATTTAGATAAGATTTTAGAAGAAATTTTTTGTTTTAAACGAAAAATAGAACTTAAACTTTGAAATATTTCTTTTTTTAGTTCAATTTTTTTTTGTTTAATTAAATAAGAATTTATTAATGTCATATTTATTGAATTTTTTACTAGCATATTTTTTAATTGTTAATAATTTTGAAAAACTAGAAATTTAATGAACATTATTTATGATATAACAGAATAATAATTAGATAGTGTTGTATATAGTAAAAAAAAGCTATCATTTTTACTTTATTTTTTTCACTCCATATTTAGAGCGAGCGTTTTTTCTGTTTTTAACTCCTATTAAATCTTTGAGTCCTCGAATAATATGATAATTTACTCCTGGTAAATCCTTTACACGTCCTCCTCGAATAATAACAATAGAATGTTGTTGTAAATTATGACCTTCTCCTGGAATATATGCCATAATATTTTTTTTGTTTGTTAACCGAACTTTAGCTACTTTTCTAACAGCTGAATTTGGTTTTTTTGGAGGCCGAGTAAATACCCTTAAACAAATTCCTTGTTTTTGTGGACAACCTTTTAATGCACGATTTCTTTTAAATTTTTCTTTTGTTTTTCGAAAATTTTTTGTTTGTAAAAGTTGATGTAATGTTACCATAATAAAAAAAAATAATTTCTATTTATCTTTTTCTCTCTATAGGACCATACGGAATCTATTTGTCAAAGATAAATGAACACTATATTAAATTGTTGTCCAAAAGTGGATTTGAACCACTGACCCAAGGATTTTCAATCCTTTGCTCTAACCAACTGAGCTACCTGAACTTTGTAATATCATACTAACAATAAGTATTTAAATATTTGGAACTCAAAAGTAATTTTTATTTTTGAGGTCCTTCAATATTCCGTTTTTCTGGAACCATAAAATAATATTTTTTAATTCGACAAGTAATATAAAAAGTAAAAAAATATAAAAATTCAAAAAGATACCAAATAAGAAGAAAAATTATTAATTGACTTAACAAATCTGGTGGGGAAACTATAGCGCTTAATAATAAAAAGAAAAATAAAGGGATTTTTCTTTTTTTTGGAAAATCAATTATTTTTATTTTTTTTAAATAAATAAATAAAAAAAGACAACAAAAGAAAATGTGAAAAATAAGTGCAAAAATGAAAATCCAATAAAGAAAAAAACAATATGATTTAAATCTTGGTTCACAATTAATTGACATTGTTTCAGTAACTAATTGAAACGATGTAAAAAATTTCCAACTAAAAGGAAGAATAATATGAAAACTAATGAACCAACTATTTAAAATAGAAAATAAAAAAACACTAAGTAAACTATTTATTTTCCATTTTTCACTAGAAAGTGTAGAAGATATTAAAAAAGCCCAAATATTATATAAAAGATATATACTACAAAATAAGAAAGAAAAAAAAATACAAATTTCTATAGTATTTAACATTCCTTCAGTCATATCAGTATAAATTAATTTTTCTTTATTAAATAAAAAAAAATTAGTTAATAATTTATCAGTTTCAATATTTAATATTTGGGTTAATTTAAATTCTTCAGAACTAATACTTATTCCATTATCAATTCGAGTGCTTTCGATCAAAGTTCCTTTAAGTTCGCCGCATTTCTGTAGTAAAGAAACAATAGAAAAATCTTTTAAGATAATTGCAGGATCGGTAATATAAAAAAGTAATATTTTAGAAAAATAACAAGAAAGACAAAAAGTAAATCCAAATGATAGTAAAAAATAAAAAATTCTCCATTTTATTTCTAAAAGATAATAAGATAGAAAGGAATGATTTTTTGTCATAAACTTATATTTTATCCAAAAGGTAAGATATCTTTCTACCATTAAAAATTTTAGAGTTGTAATAGTAAATTTAAAATTTTTATATAGAATATTGATTCTATATAAATGTTAATCTCTTTTTCTTAGAATGGTGTATGATAAAGCTTCAGGAAATTTGGGAGAAAATCCAAAATTTGGTTGATATGGTAACAAAATAGCTGTTAAAGTTGCATAATTTATTTCTAAATGAGAAAATTTATACGCATTTAATGTTGAAAATTTTAAATTTATTTTATTTCGTTTTTGAAAATTATCTGATTTTTCTTCAATAACTTCTCTTTTAAAAAAAAAATTCTTTTTTTTATCTATATCAGATTTCGTGTGTTTTGTTTGTAACCATTTTTTTTTTTTAATTATTATTTTTTCTAAATTTGAATTATAAAAATAATTATTGCTCAAAGAAATTGATAATTTTTTGTCAAAAAATAAATGATTAAAAATAGAAGATTCTTTTATTTTATTATTCCCCTCGGAGCCAAAGAGTTTTTTTTTCCAAAGAGATGAAACTGTTGATCCTTTGTAAATAGGATTAGAAGCCATATAATTGGATACTAACATATTTTGGGAAAAATTCTTTTTTGTTGGTGATATATTATAAATAAAAGTTTTTCTTTTTATTAATAAATTAATAAATTTTAAATAATTATGAATTGATTTTGTTACTACAGGAAACAGAGAAGAATCAATTGAAATAATATCTCCAATTTTTACATTAATTTGCGAAAATTTTGCTGGTTGACCATTTAACAAAACTTTCTGATGAAGAATCATTTGACGGGCAGTTCCAAGGGTAGAAAAAAATTTCATTCGAAAACATAAAACATCTAATCTTTTCTCCATTGTTAGGAAAAAATTTTTCAATCTATCCCCTTTAAAGGTATTTAACTTATCTAATTCAGTTCTATAAGATTGGTAATTTAATTTTCCATAGAACAAAGAAAGTTTTTTTTTTTGAAATAGTTTTCGACAAAAAAATGATTGTTTGTATAATTTTTTTCTAGCTTTTTTTAAATAAACTTCTTTTTGTTTTCGAGTTAATTTTTTTGCTGGCCAAAATTTTAAACCAAATCGTCGAGTGTCTTTAAATTTAATTTTTAATAAAGCTGTCATATATTTTTTCTAGAATATTGTTCCATAAAAAATTTTGTTACTTCTTTTAAATTATAAGAAGTGTTTTGTACAAAATAACTTTTTTGATTATAATTCAATTTTTATGGATAATTTACTCACTATCGGACTTGAACCGATACCCTAAAAAGGAAGAGATTTTAAGTCTCTCGTGTATACCATTTCACCAAGTGAGCATTTAAAATGATACTAAAAAAATCTAATGTTTTTAAAAATAAAATTATAATTTTATTTTTAAAAACATTAAAAAGGAATAATTTAATTTCTAGTCTTTAGTCTTTCAATCAAGCCAAATTATATAACTTTAAAGTTCCATATTTCGTAAATTTCTTCATGAGATAAAGCTTAGTCTAAAAAAAAGGCAGAAAAAACACAGGGAACAAATAAAATACTAAAGATAAAAAGAAATTATCGTTTAGAAGAGGTAATAGTTGAATGGGTAGATTTATTTTCTTGAGTAAGTTTTAAAATAGGAAGTTCATCAAAAGTATGAAAAGATGGTGGAGAAGTTAATAACCACTCAAGAGTAAAAGCAGCTTCTGGTTGAGAAGGATTATTAGTTTCTATGGTTTTCGAAGTCCATGGATTATTAGCCGCTTTTACATTTCCTGTTAAAGTAACATAAACAATGTAGAAAAAGAATATTGCGCTAAACATTGATAAATAAGATCCATAACTACTAATAGCATTTAATCCGGCATATGCATCAGGATAATCAGGAATTCGACGAGGCATTCCAGCAATTCCTAAAAAGTGCATTGGAAAAAAAGTTAAATTTACCCCAATAAAAGTAGTCCAAAAATGAATTTGTCCTAAAATTTCTGGATATTGAAGGCCCGATATTTTACCAATCCAATAATAAAAACCAGCTAATAAACCAAAAACTGCACCCATTGATAATACGTAGTGGAAATGTCCAACAACATAATAAGTATCATGTAGAGCAATATCTAATCCAGCATTTGATAAAATAATTCCAGTTAATCCCCCTACAGTGAATAAGAAAATAAATCCAATAGCAAAAAGCATTGGAGTTTGAAGAACAATACTTCCTCCCCACATAGTAGCAATCCAACTAAAAATTTTAATTCCAGTTGGAACTGCAATAATCATAGTTGCTGCGGTAAAATAAGCACGGGTATCAACATCTAATCCAACAGTATACATATGGTGTGCCCATACAATAAAACCTAAAAATCCAATACTGTTCATTGCATAAACCATTCCTAAATAACCAAAAATAGGTTTTCGAGAAAAAGTTGAAATAACATGACTAATAATACCAAATGCAGGAAGAATTAAAATATAAACTTCCGGATGACCAAAAAACCAAAATAAATGCTGATATAATAAAGGATCTCCACCACCAGCAGGATCAAAAAAAGTAGTATTAAAATTTCGATCAGTTAATAACATAGTAATTGCACCTGCAAATACTGGAAGTGAAATTATTAAAAGAAATGCAGTAATAAAAACTGCCCATACAAACAATGGAAGTCTATGCATACTCATTCCGGGAGCTCTCATATTAAAAACAGTGGTAATAATATTAATTGATCCAAGGATACTACTAATTCCTGCTAAATGAAGACTAAATATGGCTAAATCAATAGAACCTCCAGAATGACTAATTAAGCTACTTAATGGTGGATAAACAGTCCATCCTGTTCCTGGTCCTACCTCTACTAAAGCAGAACTAACTAGTAATAATATTGATGGAGGTAATAACCAAAAACTAATATTATTTAATCTTGGAAATGCCATATCTGGAGCACCTATTAAAATAGGAACAAACCAGTTTCCAAAACCTCCCATTAATGCTGGCATTACCATGAAGAAAATCATTAAAAAAGCATGAGCAGTAATAATCACGTTATAAAACTGATGATTTCCTGCTAATATTTGATTTCCTGGTTGAGCTAATTCCATTCTAATTAAAACAGAAAATGCTGTTCCAATAATTCCTGAAAATGCACCGAAAATAAGATATAATGTACCAATATCTTTATGATTTGTTGAAAAAAGCCAACGATTTGCGAATTGAACCATGAAAATTATAATTTATTTTTTTGTTAAAAAAAAAAGAAAAAAGTGGATTTTGTTTATAAACAAAGGAATCGTTTATAAACAAAACTTTGTAAAAACCAACTTACTTTTTTTTTCTTTTTAATACAATTAGATAAAATAACTATTAAATATTGAGCTATTTCATTTTTACCGTCAGGGACACCTCTGATCTAAAAGACTTAACGTTTACTTTTAATCTTTTTTGATAATTAAAGTATTCCTTTGGTGGTAGTATCCTTAAAGTCCTTAGGATAATGAAAATAATTGAATTATTTTTTTACAGATAGAGGGATTTGAACCCCCACGAATGTTATTCATCAGAACCTAAATCTAATATGTCTACCAATTTCATCATATCTGCTTATTTTCTTGATGGTTTTTAAGACCATTGACGAATTATTTAGGACTAATAACATTTTTTTATCAAAAAAACTTATGATGAGAAATATTTCGATTTTATTAAAAGTAAGTTTTAGTTTTTCGGATAAAAAGTACTTTATAGTATAAGGATCAAAACTCTATTGAGCTTAGTAGGAATTGAACCCACACTAGTCCCGTTATGAGCAGGAAGTTTTAACCTTTAAACTATAAGCTCTTAGTTTTTTTTTAATAATAACTACGATATTAAAAAAGGGAATTGAAGATTTAGTTTGAAATTGAGACACTTTTGTTTTATAGAAGATACTTAAAGGGGACTTAAAAGTCCTTTAAAACTTTTAAGTCCGAAATATAAAAAAAGTATTAAAAGGTATAAAAAGAATTTTTTTTAGAACCTCTTAATTAAAAAAATTAAACTGCGAAAAGAATTAAAAATACTACCATTAATGCAAATAAAGCAATAGCTTCAGTTAAAGCAAATCCTAAAATTGCATAACCAAATAATTGTTTATTTAAAGAGGGATTTCGAGCTACAGCATTAATTAATGAACCAAAAACGATTCCAATTCCTGCCCCTGCTCCGGCTAATGCAATAGTTGCACAACCTGCTCCAATTAATTTTGCTCCTTCCATAAAAATTTAAAAAATATAAACATTAAAAAGACATACAAATTTTCTTTTATTTATTGTTACTAAAAAGATTCACATTTTTTTAATATTTTCTTATCTTAAAACGGATTAAAAATAACCTTTTTCCCCTTGAAATTTATAGTAGAGAAAAAAGGTAAAAAGAATAAATAATAATAAAGTAAAGAAAATTATCGATCAACTTCTCCAAAAACAATATCTTGAGTTCCTATAATAGTAACTACATCAGCTAACATATGATGCTTTGACATTAAATCAATAGCTTGAAGATGAGCAAATCCTGGAGCTTTAATTTTACAGCGATATGGTTTATTAGTTCCATTACTTACTAAATAAACACCAAATTCACCTTTTGGAGCTTCTACTGCTTGATAAAATTCAGAACTAGGAACAGCAAAACCTTCTGTATAAATTTTAAAATGATGAATTAAAGATTCCATAGATTGTTTCATTTGAAATCTTGATGGCGGGGTAATTTTTCGGTCATCACTTTTAATCATACCGGTAGGCATATTATTTAAACATTGAGCCATAATTTTAATACTTTGACGCATTTCTTCGACTCGAATTAAATAACGATCATAGCAATCCCCTTGAGTTCCAACTGGAACATCAAAATCTAATTTATCATAAACATCATAAGGTTGTGTTTTTCTTAAATCCCAAGCAATTCCGGATGCCCGTAACATTGGACCACTAAATCCCCAAGCTAATGCATCTGCTGCAGAAACAATTCCAATATTAACTAATCTTTGTTTCCAAATTCGATTTCCAGTCAATAATTCTTCTATTTCATCAATTCTTGATGCAAAAGATTCAATAAATTTATAAATATCATCACATAAACCAAGTGGAAGATCTTGAGCAACTCCACCGGGTCGAATATAAGCTGCATGCATTCGGGCACCAGAAACACGTTCATAAAATTCAAAAAGTCTTTCTCGTTCCTCAAAAGCCCATAACATTGGAGTTAATGCCCCTACATCCATTGCATGAGTAGTTAATGCTAAAAGATGATTTAATATTCTAGTAATTTCCGAAAATAAAACTCGAATATATTGTGCGCGAAGTGGAACTTCACATTGAACGAGTTTTTCTATTGCTAGTGAAAAAGCATGTTCTTGACACATCATCGAAACATAGTCAAGTCGATCAAAATAAGGTAATGCTTGAAGATAAGTTTTTGCTTCAATTAATTTTTCTGTTCCTCGATGAAGAAGACCAATATGTGGATCTGCTCTTTCTACAACTTCACCTTGCATCTCTAATACTAAACGAAGGACACCATGGGCAGCTGGATGTTGAGGACCAAAATTTAAAGTAAAATTTTTTATTTTTTTTGGTACAATAGTTTTTTCAATAGCCATAATAAAAAAAAATATTTTTATAATATGTTGATTTAATTAAAATATTATAAAAATGTAAATATCTTTTTATAAAAAATTTTTTTTATAAATTTATAAAAAAGGGCGAGTAGCGGGTTTCGAACCCGCGTTTTCAGAGTCACAGTCTGATACTTTAACCAACTAAGTTATATTCGCCATAAAAGGTTACGGGTAACGGGAATCGAACCCATATCATTTGCTTGGAAGGCAAAAAATTTACCATTAATCTATACCCGCAAAAGTGAATGTTTATTTTATTCTTTAGTATAAGAATAAAATAAACACTTATCGTTAAGGATACGGTTAAAAAAAGATAATTGTTCAGGGTGTAGCGCAGCTCGGTAGCGCTTCTGTTTTGGGTACAGAAAGTCGCAGGTTCAAATCCTGCCACCTTGATTGTGTTATTCAACTCTTTAATATTTCTTTTTACATAAAAAATTAAACAATTAAATAACCATTTTTTATACTTTTATATATTTTTTATTAACAATTTAATATCTAAGAGAATAAAAGATTTTTAAATTCTTATGAACAATTCAGAAAAATTATTTCAACAATTTTATAAAGGTGGTTTAACCTTTGATTGGCAAGATTTACGGACAACTGCTTTTTTATTAATTCCATTTATTTTTATTTTAGTTTTCTTTCCAGGCTATTTATTTAATAATAGTATTCAATCATCGTATTCTTTAATTCTTTGGTTAGCAATATTTTATTTTTTTTATCTATTATTAGAACATGGATCTATTGGAGTTAAAGAAATCATTGAAGATTATATTCATAATATTGCTTTAAAATCCTCTATTCTTCTATGTTTCGATATTTTAAGTTTAATAAGTTTTAATAGTCTTATTATTTTTCTTTTTTTTTCTTAATACTTAAAGTTTTGTATATTAGTTTCGTAGTCTTTAACTTTTAAAGAATCTATAATCTGAAAGACTATAACTTTGAGTTCTTTCGGGATATAGATATAATATAATATTAAAAAAATAGTAGTTTTTTTTTCAAAAAAAGACTAAATAGTTATTTAACTCTTATGGACCCTATTTATTATCTAACTGTTTTTTTATTTTTATTCCTTTTTGGCGTATGGGGAATCTTTTTAAATAGAAAGAATATTTTAATTATGTTAATGTCTATTGAATTAATGTTATTAGCAGTAAATTTAAGTTTTCTTTTATTTTCAATTTCTTTAGATGATTTAATTCCTCAAATTTTTGCTTTATGGGTATTAACCGTAGCAGCTGCAGAATCAGCTATTGGATTAGCTCTTTTAGTTGTTTATTATAGAGTTCGAGGAACTATTTCCGTTGAATTTATCCAATTATTAAAAGGGTAATGTAGTTCCTATTGAAAACGAGTGGGACCCAAAAGTATTTAACAGTATACATTTATTGATTATATATATTTATAGCCCTAGAAGGGGAACTTATAAATACAATTTGATCTGTATACTTAAGTCTTTTCAGATCTAAAGGTGAACTTTGGTTTTTTATATTAAAGAAAATTTGGGAAAGGTAGGATTCGAACCTACGTAGAATAAATTCACCAGATTTACAGTCTAGCGCCTTTAACCCCTCGGCCACTTGCCCTAAAAAAATTTTTTTAGTAAAAAATTTAATGGAAAATTCCTTCGATAGAAATAGAAATTCGTTTTTATTTTTATATGAGTAAAATTTTTCAATATTCTTTTTTTTTATTTTCAAATAAGACTCAAAAAACTTTTAGAATTTTTGTACCCAAAGTGGAATAAATAAACCTACAATATTAATTAAACTTTTATATTTTAAAGTAAACTATCTAATAAAAAATTTTATTAGATAATTATAAATTTTATTATGCCTCAATTAGATCAAATTTCGTTTTTATCCCAACTTACTTGGTTATGTATTTTTTATTTTGGTTTTCATTTAATTTTAGTTGATAATTTTTTACCAAAAATTAGTACTATTTTGAAATTACGAAAAAAAAAATTACTTAATTCACTTTCTTCCTCTTTCGCTTCTCAAACCGAAGGTTCCTTCGGAAACGGATCGCAGGTACAAGAAAATCAAAATGAAACTGATATTTTAAAAAATTATGATTTCATTTTAACTCAATCTGTTCAACAATCTGAAAATTCTGTTCAAAAGGGAATTTCTGAAAAATCGCAATGGACTAATCAATTTGTAAAAAAATTAAATAGTGAAAATTGGAATAAATTAAATAATTTTTATTTAAAACGTTTAGCTACAATGAGAGCAAATCAAAATGTTATTTATACTAATTTATCGCTAGGAAGCCCTATTTCGTTTGAATTTTTTGATAAAATTAATAACGTAAATTTAAATCAAAAAAATTTCCAATCAGAACAATTTCATATTCAAATGTTTAAGAATTTAATGTCGAGTGTTTCATTGGAATCAAAAGAAAATTTAAAAAATAAAAATTTTTTAAAAAAGGGAAATAAAACTAAATTAAAATAAAAATTTTCATATGATTAATATTGAACAACTTATTTTTACCCTTTTCTCAACTTTAACTCTTCTTTCTGCCGGAATGGTTATTCGAGCTCAAAATCCAGTTCATTCTGTATTATTTTTAATTTTAGTTTTCTGTAATGCTTCAGGATTATTACTATTATTAGGATTAGATTTCTTTGCTATGATGTTTCTTGTTGTTTATGTAGGAGCAATTGCAGTATTATTTTTATTTGTAGTAATGATGTTAAATATTAAACAAGCTGAAATTAGAGAAAATATATTACGTTATTTTCCAATTGGGGGATTTATTGGATTTATTTTTTTTCTTGAAATTTTTGTAGGAATAGGAAACGATCTTCTTCCTTTTTTATCATTTTCGGGAGAAGAAATTTTTAATTTAGATTCCCTAAATTATGTCTCATGGCTTAATTATCAATCACAATTAAATAATATTGAAGCTATTGGTCATCTGTTATATACCGATTATGTTATTTTATTCATTATTTCAAGTTTTATTTTGCTGGTTGCTATGATTGGAGCTATTGTTTTAACATTACAAAAAAAAGCTAATGTAAAAAGACAAGAAATTTATGAACAAAATATTCGTGAATTTACTCAAACAATTCAAAAAGTTCAAATTTCTTTTAATCGATAATTTTAATAAAGTCATTAGTTCTTTCTATTTAGTTTGAAGGAACTAAAGATTTTATTTGCTCTATAATTGTTTTACAAACAAAAGATTATTTTGTTAGAATAATAGGTTTTCTATATTTTAACAACAATAAGTAATCTTAAAAAAAAAATTTTATGAACCAATTTAATTCACAAATTAGACCTGTATCACCTCATTTAACTATTTATAAACCTCAATTTACTTCAGTATTATCAATTTATCATAGAATTAGTGGAGTATGCTTAGTAATTCTTTTTTTATTTGTTCCTTTTTTTTTTACATGGATCGATTTAAATGTTGCTATTTTTAAACCAAGCATTCTGTCTTTACTAAATTTATTTACTTTTTTATTTTATGGTATTTATACTGTAATATTAATTTTTTTAGGATATCACTTTTTAAATGGTATTCGTCATTTAGGCTGGGATTTTGGGCTTACATATTCATTATCTCAATATTTTCCAATAAATATATCTGGAATTTCTAGATCTTCAATTATTATTTTAGGACTTATTTCTGTTTTATTTTTAAGAATAATTTTTCACTTATTATAAAAAAAAAAAATAAAAACTCTCTATCAATCGATATAATGTCAATTGATAGAGAGTTTTTATTTTTTTTTTATAATAAGTGAACCCCAGGAATATAACACAATCTCTAGATATATAGTTGTTTTTAATAGGATATATTATTTAAATAGAGATTTATTATACTTATTTACTGTATAGATAAAAAAATATTTATTCCCATTCTAAAGCTCCCTTTTTCCACTCATAAAAAAAACCAATAGTAAGAATAATTAAAAATAAAATCATTGACCAAAATCCAAAAAAACCCAAATGATTTAAACAAATAGCCCAAGGAAATAAATAAGTTACTTCTAAGTCAAAAATGATAAATAAAATAGCAACTAAATAAAAACGAACGTCAAACTTACTTCGAGCGTCATCGAAAGGATCAAATCCACACTCATAAGCTGAAAGTCTTTCAGGATCTAATTGTGGACTTGAAAATAAAAAAGGAAGTCCTACAATAAGTAATGATAATGCTAAACTAATAACTAAATAGAATAATATAGGTAAATATTCACGCATTTTTTTTTTATTTATTTTTTTTTTAATGAGAATTCATTCTAATAAAAAAATTTATTCTATTAAAAAAAGAAGAAAAGATATAAAATTATCGAAACTTTAAAATTTTCGAGAAAGACGGGAGTCGAACCCGCGACCTCTGGCTTGACAGGCTAGTGCTCTAACCAACTAAGCTACTTCCCCATTTTAAATTATTCCTTTCGTTTGAAAACTTAAAAAACACCTATTTTCCCATTTTTAAGAATTTTGAAGAATTTTTTAGAAATTTAAGGAATAAAAATCAAATTATGCCGTATTTAAAATCGCTTTAATTTGATTTTTTTGGACCTTCAGGATAAAACACCCAGGCTGTTTTTTTCAGGGCATTTTTTAAACACAAACCACGTTTTCAACCCTTTGACAAAATGAAATAAATGAAAATAAATGAAAATAAATGAAAATAAATGGCCAAAGATCAAAAAATTTTACGATTTTTTAGAAATTTACGGTCTAATAGGGTGTAATTTATCTAATAGGGTGTAATTTATATTTCATAGTTTCTATCATATTGGGCTCCACAAGGCGTGTGAAATCATCTCGGGAACTTGCTAGGATAAATAATCTATAATAAGTTTTTTTTGTTTTCTTATTAAAACTAGACCCAAGATTTACTTTTAAACCAAAAACATTTTCTAAAGCTTGCTGAAGACGTATAACATCTAATTCGTTAAACCCATCTGTACTTAGTTTATACCCATATGGCGTTTTTGATCCATCATCGCAAAACCAAAAGCTCAAGACTTCAGCATTTAACATCAGTTCAATATTTTTAGGTACAATTTTTGTAAATTTTCCCTTTTTTGGAGAGTCCTTTACATAAAATTGATCCATATAATAATTCAATTTTTTAATTCCAAAAGTATGAAACCAAAAATAAAGTGGATTCCCGTTGTGAATATAAATTTGGGGTGAACTTCCAACATAATCAACAAAAATAGTATATAATAAATAAACATATTCTTTCCTTATAGATTTAACCATTCCACTAAAATCCCAATTTTTGTTTCTCTCCCTTCCCCTCCCCTGGGAAAATGTGAACCGGACATTGTTTGATCTACATTCTAAATTGCCATCTCCTAATAAAGTTCCCACAAGAGCATTTTTTTGTAATTGAGTAAAGGGGATACAATCAAATTGCGCCAAATATTCTTTGAGTTTATTCCCTCGAAGGGTCTTGTTTAGGTATGGTGGTTGTTTATAATTTTTGATGTATTCAGAAAGGGGAATATCATTAGTCTGAAAGGGAGCAGACCAACAAGATAAATTTAAATTATTATTAGATACTAAGTTCATATAACGAAAATAATTTTTTTTTGTTTAATATGTTAGTATTTTAGGTACAGAGGGACTCGAACCCACGACCACTAGGTTAAAAGCCCAATGCTCTACCAACTGAGCTACGTACCCATATCTCTTTTTCAAGGTTTTTTTTCAAAGTTTGTTTATCTTTTTTTTATCTTTTTTTTATCTTTTATTGAATACTAAGTTCACATAAAGAATAAAAAAAATAATTTAATTTTTTAAAATCTTAAAAACTTAACTTAAATGTTTTTAAATGTCATTTCCTTTTCATTTAAAAACGTTTAAATTTTAATTTTGTTGTCTTTTAGGTCAAATACCCTTCAGGGGGGGTTTGTCTTTACGAAATCTCAGTTAAATTAGAAGAACTTAAAAACTTAGTTTGAATTTTTTAACTCTCTTTAACCTTATCATTTTGATAACTTTTTTCCAATTTTTTTTAAATATGATAGGGTTAAAAGATGGACTAAACTAATAATTAATATTAGGGTTAGAAAAAGTTTAACATATTGAGCTTTTTCTATGATCTCCTCTCTATACAAACTAAAATCTAAATGGAAGGCCTATTGAAATTATTATAGACTGATTCCATAAAATATCCAAATTAATTGGGGTTAAAAAAAATTGGCAAAAAATATTATAGAACTTGTTCCCCTTTGTTCCCACTAAACCGACATAAAAGATATAGAAAAATTGAAGTTGTTGATACAAAGGCATAGTACTTATTTATTTTTAAACAAAAAAATTGTTAAAGATGCCTCTACTTCTCATAAGCCGTATGGGGTCTGGAAGAACCAAAAATCCCCATTTGGTTTTTATAAAGTCTAAAGATATAACAATAAAAAAATTAGGTAAAGTAAATAAACTTTATCGCTGTTTTCTCGCTGTTCGTGAATTCGTTTTTGTTCGTTGGCCACGAACGGGAAGTTTATTTACATGTCGAAAACCTTTGTAGGATCCGATAGAAATTTGTCTTTTAATATCTGTATTGATTCGTTTTGTAAGTTCATATCCAGTTATATAATAACTAGCGACTATTCGATTTATTTTATCTATTTGGCTTCGTTTCAATTGTTCCATTTTAAAATTAGAATTAATTCCTAATTGATCACATAATTGATTGGAAAAAAACTTACCTAATCCATAAATTTTATTTAATGCAAATCGAACACGAGCAATAGGTGGAAAATTTTTTTTTAAAAGATATACCATACAGAGTTATTTTATTAAATTATTTATTAAATTTTAGAAGAACCTCGAACCAAAAACACAAAAAAAGGGCCTGTTGATTTTAAAGACTCAACAAAGTGCCTGTTGGTTTCTCAAACAACAGAGTGCCTGTTGGCCCAAAAAAAATAGAACCAAAAAGAAAAATTTAACTGTTTCTGGAAAAATACTTATGTTTTTTTTCCTGGTTTAATTTTTAATGTTTTATCAATTGAAAAAATCCCTTTTCCGGTAAACGGTTCTGGACTTTTAATATCTTTAATTTCTGAAGCAACTTGAGAAACGAGTGATTTATCTAATCCATATATAGAAATAAAATTTCATTTGGAAGTTTATATGATACGAAATGGCTAAATCCAACATCCAGGACTAAACATTGAGTGAGCGACGAGTCTAATGATAATTCATTTTTATTTAGTAAATTAAAGTCAAAATTTCTTGGAAGATTACGTTTTTTATTTTTTTGATTAAGAAATGTTAAAAAAGCTTTATAACCTAAACCATTTAATTTCAAAGTCTTTACAAAAGCTTCTTGAACTCCTTTAATTTGATTTTGAATTTGAGTTTTTAAATTCCCAAAATTTGCGTTTAAAGATGAATTTTCTTTTATCCTTTTGTCCGCATGGACGCACGAACTCTCATGTACCTTTTGTTGTTTATAAAAAGTTAAATATGGAAATAAAAAACATAATTTATTTGTTTTTCCATTATAACGACAAAAATTATTGACATCTTTATTCCCGATTAAAGATTTATTTTCGTTTTTAATTAATAAATTTTTTTGTTCTAAAGAAGGAACAAAATGAGCTATATTTAAAGGGAGGTCAACCCACCCCAACGAACCTTGAATAATTAAATTATCTTTTTTATTCTTTAATATTTGAACCTCATTAGGAATAGAAATTTGTTTATAAAAGGTAGATAGTATTTTTTTTTTCATCTTTCTATATATATATATTTTTTTTTATAAGATAAA
>Ga0316223_1001951_pt1 | contig 18001 bp, 17 predicted proteins | sample TBH18009metaG_FD_206007 | JGI IMG/M metagenome (GOLD analysis project Ga0316223, IMG submission 206007) | Freshwater microbial communities from Trout Bog Lake, Wisconsin, USA - TBH18009 | ecosystem: Environmental > Aquatic > Freshwater > Lake > Hypolimnion/Profundal zone | place: USA: Wisconsin...
CAACGTTTGTGTCGCACGTCGGCGAGGACGCGTCGGACATCCGCACCGTGCAGCGCATGTGCCGCGGCATTCGACTGGATTCGCGGAACGCGGAGAAGATCAATACGCTTTTCCTATGGACCGAGGATCACAGCAAGGCGCTCGCGGCACTGTCGCTGCTGCGCACCATGGACCCGACGTTCCACACCAAGGTTCGCGTGAGCCGCATCGAGTACGACGGGGGCGGGGAACGCGCGGTGCGCGACATCGTGATAGTGAAGACGGGCCAGCTGGCGGACTACGTGCGCGTCACATGTTTGACCCTGGAGGAACTGTTCGCGTGGAAGATGGAGGTGTTCAAGCGCTTCCGCGCAGCGCATCCCGGACGCATGCCGACCCAAAAGGAGACGTTCGGCGACGAGAAGCACAAGGTCGGCCAGTGGCTGAGCACGTACCGAAGCCAGCGCGCCACGATGGGCACGGAGCGACGCGCGGCGCTGGACGCGGCCTTGCCGGGGTGGGACGTCATCGACGAGGTCCTGTCGGCGGGCCTGAAAGCGGCGCTCCCGGAGGCGGAGAAGATGGCGGTGTTCGCGCGCTTCCGCACGGCGCATCCCGGGCGCATGCCGACCCAAAAGGAGACGTTCGGCGACGAGAAGCACAAGGTCGGCCAGTGGCTGAGCACGTACCGAAGCCAGCGTACCACGATGGGCGCGGAGCGACGCGCGGCGCTGGACGCGGCCTTGCCGGGATGGGACGTCATCGACGAGGCCGTGTCGGCGGGCCTTAAAGCGGCGCTTCCTGAGGCGGAGAAGATGGCGGTGTTCGCGCGCTTCCGCGCGGCGCATCCCGGGCGCATGCCGACCCGAAAGGAGACGTTCGGCGACGAGAAACACAAGGTCGGCGCGTGGCTAAGCCAGTTTCGGTGCGATCGCACCACGATGGGCGCGGAGCGGCGCGCGGCGCTGGACGCGGCCTTGCCGGGGTGGGACGTCATCGACGAGGCCGTGTCGGCGGGCCTCAAAGGGGCGCTTCCTGAGGCGGAGAAGATGGCGGTGTTCGAGCGCTTCCGCACGGCGCATCCCGGGCGCATGCCGACATCCAAGGAGACGTTCGGAGACGAGAAACACAAGGTCGGCGCGTGGCTAAGCCAGTTTCGGAGCCAGCGCGCCACGATGGGCACGGAGCGACGCGCGGCGCTGGACGCGGCGTTGCCGGGATGGGACGTCATCGACGAGGCCAAGTCGGCGGGCCTCAAAGCGGCGCTGCCGGAGGCGGAGAAGATGGCGGTGTTCGCGCGCTTCCGCGCGGCGCATCCCGGGCGCATGCCGACCTTCAAGGAGACGTTCGGAGACGAGAAACACAAGGTCGGCAAGTGGCTGAGCACGTACCGAAGCCAGCGCGCCACGATGGGCGCGGAGCGGCGCGCGGCGCTGGACGCGGCCTTGCCGGGGTGGGACGTCGTCAAAGCGGCCGCAGCCAACAAGCGCGCAGCCATCACACAACCCGCTTAAACACGCGTAACCCTTCTTGTGCCATCACCCCCTTCGATCTCTCCGCCATGGCCACGACGAACGACTGCACATTCGCAGTAGGAATCGACCTAGGTACGGTAAATTCATGTGTCGGTGTGTGGCAACACGACCGCGTGGAGATCATCGCGAACGCACAAGGCAACCGCACAACCCCGTCCTACGTCGCGTTCACAAATAGCGAGCGCCTGGTCGGCGATACAGCACGCAATCAGGCCGTAGCGAATCCCGAAAATACGATATACGACGCCAAACGCCTCATCGGCCGCAACTTCACGGACGACACCGTCCAAAAAGACAGAAAGCTGTGGCCGTTCGCGGTGGAGGCCGACGCCCACGGCAAGCCGCTCGTGGTCGTCGATCACGCCGGCGAGCGCAAGAATTTTCACCCCGAGGAAATCAGCGCCGCGGTTCTGGCGCAGCTCAAGGCGGACGCCGAGGCGTTCGTGGGGCGCCCCGTGACGAAGGCCGTCATCACGGTGCCCGCATACTTCAACGACGCGCAACGCCAAAGCACGAAAGACGCAGGCGCCATCGCGGGCCTCACCGTTCTCCGAATCATCAACGAGCCCACGGCCGCGGCCATCGCGTACGGCCTCGAAAAGGGACACGAAGGCAAGGAGACGCACATTCTGGTATTCGACTGCGGCGGCGGCACGCACGATGTGTCGGTCCTGTCCATCGACAACGGCGTGTTCGAGGTGCTGGCCACCGGCGGCGACACGCACCTCGGCGGCGAGGACATCGACAACGCGCTCGTGGAGCACTTCGCCAAGGAGTTCCAGCGCAAGCACAAGAAGGACCTGCGCGGCAACCCGCGCGCGATCAAGCGCCTCAAGATCCAGTGCGAGCGCCTCAAGCGCACGCTGTCGTCGACGGCGCAGGCGCAGCTCGAGATCGACTCGCTCTTCGACGGCATCGACTTCAACGCGCCGCTCACGCGCGCGCGCTTCGAGGAGCTGTGCGGCGACTTCTTCCAGCGCACGCTCGCGCCGGTGGACCAGGTGCTGCGCGACGCCAAGCTGGCCAAGAGCGACATCGACGACGTCGTGCTGGTCGGCGGCAGCACGCGCATCCCCAAGGTCCAGCAGATGCTGAGCGACTACTTCAACGGGAAGGCGCTGTGCAAGTCGATCAACCCCGACGAGGCCGTCGCGTACGGCGCGGCGGTGCAGGCGGCCATCCTCACGGGCATGGACAAGTCGGACAAGACGACGAGCCTGCTGCTGCTGGACGTCGCGCCGCTGTCCCTCGGCATCGAGACCGCGGGCGGCGTGATGACGAAGCTCGTCGAGCGCAACACCACGGTGCCCATCAAGAAGAGCCAGGTCTTCTCGACGTACGCCGACAACCAGCCCACGGTGACGATCCAGGTGTTCGAGGGCGAGCGGCCGCTCACGCGCGACAACCACCGGCTGGGCCAGTTCGACCTCAACGGCATCCCGCCGGCGCCGCGCGGCGTGCCGCAGATCGAGGTGTCCTTCGACGTCAACGCCGACGGCATCCTGTCGGTGACGGCGCACGACAAGGCGTCGGGCAAGAACGAGACCATCAAGATCACCAACGACAAGGGCCGCCTCACGCCGGAGCAGATCGAGGAGATGGTCAAGGCGGCGGAGCGCTTCAAGGAGGAGGACGCGCGCGCCGTGAAGCGCGTCGCCGCGCGCAACGAGCTGGAGGCGCGCGCCTTCGCCCTCAAGAAGGACGGCAGCACCGACGAGGCCAAGGCCAAGGCGGCCGAGGCGACGGCGTGGCTCGACGCGAACGCCGACGCCTCCGAGGAGGCGATGCGCGCGCAGCTGGAGGCGCTGTCGGCGTTCGCCGTCACGCCGCCCTCCGAGGGCGGTCCTCCCTCGGCGGGCCCCGACGGGTCCGCTCCCGCCCCCACGTCCTTCGAGCCCCGCGTCGACGACGTGGATTGAAAATGTCAGCAAAAAAGTAAAGCGATGCGCGCGCTCGGCCTCATCCTCATCTTCGTGGGCGCGATCCTCATCACGAAGGGGGTCTACCAGAGCAAGCCGCCGTGCCCGGCGCAGCACACGGCGATCAAGTTCGTGCCCCGCACGCTGTACGACGAGCAGCTCGCCGCGCCCTCGTAAAATAGCCACTTTTTTTTCGTAAATCTTCATCAGTGTGTGAGGATGTCCTCCTCCAAAGTGCGCGTGGACCTCAAGAAGTTCAGCATGTCCACCATCAAGGACACGTCCGTCATCCAGTTTTTGGGCCGACGCGGCTCGGGCAAGAGCTTCCTGCTGCGAAACCTGTGCCACTTCCACCGGTCCATCCCGTGCGGCACGTTCATCTCGCCCACCGAGAGCTCGAACGAGTTTTTCGGAAAATTCGTGCCGTCCATCTTCATCTTCGACGAGTTCCAGCCCGACGTGCTCGACCGCTTCGTCAAGCGCCAGATCATGATCACCAAAAAGTACAACCAGGAGATCAAGGCGAACGGGCGATCCAGCATCGATCCCCGCGCGATCTGCGTCCTCGACGACTGCCTCGCGTCCGCGTCCTCGTGGCTGAGCGACAAGAACATCAAGTTCCTGTTCCTCAACGGCCGCCACTGCCACATCCTGTTCTGCCTCACCTCCCAGTACCCGCTCGGCATGCCGCCGCTGTTCCGCACCAACATCGACTACAGCTTCCTGCTGCGCGAGCCCATCAAGTCCAACCGCAAGCGCCTGTACGAGGCGTACGCGGGCATGGTGCCGTCGCTCGACATGTTCGAGACCATCCTGGACAACTGCACCTCCAACTACGAGTGCCTCGTCGTCAACAACTGCACCACGTCCAACAAGCTGGAGGACCAGCTGTTCTGGTACAAGGCGCCCGAGACGCCGCCGTTCCGCCTGGGGGCGCCGCAGTTCTGGGAGCTGTCGGCGCTGGCGGACGCGGAGGGCGAGGACGACGAGGAGTACAACCCCGACCGCGAGATGCAGCAGATGCTGGGCGCCAAGCGGCGCAACGGGCTCCAGGTGTCGGTGCGCAAAAAAGACTGACGACGCCGTTCACTTCCTTCGCCGCTGGTGCTCCACGCTGGCCACCACCGCCGCCACCAACAGCCACCACAGCGGCGGAGGCATTGGCATGCCCGCGGCCCCGGCTGGCGCGGGCAGGAGCAGCCTCATGAACGAACCATGAAAGACCCCCCTTAACCCAAATTATTTATTTTTAAACGCGCTCCGTGTTCCACACGCGCGACGCAAAGGGCAAGCGCTCGCTGCACGCGGGCTTGTGCGACGCCCAGTGCGCCCGCTGACACTCCCTCGAACAGTACCACACGCTGCGGCAGCCGCACAGCTTCAGCCTCGCGTCCGCCGCCGCCGCCGCACAGTCGGGGTTCTCGCACGCGCGCTCGCCGCCCGCCAGGATCCGGCGCAGGCGCAGGATGAAGACCGTCACGGGGGTGACCCACTCCATGAAAGCGAGCACCGCGGCGCGCAAGGGGCGCGCGTTCACGCGTTTCGCGAGCCCCCTCGCGAGCTCGTGCTCGTTCTTTGCCTTGCACTGCTCGCAGCAGAAGAGGCAGCCGCAGGAAGAGCACCGGAAGCCGCGGACAGGGCTGTTGGGGCACACGCCTCCTCGGCACACGCCGTGGTACTCCGCGATGCCCCGGGCGGCGGACGCGTAGAGCGACGCGCGGTCCATTCCAAAGCATAAAGCATGAAAGTAAAAAGTGAAAAAAGAAAAAGAAAAACCAGATCAAAAGGTGGGCTCCCCCAGCGCGATGTCGTGCGTCACCGCCGGCTGATTCAGCAGCGTGAGCACGATGAAGGCGGCGAAGAATAGCGCCAGCTCGTACACGAGGAGCTGCGCCACCTCGATGCGCTTCCCGTCCGGCTTGCGCTTAATCCACGCGAGGAGGAGAGTGAGCACGGTGGCCACCCCGAAGGCGAACAGCGGCACGCGCGCGCCGAAGTCGAAGCTCACCATCGCACTTTAGCTAATAGAAGCTTTTCTTTTTGACCTCGATGGACGACGCCGCCGTCGCGGATCCGGCCGCAGAGGCCGGCACCTGAAGCGTCACCGTCTTGGTGTCCGCGTCCACTTCCTCCGTTCCCGCGTCCGCGTCCGCGTCATCCTCCTCCTCGTCCTCCTCCTCCTCGTACTCGGCGAACTCGGCCTCCTCGAGCGCAGGCTCCTCTCGCTTCTCCGGCTCAGGAGTCACGTGATGCACGGACATGGTCGCGGTCGCGTTCGCGGTCGCGGGTTTGTCGACCCCTGACGGCTCTTCTTCGTCCAACGCGTTGTTGCTGCTCTCGTACTCCAATCCCTCGTCGTACTCCCCGTCGTCCTCGTCGGCATTGTCCTCCTCCGCCTCCGCGTCGTTCATCGGGGGGATCGGCGTCGCCTGCAGCGGAACGCGGGACACCGCCGGCGCGCTGGCCGCCGCGACCGCGGCCGAGAGCGAGGGCGAAGCCGAGGGCAACGCCGAGGGCGAAGAAGCCGTCGCGATCGCGTTCGCGTTCGCGTGCGTGTGCATCGGCAGCGCCACGTGCTGCACGATGTCCTTGATGGGCAGCGCGTGGCGCACCGCGTCCTTGATGGCCTTGGCGATGAGGCCGTCCGTCGTCACGTAGTTCTTCTGCTGATCCAGCTTGCTCAGCGCCGGATCGAAGAGCGCGATGTTCTTCCACAGCTGGCGCGCGGCCTCGATGAAGCACTGGTGCACGAACACGTCCAGCGACGGCACGCGGATGGCGACGTCCTTGACGTCCACCGCCTCGTCCAGCAGGAACAGCTTCGTCTCCACCGAGATGAGCGCGTGGATGAGCTTGGGCAGGTACTCGACGTCCTCGTCGTCGCGCACCACCGCGGACGTCTCCGTGGTGACGCGCATCGAGTTCCACCCCGACACCTTTGCCAGCGCCTCCTGGAAGTGCTTGAGCGCCTGCGGCTTGCGCTTCTTGTCCGCGAGGATGACGTCCATCCACTCGCGCACGCGACGGTGAATGGGCATGCGGAGCGCGTCCAGCAAATACTCCAAGTACTGGTTCCGACGCTCGATCAACAGCGGCCCCGACGCCGACATTCTGCTTGTAAGGCGCACGGTTATTTTAACCGCAGGTCCGAACGCGTCCCGGTCGGAAAAAGTCAACCCCCTGGCCACTCCTCGCCCCCCCCCCTCGGAAAAATGCTTCGCTTCACGCATCGCCTGCACCTCCCTCCGCCGGATTCGAACGCCATGCCGTACTTCGAAACGACCTACACCATGGACATGTACGACAAGTTCAACGCGTTCATGCGCGCGTTCAAGCTCCGGCTCCCGCCGAACCCGGTCCCTCTCCAACAGGCGCACGTCGCCCGCGTCCGAACCGCCGGCTACGCCGCGTGCGCGAAGACCGACGGCACGCAAACCATGATGTACGTGGACGAAGCGGGAGGCGCGCACCTGTATGACGCCGAAAACAACGACTGGGACGCCCTGTTCGTGGACAGGACCGCCAACCTCTCCTTCACCAACGGCGGGTTCCACAACAGCGTCCTCCTCGGCGAGCGCGTGCTCGACGGGATCGTCCTGTTCGAGTGCGTGGCGTTCCGCGGCGAAGCCATGGCCCAACGCGCGCCGCTCGCGGATCGCCTCGCCGTCCTTGGGCGCTTCACCGACTGGTCGGCGGCGACCCAGTCCGCGCCGAGGCTCTTGCACAAGCGCTTATACGGCGTGCACGAGGGCGACGCCGCGACCGACGTGTTTGCGGAAGCGGCCGCGCAACCGTCCGACGGCGTCGTGTTCACGCCGCTGCGCCCCGACGACGACCTCCCGACGTACAAGTGGAAGCCGCGTCCCACCATCGACTTTCTCATGATGGACGACACGCTGCACACCTACCGCGACGACGCGCCCGAGAACTACGTGATCGGCGCGCGCGGGCCGGACCCCGCCCTCTTCGAGCCCTTCGCGCCCGGCAACCACGCCCCGATGCCTGAAACGTTCCTCCTTCACGGCGCCACGGAATGGACGTGGGCGGCGCCGGAGCGCAAATGGCTCCGATACGCCGCCCGCGGGTACTACAAGCGCGCCAACACGACGAGCGTCGCGCACGCCGTGTGGGACACCCTCGTGCACCCCGTCACGCCGGCGATGCTGCGCGGGGAGGCGCCGGCCGAGCCGGTCGCGGCCGTGCACGCGCGCGAGAAGCGCGCCCTGTACGCGCGGGCCGCGGCTGCTGCTGGCGCTGGCGCTGGCGCTGGCGCTGGCGCTGGCGGCGCTGGCGGCGCTGGCGCTGGCGCTGGCGCTGGCGCTGGCGGCGCTGGCGCTGGCGCTGGCGGCACGCTGGTCCTGGTCGAGCTCATGTGCGGCTCCGCCGCCGACCGCGACGCGTGGATCGACGCCGGGTTCGGCGTCGTCGTCGGCCTCGACGTCAGCCCGGCGCGCGTGCGCGCGGCCACGGCCCACGCTTCTGCGCGCGGCATCGTCGCCACGTTCGTGCAGGCCGACGTGGTGGCCGGCGGCGACTGGGTCGACGCCGTCGGCGCCGGCGCCTTCGACGCCGTGAGCGTCCAGTTCGCCATCCAGTTCGCGTGCGCCTACCGCGACACGCTGCGCCGGTTCTTCGCCGCCGCCGCGGCCCTGCTGCGCCCCGGGGGCGTCTTCTTCGGGACGTTCATGGACGGCGAGCTGGCGCGCGAGGCCGCGAGCGCCGCCGCGTGGACCGACGACGACGAGCCGTGGCGCATCGACCTCGTCTCCTACACCGACCTCGCGGCGGTCACGTACCCCGGCCACCCGGCGCCCGTGACGGAGAACGAGCCGCTCGTCTACCTCGACGCGCTCCTGGACGCGGCGGCGCACGAGGGCTTCGCCCTCCTCGAGACCGAGCGCTTCGCGGACGGGCCGTGCTCCTTCACCCGGCTCCACCGCACCTTCATGTTCCGCCTCTCCACCCCCTCCGGTCCCGCCAGGGCCCCGGACGAGGCGGCGGCGGCAGCGGGGTGGTGGCACGCCGTGTGGCGCGGGGCGCCGATCCTGCCGCTCACCGCGGCGTCCGCGGCCGCCCTGGCGGCGATCCAGGCGTCGTACACCCGCGTGCGCGCCGCGGCGATGGCCGCCGCGGGCAAGGGCACGGGCGAGACGACCGACTTCGAGCTCAGCGCCGCCGCGGCCTCGCTGTGCGCGCGATGCGGCTGCGCGCGCCGGTTCGACGCCGTCGGCGACCGCGTGTGCTTCTGCGACGACTGCCCGGCCGCGTGCCTCGGCTGGCGCGCCGTGCCGGCCGTGGCGGACGCCGCCGTCCCCGACGGCGTCGACCCCGCGCGCTTTCGCGCGGCCGTCGCCGCGTGTTGCGCCGCCCTCGGCTCGCCGGCCTCCGCGCTCTTCCTCCCCGGCCGCCCCTTCGCCGGCGTGGCGCGCCCGCGCCTCCTCGAGTGCGTGATGCCTCTCCCTCCCTCCTCCTCCCTCCTCGCGATCCCCGACGCGCTGTGGGCCAAGGCGTTCGCGCACCTGGAGCCGCCCGACATCGGGCACGCCATGCTGGCGTGCCTCGCGTTCGCCCGCCTGGCGCGCAAGGACCCGCGTTCGCGGGCCATGCGGGCCTGGCCCCACGTCGCGGCTCCCCACATCATCTACTGCGTGGCGGGCGAGACGCGCGTCCGCCTGGCCGACGGCTCGGACGCGCCGATCGCCACGCTGCGCCAAGGGGACGCGATCGCGGTGGACGGGGGCCCGCCGGCAAGCGCCGCGCGCGTGGCGTGCGTCGTGGTGAGCCCGGTCGCCGTGCCCGTGTGGCGCCTCGCCGGCGGGGGGCCGCGCGCCACGCGGAGCCACCCCTTCCTCGTCGACGGCGCGTGGACCTCGGCCGCCGCGGCGACCGCGGTCCCGGCGGGACACGCCGTCGTGTACAACCTGCTGCTGGAGGCGGGCGCGCCGTCGTCGCTGTACCACGCCGACGGCCTCCTGACCCCGGCGCTCGGCCACGAGTCCGCGGACCCCGGGATCGCGCACCCGCTCTTCGGGTGCCGCCGCGCCATCCTCGCGCACCTGCGCACGCGGCCCGGGTTCGCCGCGGGACGCGTCGTCACCTAGGCCGCGAACCGGAACGCGCCCTCCGCGCCGTGCGTGAACAGCACGGGGTAGAAGCGGATCATGTTGTCGTGGAAGTGCTTGCCGACGTCCACGTGCGCGTCCTGGAACGTGGCGAACGCCGCGCGGAAGCAGTCGTAGCTCCACGACGGGCTGTCCGGCAGGAACTTGCCCATCAGGCGCGCGTACACCTCGCGCGGGTGCCGCCGGACGAGCCGCCGCGACACGCTGAAGCACGGCCCGTGGCCGGTGCCCACGACCAGCGCCGGCGGCTCCACCCCGGGGAACACCTCGCGGTACCAGTCCTGGGCGCACTGCGCCCCGAAGCAGTGCGCGCTCGCGTACACGTCCTCGACGTGCCCGTACCGCGGGGGCTGGTCGTCGTGCGGCCGCCAGTACTGCAAGTGCGGCGGCCCGAAGTTGCGCACCAGGTTGCAGTAGTCGTACGCCCCGCAGCCCGCCATCTCCGCCAGCACGTCCCCCTCCTGGTGCGGCGCCCAGTTGGCCTTGGCAAAGACGGTCACGTCGTCCAGCTCGTCGTAGTGCTTCCAAATGTGGTACAGAAACGCGAAGTCGCACCGCCCGAAGTTGGGGATGTCCACGACGGTGACCCCCTCCCCCTCCCGTGCCGGGGCGACCCGCTCCTCGCCCTCGCGCAACGCGTCGTCCTTGCGGTACACCGTCACCTCGACGTCCGGCGGGAGCGCGCCCAGCCAGCCGAGGCACGCCGCGTCGCGGTACGTGGACGTCACCACGCGCATGCTACCTTCAAAAAAAAGGGGGCTCTGCTTAACTCGCTTCACACGCCGTAAAACGTGTCGCGCCCCTCGATGTCCGAGTAGCCCGGGCGCTGCAGGGCGACGCGCGGGCGCAGGCAGTACCAGCGCCCCGCCGGCTGCAGCGCCTTCCACAGGATGTCGCAGCACGCGCCGGCGGACCACGCGTTCGGCGGCGCCAGCCGGCGCGCGCTCTCCTCGAAGCACGCCAGCAGCGTGGGCACGTAGGCGGCGTGGACCACGTACCCCGCCGTCGTCTGCGCGTTCACGATGCGCGTGACGTAGTCCCGTCCGGGCACGGGCGCCTCGATCTTGGTGTTGGACGCGAGCAGGAGGACGTCCCACCCCTCGTCGGCAAAGTCGGCGAAGAAGCGCGCCAGATCGGGGCGCGGGTCGCGCACGAACGCGAGGTCGTCCTCGACCACGACGCACACCGGGGGCCCGGGCCGCGGCGACCCCTCCCGCAAAAACGCGCGCAGCGCCGCCGCGTGGCTGAGGGCGCACCCCCACGCGCCGCGCTCCGGCGTGTCCACGGCCTCCACGCGCTCCGCGGCCCAGCCCAGGCGCGCCAGCTCGGCCTCGATGGCCGCGCGCCGGTCCACGCGGCGCGCGAGGTTCAGGTAGGACGCGCGCATGCTGTCCGCGCGAGGTCGCTCATGGCCTTAATCTACGGACGAAACCGCAGCAGGCGCATGTGGTCGTGCAAATTCTGCACATCCTCCAGCTGCTTCGTGTACCAACGCCCGGAGCCGCCTTCAAGTTCGCGCGGGAACACGCACGGGCTCCGGATGTCGAGGGCCACGCGCAGCACCTTGCGCGTCGAGTCGCATTTCGAAAAGAGGACGTTCAACTGGTCGTGCGCCCCGATGCGCGCATTCACCACAATCCTATCCCACATGTGCGTGATGTTGATGTCCGCCAGAGCGACTCGACGCGCGTCGGGGTAGGCGAGGTCGGGCGTCCACGCGACCATGACGGGCGGCACGACCTGTAACGAATCATCGGAATCGGAATATGCCATGCCCACGCGGTACAGGTAGGCCAACACATCATCCTCGTTTTGCCGAGTCGGCGCCATCGCGGGGATGCCCCCCCTCGCCGCCGCCTCCAATTTTTCGTTCTTGAAGTTTTGTAAACCACGTCCCGCCGCATCAAACGCATCGAAGTCCACGTCGTGCACGACGGGCATCGACTCTTCCGGAACGCGCACACGTGGCTCCACCTGAGTCCCACGATGTGCTACCTGAGCTTCGCGGAAGGCGGGCGCATATACTTTCGGCCGAACCGCGAGGACGGCCCCGACGCGGATTGCCGCATCCTCGACCTGCAGCTTTGCGACCGGTCTGCCACGCTGTCGTTCACGTTCGCGGGGGCGTGGACCAACGACACGGCGGCCTCCAACACCGTGCTGAAACACATCCACGTGCGCTTCTTGAACCCATCCGATTACCGCTACGCGCGCGCCGTGTTTGTAGCCAGCCAGCGCCCCATCACGTTTCAACGCTAACATAAGCGCATCGACCGTCCATACCGTCCAGGAAAATGTCGTCTCCAAGTTCCAAGTCGCCGTGGTGGGCGGACCAGGTCCACGAGATCCACCGCGCCGAGAGCCAGGCCGCGCTCGCCGAGCTGTTCGAGTCGTTCGAACGCACGTTCGGCTTCTCCCGCGCGCTGCTGACGGAGGAGGACGAGGACCGCCTCACGTTGTCGAACGACGGGTGCGCGCACTTCCGCGGCCCCGCCGGCAAACGGTACGCGTACCGGTACCGGACGAAGCGGTGGACGGAAGAACCTCCGCGCTCGCGCTGCTGCTGCGCCATCGCCTAGTACGAGTCCAGCGGCAGCGTGTACGGGTTCTTGCGGTACGCGTCCAGCAGCGCGGGGTCGAGCCACGCGTCGGCGTCCACCATGCGCCGCTCCTTCTCGCGCGTGCCCGTGCCCGGGCACGGCATGGCGTTGGGCGCCGAGATGCGCGTGGCCGCCAGCGACTGGCGCTCCGCGCACGGCGACGCCTTGGCCGGCGGCTGCGTGCGCACGAAGTCGCGGCCCGCGGGCAGGCTCGCGCTCACCGTCGTCGGCGCGCGGCCCTGGCCCGCGAGCACGCCGTCGCGCGTCGCGTTGACGTAGGCGCAGCGCTCCGCCTCCTCGCTCGTCTGCGCCAGCGTGGGCGCGCGCGCGCCGCCGGTGTGGGACGGGTCGCGCGTGAAGGTGCTGCGCTGCGTCTCCAGCGCGGTCGCGCCCGTGACCTCGGGGAGGTAGCCGCCGCCGGCGTCGCGGGTCGGGTTGCCGCCGTACTCGGTGTCGGGGTCGATCGACGCGCGCTGCGTCATCTTGGCGTCCCACTCCTGCGCGAGGTAGCCCGTGCCGGCCTCGCGCTCCGGGCCGCCCGGGCGGTAGCCGGCGATCGCCGTCTCCTTCACCGTCGTCTTGGCGCGGTCGTCGGGGTCGATCATCGTCAGCTTCAGCGTCGCCGCGCGCATGTTGCGCTGCGGGTTCACGCTCGCCACCGTCTCGCGCACCGTGGGCTTGGCCACCAGGTAGTCGGGGTCGTACGTGATCACCGTCGTGGGCCCGCGGAAGTTGGTGAGCACGACGTCGTGGATGAGCGTCTCCTTGAGCGTCGTGCGCGCCGTGTCGTTGGGGTCGTACACCGTCAGGCGCGCCACGAGCGCGCGCAGGTTCGTGAGCGCCGCCGGCTGCAGCGTCGTCTCGTTGACCGTGGTGCGCGCCACGTCGTCGGGGTCGCTCACCGTCAGGCGCGCGACGAGCGCGCGCAGGTTCGTGAGCGCGCCCGGCTGCAGCGTCGTCTCCTTCACCGTGGGGCGCGCGGCGTCGTCGGGGGCCACCGTCGCCTTGGACGGGAACGTCGCCTGCAGCTGGCCCAGCTCGCGCGGCGCGTCGAGCGTGAACACCTTGCGCGTCCACTTGACGAGGTCCAGCAGCGGCGCGGTCAGGGCGCTCACCGCGGCGCCCAGGTTCGCCACCGGCGTCGCGCACGTCGTGAGGTCGCGCTCGTTGCCGTACACCTGCACCGCGGCGCGGCCGTAGTCGTCGCGCCTGCCCGCGCCCGCGCCGCGGTCGCGCCCCGTCGCCAGGCCGCGGTCCCCGGGGTCCTGCGGCGCGTGACGCAGCGGCGCGCCCGCGGGCGCCACGGGCGCGGGCACCGCCGAGCCGGCCGTCGCGGGCCCCACCGGGCCCGCCTGGCCGCCGGTGTCGCCCGTGCACGCGCGCGCCACGCACCGCTCCACCACCGCCGGCTGCGACGCCTGCGCCAGGCGCCCGCCGGTGGTGGTCAGGAAGTACTGCTCGCCCGTCTCCCACGCCTTGGGCGTGCGGTTGGGCTGCATCGCGCCCTCGAGGCCGCGCTCCGCCACCGCGGCGCCGCCCGCGAGCGTGCGCGCCTCGAAGCCGCTCGCGCGCGGCTTGGACAGCGTGCGCAGCTCGTCGACGTTGCGGTCCTGCGCGTAGTCGCGCGCCTCGAACTGGTGGAAGCCGCCCGCGGGCGGCGCGTCGGGCGCCAGGCCGAGCCCGGGCCCCACGAGCTGCGGCGTGGGCGCGGCGTTGTTGAAGATGCGGCTCGGCACCACGCGCGAGCGCTCGAAGTCGGTGAAGTCGGGGGCCTGGCCGCCGGGCCACGCGGTCACCGTCGGCGCGAACATGGGCGGCAGCTCGCGCTTGTTCTCGCCCGTCGTCGAGAAGCCCTCGATGCGCCCGCCCGGCCACGGCCGGTCCGCCGACGGCTGCGTGACGCCGCCCCGGTAGAAGGGAACCATCTTCGACGCCGCAGACTCCGCGCGCCACACCGACTGGAGGTGGGTGCTCTGATACGCGTTGTCCGACGAGGGCAACGCCTCCATTGCACCAACGACAGCAAAAAAAGGAGTGCCAAACGGCCTGCCCCACAACCGTCCCCAACAAATGGTTGCGACCGCGAACTTACTAAGCAGATATTTTATGTATGCTTATAATACGGTTAATAAACAGGCGCCCACGCACACGCACACGCACACCGCCGCGTCCATCTGCCTGACGATCGGCGCGGACGGCGAGGTCTACGTCATCGTCGTCCACCAAAAGGCGGGCGGACTCATGTCGCTCCCCAAGGGGCGCGTGGAGGAGATGCGCGACCCCTCCCACGACACGTGCGCGGTGCGCGAGCTCCGCGAGGAAGTCTACGGCAACATCCCGGCCGAGATGAGCCCGTGGCCCCCCAAGCACGTCGGCAGCTTCTTCTTCGCCCGCCAGCAGAACATGGTGACGTGGTACGCGGTCGTCACGCCGGACGCGTTCATCCCCACGATGCACGACAACGTCGAAGTGAAGAGCGCGCGGTGGGTCCCGCTCCGCGAGATCATCACGGCCCAGTACCTCGACAAGCACTTGAGCTTCGCGAACCGGTCGTTCCGGATCTTCCAGGACCCGGCCGTCGTCCGCCAGCTGTACGCGCTCGCCTACTCCACGTTCAACGAGTGCGGCTGGTACGCGCGCGTCCCTAACGAGCCGGAGGCGGCGGCGGCGGCGGCGGCGGCGGCTTGCTGAGGATCTTTTTGAGCGCCGACTTGCGCACCGCCGCCTTGGTGATGGCGCCGACGGAGCGCACCTCGTGCGCGAGGTAATCCAGCGCGTCCGCCAGCGTCTCGCGCGCGCCGGGCGCGCCGCGCAGCGCCTTGACGACGTCGCGCGGCAGGCTGATCTTCTTGACGCCGTCCGCGCCGCCGGTCATGCCGAGGCCGAAGCGCGCCACGTCGAGGTTCGCGGTCGCCGGGAAGGGGGCGCCGTCGGGCTCGGCGCCCGCGGCGCCGGTGAGGAAGCCCGCCTCCTCGGGCTCGCCGAAGTAGGCCAGCGGCAGCGGCGTCGCGCCGCCGGCCAGGCTGGCCCGGCCGGCCAGGCTGGCCTGGCTGGCCTGGCCGGCGGCGCGCGCCCCCTTCACGGCGCGCGCCACGGCGGGCGGGTCGGCCTTGACGTGGGCCACCAGGTTCTCGACGGCGTCGAGGAGGACGGCGTGGACGACGCGGTCGGGGTTCAGGCCCACCACGGCGCGGGTGAATCGCTTCGCCAGCTCCTCCGCCGCCGCTCCGCTCATTCGGTTGTCTTGACCGCACATTAAAAAAAATGAAGCAGGGCAAGGCAATGGGCCCCCCGATCCTCAACGGCCGCGTGGACCTGCTGTCGCCCTTCTCGGGCGGCGCGTGGCTGGGCGGCGCGCCCGAGGCCAGCGGCCCCAACCCGACGCTCAACCGCGAGGCGCTCAAGGGCGTCTTCTCCGCCACGCCGCTGTCGGACCTCTTCTTCTCGCCCCTCAACGTCGAGGCGCTGCACCAGGGCGCGCGCTACAAGGTGTTCACGGCCACGGGCACCGTCGTGGGGCGCCAGAGCGACGCGGAGCTGGCGACGTTCATGCGCGCCACGTTCCTGCGCGAGGCGCGCTACGACGCGACCGACGTGGTGGCGCAGGTGCGCGCCCTCAACGCCTCGGTGCTCGCGCAGGTCGTCGCCAACGTCGTCACCAACCTCACGCAGTGGCAGGCGTACCGCGTGGACGTGTCGCACCTGCCCGTGCCGCTCGCCAAGGGGCTGTACACCAGCCGCGCGGGCACAAAGATCGTGGAGCAGCGCCACCCGGGGATCGGGCCCTCCTAAGCGCGCTTCGCTGCCGCGGCCAGGGCCTTGCGCACGTCGGTCAGCTTCACGAACGCGCCCTTGGACTTGACGTACTGGGTGTTGCCCGCCTTGTACAGCACGGCCTCGCGGTTCCCCACCTTCACCTTGGCGCCCGTGTTTTTCGGCACGCGGCCGCCCCCTTCAGCGGCGGCAGTTGATGGTATAAATATAGTAATATCATGACCCACCGTCCCGACAAACATGCCGGGTCGCATCTCCTTCATCTTCATCTTCAACGGTTCACCCGACGCTTTAACCGTTGACACCGCTGTCTCTTTTGTATATTCGGCCAGCGTTTTCTTGTAATACACGTTCTCCGTCTCTGGCAAATTCCCCACGATATGTTGATTGTTTGCAACTGACTGTGTGTCGTTCGAACCGAACACCTTAAACTTTCCCAAAATTGTCGCCGGACCCTCGGGAGGCACGCAAAAGAAGGTGTAGCTATTATTTGACGCAACAAATTCAAACTCGGCTTTCGAGATATCCAAACATATATACGTAGTGGCCCCGACAGTGTTAACCGCCGGCAACAATCCCTTCGGCGCATGTCCGTAAATATTGTAATCAATTGCTTGTAAGTTTTCTCCTTCATTATTTTTAGCACTCAACACGGTGGATCCCGGCTCATCCGTCATCCATGTCACTTCGAATCCACCGGATAAGTCGTACTTCAACTCCTTCAATTCATTTACCTTACCGCTTGGTGAGGATACGACCGGTGCGTCCTTATGGGAAATATCACCATGCATACTTGAACATGGGGCTGTCATAAATATAAATTTATGCGCTAAATTCGCCTGAGACTCTATTTCACCTTTTTGATTCGTCGTAAAATGGTTTCCTGTCACGGTGGTGCTTAATTCATCAACCATAACTCGAACTTCACGATTAATTTCTTGAATTATAGTTGGCAATGAAGCTGGACTCTTGTTTGCTCTCTTATTCATCATGATCGGAGCGGTGAGTTCGTCCATCATTCCAGCGTGCGTTAGTATAATGTTTTTATTGCCGTGCTTCATGTGAGCAATCACGTGGCACTGTTTGATGTACTGCAAGTGCAATCCATTCAAGTATTTGCGCAGATCGTTTTTATTTGACACAGAATAGCGATGTAAATCATCCGCCAGAATAGTGTCTGGAAATAATGTTTCTAATGTAGCAACATCATGCTCCTTCCCAAACACCATACAACACACGCAAAACAACGCCTTCTCAAAGTTTTTATTTTCAGGTAATCCCGATACACCCTCCAAATTTATAATGGAACCATTATTTAACATCTTGCTGAGTTCCTGTTTCCGATAATCGACAATGGTGGATTGTATCCCGTACGTCTCCAAAATTCCACCCTGCACTTTTTCGAACATCGCTCGATTTAACGTATTCGCAGTTGTATCCCCCTTTTTTGGCATCTGATTCTTGGGCTTTATCGGCTTACCTGTTTCATCGTTTTTCCAATCCTTCTTCTCCACCCACGGTGTCCATAACGCGTTATTAAATTGCGATAAATAGGTTTGAATTTCTTCAATCGACTTCTTAAACTTATATTTAATCTCTGCACTGTTCCCATCGCGTGTAAAGGACAGTGAAATGTCTTTACACAAATCTATGATGTCTCTTCCTTTCAATACATCTTTCGAAAAGATATCTTGGCCGTCAGCTGTTACGATCTCAAAATCCGTTGCCATACGCACTTTATTAAAATCTCGATTTCCCCCGATTAACACAACCTTGACCGGTGACGCTTCTTTCATGCGAAGCATGTTGATCGTGATCTCAATGTCGTTCGCCGAACGATCGGTTAAGTCACCCAGGTATGCGAACGCCGTGTTCTCTTTTAACCCTGAAATAATACCATAATCAGTAAATGTGAAATGGTCTTGCAATTCTTGAACGACAGCGTTCCCGGGAGTCAACACATCCGGGAACCCTGTTACACTGGTTCCTAAATAAAATGGGACAGTAAATATAACATTTTATGTGGTTTTATTTTATTACACATATATAAGAGCGCATACTTAAAATGTATG
>Ga0316223_1001955_pt1 | contig 17962 bp, 18 predicted proteins | sample TBH18009metaG_FD_206007 | JGI IMG/M metagenome (GOLD analysis project Ga0316223, IMG submission 206007) | Freshwater microbial communities from Trout Bog Lake, Wisconsin, USA - TBH18009 | ecosystem: Environmental > Aquatic > Freshwater > Lake > Hypolimnion/Profundal zone | place: USA: Wisconsin...
CGTGCGCTCACGCTTCAGCGTACCGTTTGCTGGCACCCGCTTGCTGTAATGCGATTTTCGCCATGCCCAGTAGTCCGTGAAGTCCGATGCCTTGATCGCATCAATCTTCATCGCCCCGAAAAACTCAACCGCGTACCTCTCCACACGATCCACCGTCGCATCCCACGACCCACCGCGCCGCGTGTGCCCCATCGTCGTTACGTGCTTTTTCCATTCCTCAAAGACCTGCTTGAATGTCTTTGATTGCACGCTGCCACCCGCTTTGACGTGCATGTAGAGTTCTTCGTAGAGATTGAGCGCGAAACGTTCTGCATCCCGCAAGTTCGCCGTTTTCGTGCTGACGACCTTGTAACCTGTCGCGTTCGACACCCTGATTCGGCATTGCCACTTCAGATTTTTCAGTCCGTCGCGCTGATACAGCACCACGCGACCATCACCCCTGACATCAACCTGATTGACGTATTTCGTCATCCCCGCACCTCATCTGATAAATCAAAAGATATCAGGAAGATCGGTCGCAGGAAGCGGATTTTTGTCAACGTTTTGTCAATGCACAAAATCAGCAATCCATGACATCTTGCGATTTTGTCAAGAACCTAAAACGCTGATTTTACGTTGAAAAAATGGTGCACCCGACAAGATTCGAACTTGTGACCCCTGCCTTCGGAGGGCAGTACTCTATCCAGCTGAGCTACGGGTGCGCTGCGACGCGGTTAGCAGTGTGATCGCTTCGGCGCCAGTGTCTTTTGCAGGCAATCCTGCGTCAATTTGCAAAAGGCCCATCATCACCCCTTTGCCGCCACCGCGCCCGCAACATGTCCGAAGACAAACGGCTGCCATCATGCGACCATCCGGGTGGCGCGAATATATAGGCGAAACGCTGCCGCAACCGCAGCCCCCTGCCCGCAGCATCGCGCGCCAAAGCCACATATTCATGCGCCACAATGCGCAGCGGGTTAAAACTGGCGATGTTGTGAACCAGGCCATAACGCGGCGGATCTTTGGCGTGTTCGGGTTCAAAAGTGCCGAACATGCGGTCCCAAATGATCAGCGTACCGGCGTAATTGCGGTCAAGATAGCGCGGGTTGGCGGCGTGGTGCACCCGGTGGTGCGAAGGCGTGTTGAACACCGCCTCGAACCACGCGGGGCAGCGCGTAACCGCCTCGGTATGGATCCAGAACTGATAGATCAGGTTCAGCGCCGCCACAAAAACCACCGCCAGCGGGTGAAACCCCGCCCACACCAGCGGCAGCGCGAACACGAAATGCCCGGTCAGATTGGCCAGCCACGGCTGCCTCAGAGCGGTGGTGAGGTTATAATGCTGACTGGAATGATGCGCGATATGGTCGGCCCAAAACCAGCGGATGCGGTGCATCGCCCGGTGGTGCCAATAATAGGTGCAGTCATAGGCCACGAACAGCAGCACCAGACTGGCCACGTTAATCGGCAAGGTGGTCAGCCGAAACCGCCACACCGCCATCATCGCCGCCACCGCGACAAAGCCTGTGGCGGCGCTGATCACCGTGCTGACAAGGCCGGTGACCAAGCTGGCGGCGGCATCGCGCGTTTCGCATCGCTGGGTCAGCCGGCGGCGGTGTGTCCACAGCATCTCTGCGGCGATGGCCAAAACGAAGAAAGGTACGGCCAGCGCCACCGGATCGCCCAACCTGTCCGGCGGTATTGATGCGAACAACCAGTTCATGCCTCAGCCTCCGGCGCGGCGCTGGCCAGCGCGGCCTGCCACTCCGCCTCCTCGCCCACCGGCAGAGGAAGGGTAAGGCGCGGCGCCGCGAGGTCGGCAAATTGCAATATGCAGCGCCCGGCTTCGATATGCCAATGGCAGGCTGTATCAAGTCTGCGCGCCACCAATCGCGCCCCAAGGCTCGTCAGCAAAACTGGCGCGGTGCCCAAGGCCAACGCCGCCAGCCCATCCGCCGCGATCAAGACGCGGGTGAAATGCTCGTCCGGAAATTCTGCGGCCAGTTGCGCCTGCACGGCTGGCACGGTGCATCGCCGCACAGCGCCAAACCCCAACCACTGCGCAGCCGCTACCAAACCGCCCACTGCGGCCAGATCCACCCATGGCGCCAGATTGTTCAGCGTCCCCTCCCTTTTGACCGTCGAGGCTATGGAAGGGTGAGCCGCTAGGCAAGCGGGAAATCAGGCTGGCGCGAACTCCTCGGTATCCATGGTGGCCTGCATGGCGGCGGGGTAGCGGGGGCCGGACACGGTGTGACGGTTGATCAGGGCGTCCAACCGCGCGACGATGTCCGGTGTAGGCCTCCAATCGGCGCGTGCGATATTTTGCGCCAGATGCGCGGTATTGGCGGTGCCGGGGATCGCATGCACATGATCCCCGCGGCTCAGCACCCAGCCCAGGCTGAGCTGCGCCGGGCTCACCCCTTGCTCGGCGGCGATGGCGTTGAAACCATCCGCCAGCGCCAGATTGCGCGGCCAATTCGATGCGTTAAAGCGCGGATGGGTCCGGCGCAGGTCTTTGTCCTCCAGCGCCGCCGGGTCGCGCACGCCATCCGCGAACACCCCGCGCGCCAAGGGGCTGAACGCTACCAAAGCCACGCCCAGCCGCACGGTTTCGGCCAGCACGGCGATCTCTGGATTGCGGGTCCACAGCGAATATTCGGTCTGCACGGCGGTGACGGGGTGCGTGGCATGGGCGCGGCGCAGTGTCTCGGCGCTCATTTCCGACAGGCCATAGCCGCCGATTTTCCCCGCCGCGATCAGATCGGCAAAGGCGCGGGCGCTGTCCTCGATCGGCACGGTAAAGTCGCGGCGGTGCATATACACGAGGTCGATATGGTCGGTTTGCAGCGCGGCAAGGCTGGTTTCCACCTGTTCGCGGATGGTGGCGGGCGAACAATCAACCCAGCGCCGCGCCCCGTCTGCAAACAGCCCCATCTTGGTGGCAAGGAAGAACTCTTTGCGGCGGGTTTTCAGCGCCTCACCCAGCAATATCTCGTTCTTACCGCCGCCATATAACCGCGCCGTATCAAGGTGATTATACCCAAAATCCAGCGCATTGTTCAGCAGCTTTGCTGCCTCGGCGGGCGGCGGGGGCGAGGCATAGGCCCAACTGACATTCATGCAGCCCAGCCCGATGGGGCAAACCTGCCTGCCGCCCAGCGCGCGCGTGGTCACTTTCGGGCGGCCTCCAGTTGCTTTTCCAGATCGCCCAGCACGCGGTAACAATCCAGCACCTGCGCCACGCTGGAATTCGGCTCGCGCCCCTCACGGATCGCGGCGATGAATTCGCGGTCTTGCAGTTCGATGCCGTTCATCGACACATCGACCTTGGACACATCAACGGGTTCTTCCTTGCCGGTGAACAGATCGTCGTAGCGGGCGATATAGGTGGCGTTATCACCGATATAACGGAAGAACGTCCCCAGCGGCCCGTCATTGTTGAACGACAGAGACAGCGTGCAGATCGCGCCCGTCTCGGACCGAAGCTGGATCGACATATCCATCGCAATGCCCAGTTCCGGGTGGATCGGCCCCTCGATGGCATTGGCCGCAACGATCCGCCCCGTCTGATAGGCAAACAGATCCACCGTATGCGCCGCGTGATGCCACAGCAGATGGTCGGTCCAACTGCGCGCCTCGCCCTTGGCGTTGATATTGCGGCGGCGAAAGAAATAGGTCTGCACATCCATCTGTTGCAGGTGGAGCTCGCCCGCCGTGATGCGGTTATGCACGAACTGATGGCTGGGGTTAAACCGCCGCGTGTGCCCGACCATACAGGTCAGGCCCGTCGCCTTTTGCTTGGCGACCACTGCTTCGGCGTCGGCCCATGAATCGGCCAGAGGAATCTCCACCTGAACATGCTTGCCGGCGTCCATACAGGCGATGGCCTGCGCGGCGTGCATCTGGGTGGGGGTACACAGGATCACCGCATCAACATCATCGCGGGCCAGCGCATCTTCCAACTCGGTGCTGGAATGTTTGGCGCCGTATTTGGCGGCTACGGCGGCTGCTTGTTCGCCCGTTCGGCTGATGATCGAGGTGATCTCCACACCGGGAATGTTTTTGAGGCCATCAAGGTGCTTTTCCCCAAAGGCACCGGCACCCGCCAGAGCTATACGCATATCATCTTCCTTACCAAAAAAACGGCCCGGTCGGTTACCCCACCGGGCCGCAAGGGTGGAACTTAATTCGCAGTCTCGCAGATGCTGCCGCATGCGAGACTGATTTCGCTCAGGTGCCGCGCGGGCTTAAACCAAAGCAATTCAGCCGACCGGCTCCAGCACGATGTGGCCGACGGCGGTGTTGCTGCATGGGACGTGGTAAAAGCGGTGCAGCGCGCGGGTTTCGCGCCCCAAGGCGCCGCGCATGATCAGCCACATCACCATCTCGATGCCCTCGCTGCCGGTTTCGCGTAAATATTCAATGTGTGGGATATGGCGCGCCGCGTCGCTGTCCCCCACCATCGCGTCGAGGAAAGCGTTGTCCCACTCCGCGTTGATCAGCCCGGCGCGGGGGCCTTGGATTTGGTGGCTCATGCCGCCGGTGCCCCAGATTTGCACGTTGAGGTCTTCGGGGAAACTCTCGACGGCGCGTTTGATCGCCTCGCCCAGCATCCAGCAGCGATTGCCCGATGGCACCGGATAGGTCACCACGTTAACGGCCAGCGGCACCACCTTCACCGGCCATTTGTCGGGGGCGCCGAACATCATCGACAGCGGCACGGTCAGGCCGTGGTCAACGTCGATCTCGTTCACGATGGTCATGTCGAATTCGTCGAGGATCAGGCTCTGCGCGATATGCCAGGCGAGGTCGGCGTGACCCTCGACATCGGGCACCGGGCGCGGGCCCCAGCCTTCGTCGGCGGGCTTGTAACGGTCGGCACAGCCGATCGCGAAGGTCGGCACTATGCTCATATCGAACGCGCTGGCGTGGTCGTTATAGACCAGCACGATGACATCGGGTTTTTGCGCCGCCTCCCATGCCTTCGTCCAGTCATAGCCTGCGAAGATCGGGGCGAAATAGGCCTCATCCTGCTTGCCCTGATCCACAGCCACGCCAAGGAGGGGAATATGGCTGGAGGCAACGCCTGCGGTAATACGCGCCATGTCAGTGTGCTCCTTTCGCGGCATTGGCTTTTTTGGACCGCACACCTTCGGGGCTGCGGCCGCCGGCCATCATCATCGCTTGGTATTCGGGAACGCTCATGCCGGTCATACTGGAAACCGCCTGCACAAAGTTCAGCCCATCGGTGGAAAACACTTTGGCCAGGAAATAGATATTGCCGCCCAAATCCAGCATCCGGTTATAATCGCGCGCCAGCACGGCATCGCGCTGTTCCTCTGTCATCGGCCAAGCGGCGATGTACGCCTTTTCATCCGCCAGCCATTTGGCGCGGTTTTCGGCCTTCATCAGGCTCATGGCGAACTGGTTGAGGTGATACCCCTGCCGCGCCCGCGCCGCCGTATAGACGCGGGTGCCGGGAATGTCCTCCAACTCGGCAAGATAGGCGTGGATGTCTGTCGTGGCGCTCATTTGCCTTGTCCCTTCAGCTTTGCGTCGAGGCGCGGGAATACGCGGCGGGCGTTGCCTTCAAAGATGGCGTGCTTGGTCTCCGCGCTGACGTTCAGCGCATCGACATAACGCTTGGTATCGTCGAAATATTGGCCCGTGGTGGGATCGATACCGCGCACCGCCCCCACCATCTCGCTGCCGAACAGGATGTTTTTGCTTGCGATCACCTCGGCCAGCAGATTGACGCCGGGCTGATGGTAAACGCAGGTGTCAAAGAACACATTGTTCATCAAATGCCCGTCCAGCGCCGGCTTTTTCAGCATATCGGCAAGGCCACGATAGCGCCCCCAATGGTACGGCACCGCCCCGCCGCCATGCGGAATGATAAAGCGCAGACCCGGAAAGCGCGCGAACAGATCACCCTCTAGCAATTGCATAAAGGCGATGGTGTCGGCGGCGATATAGAACGCCCCGGTGGCATGCATGGCGGGGTTGCAACTGCCCGAAACATGGATCATCGCGGGCACATCCAGCTCGCACATCGCCTCGTATATCGGGAACCAATAGGGATCGGTCAGCGGCGGATGCGCGAAATGCCCGCCCCCCGGATCGGGGTTGAGGTTGCAGCCGATAAAGCCCAGCTCGCTCACGCAGCGCCGCAGTTCGCGGATGCTGGCGGAGAGGTCCGCCTGCGGGTTTTGCGGCAATTGGCAGACGCCGGTGAAGACCTCGGGATAAAGCCCCACCACGCGGGCGATAAGATTGTTGCAGGCTATCGACCACGCCTCGCTGACGCTTTGGTCACCGACATGATGCGCCATGGTGCTGGCGCGGGGGCTGAATATCGTGTGATCGGCACCGCGTTCGCGGATCAGGCGCAGCTGGTTCTTCTCGATGGTCTCGCGGATTTCATCGTCGCTGATCGCGGGGTAGGCTGGCGCCGGGGCGCCTGATTTGAACGCCGCCTTTTGCGCCTCTCGCCATACATTGTGCGGCTCTGGCGCGGTGGTATAGTGGCCGTGGCAGTCGATGATCAGGCTCATGGCTATTCCTTTTCCAGATGTTCTTTGCGCCCGGCCATTTCGCGCTGGCGGGCCACAGTGCCGCGTGTCATCAGCGGCGCAACGCCCAAACTCTCTATCGTTTTGGCAGATTCTTCCATTTCAGCGGCGCGGCGTTGACCATGCGTCACCATGCGTTCTATGTTATAGGCGGCGCGCTGGCCCCAACTTTGCGGCTTTTCGCTGGCATCCAGGCTGGCCAGAACCTCCTCCACCACCCCGGCGGCGCGGGCGGCCAGCATCATTTCTGCGGTCAGCGCCTCCAGCCCCTTGACCATCACGCTGCGGATCATCTTGATCGCGCTGGCCCTGCCCACATCTTCGCCGACAACGCGGGTGTTGGTAAAACCAGCCGCGCGCAGCAGACTTTCCGCCCGGCCCGCGGCTGCGCCCGCCAGCAGCAAGGGCACCGCCATTCGCGCCGGCTCCACCGGGGCCAGCACCGCCACATCGACGTAAACCCCGCCCTCCGCCTCGATCACGGCGGCGGCGGCGCGTTTGGTCTCGGGCGCCACAGAGTTCATGTCGCACCAGATCGCTCGCGCGGCCAGCAAAGGAGCGTATTCGCGCGCCGCAGCCAAGGCGGCATCGGCGGTAACAAGGCTGAGCACGAGCGGCGCTCCAGCCAAACAGGCGGCGGCATCGGGGCTGGTGGACACGCTGACATCGGCCATAACAGCGGCCCGCGCCGGGTTGATGTCAAACGCACGCGCCCGCCCACCCCAGCTGCCTGCGCGGGCAAATGTGGAGCCGGCTTCTCCGAATCCGATCAGGGCGAGAGGATGTGTCATCTGCCAGCCAGCCTTGCCCGCATCCCCGCGCCCGCGCCAATCGAATGTTCTGGCCGGCAATAAGTTCAAGCTAATTCAAGTGTGCGCTATGCAGACCGGGAAATCGGTCAAAGACTGCCAACGCTTCTTGTTCCGTCCAGCCCACTGATCTCACGCCGGAAGAATGGACTTGTAACGGATTTATGCCGGTGACCTATCTCACTATGCACCCTTGGCTTCGAATACTAGCGGACTGATGCTACTCAAATATGAATGGCGCCTATCGGCGGCTGCCTCTGGCATGGCATCAATATCAGGTTAGGCCGGCGCGAGATTGACGGGCTGTCGGTCATGCCTGAGCATGAGGGGATAATTCATAGCGGTATGGCGAAACCGCAGTGATCACCTTCATCGACTACTGCGCACCATTCCGTTCATCTTTGAGCAGCGCATCGCATAAAACCCGTGATGATGAATGGACAATAATGATGCCTCTCGGGCAGCCAATTGCCACCAGCAGCTGTGGAATATAGGTTTGATTGCCGTTGGTAAGTTTGGCGGCGCTGAGCTAGCACTTGGCGTATCAAGCTGTATGGACCACTGTTTCGGCAACTTCTGGGGTATGCGCATATGATAATCTGGTATGCGTCTCTGGGTGCTCTGGCGGTGGTGCTGGCCGCAATATTCTATTTTTCCGGCATTGTGCGTTACGTCAGCAATAACCGTGTTGCCATCGTCGAGAAGCTGTGGAGCAAGAGCGGGTCGATCGCCGGCGGACTGATCGCGTTGAACGGCGAAGCGGGTTTCCAGCCAGATGTGCTGCGCGGCGGCTTTCACTTCTTCTTCCCATTCCAGTATCGGGTTCACAGCCAGTCGCTGGTGACTATTCCCTAGGGCCAGATCGGCTATGTTTTTGCCCGTGACGGCCAACCTCTGGGGCCGACGCAGACGCTGGCCACCAACATTGATGCGCATGATTTCCTCGATACCAGCGCGTTCCTCACGTCGCAGGGGCAAAAGGGGCCGCAGCGCTCAATTCTGCGAGAGGGCACCTATGCGATCAATCTGGCGCAATTTGTCATCATCACCCGCGAACGCATATATGGCCTGATGATGGAGGCAAATGACGCTGGCCTATTTGCCGAGATGGCCAATGTCATCACCTCGCGCAGTGGTTTTGACGCGGTGGTGATCAAGGACGCCGATGATGTCATCGGCATCGTCACGGTGCATGACGGCCCGGCTTTGCCTGCCGAACAAATCATTGCCCCCTCGGTCGGCTCGGATCAGGGCAACAGAGCCACCTTCCACAACAGTTTTCAGGACCCCGAGAAATTCCTCGCTGCTGGCGGTTGCCGTGGGCGGCAGTTGCAAGTGCTGGTCGAGGGCAGCTATGTCATCAACCGCCTGTTCGCCACCGTCGAGAAGGTTGCCAAGACCATCATCGAGGTCGGCCACGTCCGCGTCGTGATTTCCTATACCGGCGAGGCAGGCAAGGACACGTCGGGCATCGATTACCGTCACGGCGAACTGGTAGACCCCGGCAGCCGCGGTGTGTGGAGCGAGACCCTGCTGCCCGGAAAATATGCCTTCAACACCTATGCGGGCGCCATTTTGACGGTGCCGACCACCAATTTCATCCTGAAGTGGGATCAGTCGAACGTCGGCCCGCACAAGTTCGACGAAAACCTGTCCGAAGTGTCGCTGATCACCAAGGGTGCCTTCGAACCGATCCTGCCCTTGTCGGTGGTGGTGCAACGCTTCGGCGACATCAAGCGGCTGGTGGAACAGACGCTCGACCCGATGGTGTCCGCCTATTTCAAGAATGTCGCGCAAAAGCGGACCTTGATCGAGTTGTTGCAGGAACGGAGCGACATTCAGGAAAGCTCGGCTGTGGAAATGCGCAGCAAGTTTTCGGCGTATAATCTGGAATTGCAGGAAGTGCTGATCGGCACCCCGCGCGCCGCCGAGGGCAATGACCAGATCGAGAAGATCCTGACCCAGCTGCGTCAGCGCCAATTGGCCGATGAGCAGGTGGGCACCTACGAACGTCAGGTCATCGCCGCGCAAAAGGAGCGCGAGCTGCGCGAGGCGGAGGCACAGGCCAAACAGCAGACCGTAATCACCGAATCCGCGCTATCGATCCAGGTGCAGGAAAATCAGGGCAAGGCAATCTTGCGCGTTCCGAGCAAGAGGCCAATCAGACGCGCACCCTCGCGAGGGCCGAGGCGGACCGGATTCAGCTGCTGGGCGAAGGTGAGGCGCGCAGGGTTGTCGCCATGGCCGCCGCAGAGGCCGAGAAAGTCACCAAGGTCGGTTTGGCGCAGGCAGAGGCGATCGAGAAGCAATCCGCCGCATCGGGTGAACCGCGCAATCAGCTGATCCGGCAGGTGGCAGAACGCTTTGCCGAGGCATTGGAGAAATCAGGCGTCGATATCGTGCCGCGCATTCAGGTCAGCACCAGCGGCGAAGGCGGCTCGGGGGCGACAGGCGGGCCCTTGCTGCAAACGCTGATGGCGATGCTGGTATCCGAACGCGGCGAAAATCTGCTGTCCCCCGCCGCAGGACATAGCAAAAGCCAAGCCAAAGGCCCATCTGCCAAACCTGCGTCTGAGGAATAATGGAAATGTTCGCCGCCGATGGTCAATGAACCAACACCGGGGCTTTCCCGATGTAGTCCGCGCCGCCGATTTGGCGGACCAGAAAATCCGCGACATTGGCACGGGCGATCATGCCGTTGCGCCATTGGCCCGGCTCGGTCAGCACCTTATAACGGCCTGTGCGCGCGCCCCCGGTCAGCACGCCGGGGCGCGCGATGGTCCAACCCAGCCCGCTGTCCTTTATCATCTGTTCTTGCACAGATTTGTCGGCATAGGCGCGGCCAAAGACCATCTGGAACGGCAGGCGTTGCAGCGCGCTGATGGCGTCGCCGCTGTCGCCCGCGCCAAAGCCGGTTACCGCGATCAACCGATTGACCCCGCCGGCCTTCATTGCGGCGATCAGCACCTCGGTCGCCCGCGAAAACAGGGTCACCGGGTGGAACAAGGCGCCAAAACTTACGCCCAGCGTCTGGATGACCACATCGACCCCGTCCAATGCCGATGCCACATCGGCGTGGTTCAGCGCGTCGCCGACCCGCTTTTCCAGATGGGGGTGCGACAAGGCAATGCCGTCCGCCGACCGGGCCAAGGCGCGCACCTGATGGCCCGCCTCCAACGCTTGGCGGGTGGATTCCAGCCCGATGCCCTTGCTGGCGCCGATAATCAGTATATGCATTTCGGGCCTCTCGCTTATTGCTCTGCACTGGGAAATATATGCCTGCTATACGCCCGCGCAAGCGGTTTGGATCAACGGAAAGTGTGCATATATGACGACCTTGCTGTGGTTCAGCCGGGATTTGCGGCTGGAGGACAACCCTGCCCTTGGTGCTGCGCTGGCGCGCGGCGGGCCGATTGTCCCGGTGTTCATTCTGGATGACGAGGACGCCGGGCCGTGGGCTGCGGGCGGCGCGGCGCGGTGGTGGCTGCATGGTTCGCTGCAGGCCTTGGCGGAAACCTTACGCCAGCGCGGTGCCACGTTGATTTTGCGGCGCGGCCCTGCGGAGGCCGTGATTCCCGGATTGCTGGAGGAAACCGGCGCCAATGCGGTCTATTGGAACCGCCGTTATGAGCCTTGGGCGCTGGCCAGAAACGCGCGGATCAAAAAGGCGTTGCAGGCGGGCGGTATCGAGGCGCGCAGTTTCAACGCCGCCTTGATCCGCGAACCATGGGCCGCCACCAAGCAGGACGGCACGCCTTACCGGGTGTTCACGCCGTTCTGGCGGGCCTTGCAGGCGGTGGGCGTGGGCGAGCCTGCGGTGGAGGCGCCCACGCATATCCCGGCGCCCGATGCCTCGCCGCCCAGCGATCCGCTGGCGACGTGGGCTCTGCGCCCCGCCGCGCCCGATTGGGCCGGGGGGATGCGCGCGGCGTGGCAGACGGGCGAGGCGGCAGCGCAGGCGCGCCTTGACGAATTTGCGGGCCGCGCGGCCTTGGCCTATCACGATCAGCGCAACAGTCCGGGGGTGGATGGCACCTCTCGCCTGTCGCCCCACCTGCATTTCGGCGAGATCGGCCCCCGGCAAATCTGGCGCAAGATCACCGCGCGGGCGATGGCAGAGACGGGTCAAGCGATGCCCCCCGGTGCGGCAACCTATCTTTCGGAAATCGCCTGGCGCGAGTTTTCCTATTCGTTGCTGTTCCATTTCCCCAGCCTGCCCGAGGCTCCCCTGCGCGCCGAATTCGCTGATTTCCCATGGGCGGGTGACACCGCGGGCCTGAATGCGTGGCAGCAGGGGCGCACCGGCTATCCGATCATCGACGCCGGCATGCGTGAGCTATGGACCACCGGGTGGATGCACAACCGGGTGCGGATGATCGTCGCATCGTTCCTGATCAAGGATTTGCTGGTCGATTGGCGCGCCGGGCAGGCCTGGTTTTGGGATACGCTGGTGGACGCGGATCTGGCCAGCAACGCCGCCAGTTGGCAATGGGTGGCGGGCTGCGGGGCCGATGCCGCGCCCTATTTCCGCGTCTTCAACCCCGTGCTGCAAAGCGCCAAATTCGACCCGGATGGTGCTTATATCCGCCGCTGGGTGCCGGAAATCGCGCGCCTGCCAAACGCGCTGATCCACGCCCCATGGCAGGCGCGGCCGCTGGAGCTGGCCGATGCCGGCATGCGCATTGGCCATCATTACCCGGCGCCGATTGTCGATCACGCCGCCGCCCGTGCCCGCGCATTGGCGGCACTGGCCCAGACCAAGCTTGTTCAGCCCCCCAGCACATAGAGGCCGACATCGGTGGTGCGGGTGCGAAAACCCGCTTCGCAATAGCACAGGTAATAGTTCCATAGCCGGCGAAACCTCTCGTCGAAACCCAGCGCGGCGATCTCCTCCCAGCGCGCGTTGAAACGGCGGCGCCATTCGGCCAGCGTATCGGCGTATCCATCGGCGAAGGTTTCGGCGATGTGGAGGGAAAGGCCGGCGCGCCTCGCCTCGCTGGCGATCACGCTGGTTGCGGGCAACATGCCGCCGGGAAACACGAAATATTGGATGAAATCGGTGTCGGCGCGATAGCTGTCAAAGCGGTCCTCGCGCATGGTGATGACCTGTAGCACCGCCTTGCCGCCGGGAGTCAGGCGGGCGCGCAGGGTGTCGAAATAGACCGACCAATAGGCTTCGCCGACCGCCTCGATCATCTCGATCGACACGATGCGGTCGAATGCGCCTGTCACCTCGCGGTTATCCTGCAGGCGGATGTCGATGTGGCCGGACAGCCCTGCGGCCTCTGCGGCGTTGCGGGCGAAGGCGGCCTGTTCCTGACTGAGCGTCAGCCCCGTGACATGGGCCCCGCGCGCGGCGATGGCGCAGGCCAGCGCGCCCCAGCCGCAGCCGATTTCCAGCACGCGCTGCCCCGGCGCAATATCCAGCAGATCGACAATCCGCGCCAGCTTGTCGGCTTGGGCGGCCTCCAATGTGGTGCCCTGCGGGACCGCGCGGGCGGCGGAATAGGTCATGCTGCTATCCAGCCACAGCCGGTAGAAATCATTGCCGAGGTCGTAATGGAACGCGATGTTGCGCCGGCTGCCGCTGCGCGAATTGGCGCGGGCGAGGTGGCGCAACCGGCCGGCCCAGCGGATCGGCAAAAAACCGTCCAGCACGGCCTCAAACGCCAGAATATTGTCCGCCACCAGCGCGATGAAGGCGGTGAGGTCGGGGCTGGACCATTCGCCCTCCATATAGGCGCGGGCAAAGCCGATATCGCCCCCCGTCACCAACCGGCGCAGCGCCCGCCAGCTATGCAATACCACGGCGGCCTCATGGCCGGGATGGGCGGCGGCATGTTCAATATACCCCCCGCCCGGCGTGACAATGGTGATCCGCCCGCGTTCCAGGCAGGCGGCGATGCGGGCCAGCTGACGCGCCCGCCAGCTATTTCGCTTGCGGGGCGCCGAGGGGGACAATGGTGACAGCATTTTTGGGAGCGTCCGGGTGTTCATGCAGGCCAATACCTTTCAGCCAGAGGAGAAGCGCTTCCCACAAAATGCCGGCAACGACCTTCAGCGTGAGCAGCGGATAGGCGATAAAAGCCAAAGCCAGCGCGCCATCGGTCAGCGTTCGGCGGCGGGCGGTCAAGACGGCGGTGATCAGCGGCCCATCGGCATCGCTGCCGGTGATGCCCACCGATAGGCGCGCGGCGGGCGGGGTAACGCGGAAAGCATAGGCCATATCCAGCCCCATGAAGGGCGACACATGGAAATCCTTGGCGCAGGATTGATGGATGGGCTGCCCGGCGATGTGGTCGCCCGCCACCGGCAGGAAATAACCGTGACGCTCGCCAAAGGTGTTGTTCACCTCGTAATGGATCGCCGCCAGCGAGCCGTCGCGATGGTGGCAGAAGAACAGGCTGACGGGGTTGAAGGCAAAGCCCAGCATGCGCGGCATGGTCAGCAGGCGGATCGGCCCGCCATCTGGGCGCAGGCCCGCGGCGCGCATGTGGGTTTCGATTTGGTCGCGCAAAGGCTGGGCGGTGCCATTGCCGTAATCCCTGTCGCGAAAGGAAAACAGCGCGAAACGCCCCCGCGAAAACAGCCGTAACCGGGCGGAGAGGCCGTCGATCTCGTCCAGATCGAGCAGCATCATGAAGATACGGTATCGCAAATGATGGCCGCGCGGGCGCAGCCGCCGATGCATGACATGGCCGGCATAGAGGGCAGAGGCCGAAGGGTTCATAAATGGATGCGCCCGGATTCATCGGCCACGTTCCACGGGCGGCGCACCCCGCCCAGTTGCTCTGCGACGGCGAGGCCCGCCTGCAAGCCGTCCTCGTGGAAGCCTGCGCCGAACCATGCGCCGCAAAACCAGCTGTTCCGCACCCCTTGCAGCGACCACAGCCGGGCCTGCGCCGCCATCGCCCCGGCATCGAACAGCGGGTGATGATAGGTCTGGCGGTGGATCGCAAGGTCCTCGCGCGGTTGCCGGATCGGGTTCAGCGTCAGAAAGCGGGGACCGGCATCGCCCAGATCCTGCAACCGGTTCATCCAATAGGTGACCGACAGATGGGGATCGCCGCCACCCGTCCGAGAGGCATAGTTCCAGCTTGACCAAACCCGCCGCCGCCGCGGCATCAGCGCGGCATCGCTGTGCAGCACCGCCTCGTTGGGTTGATAGGCAAAGGCGCCCAGCAGGCGGCGTTCCTCGACGCTGGGGTCCGCCAGCATCGCCAGCGTTTGGTCGGCGTGGGCGGCCAGCACCACATGGTCGAAACGCCGGGTCTGCCCGCCGGCTGTGGTGATTTCCACCCCGCCATCAAACCGCCGGACGCCGCGCACCGGATCGCCAATGGAAACGCCGCCGGCCATCCTTTTCGCCAGCGCCGCGACATAGCTGCGGCTGCCGCCCTGCACCGTGCGCCAGATCGGACGGTTCGCGAATTTCAACAACCCGTGGTTTTCGCAAAAGCGGATGAAGCTGGCGGCGGGATAGCGCCCGATTTCTGCGACGGGCGTTGACCATACCGCCGCCGCCATCGGATAGAGGTGATCATCGCGAAAGGGCGCGCCATAGTCGGCGCTGGCCAGATAATCCTCCAGACTGGCGAGGCCAAGGCCCGCCACATCGCCGGGGGCATCGCGGTAAAACCGCCTCAAATCGCGCAGCATCGACCAAAAACGCGGGCTGACAAGATTGCGTTTCTGCGCGAACACCCCGGCCAGATCGGTGCCCGAATATTCCAGCCGCCCGCCGTCCAAGGACACCGCGAAGGTCATCTCCGCCGGGCGGGTCGCCACGCCCAGATGCGCGAACAGCGCGGTGAGGTTGGGGTAGGTCGCCTCGTTGAACACGATAAAGCCGGTGTCGATCGGCACGCCGTCCGCCTCTACCGTGTGGCTGTGCCCGCCCAAACGCGGCTCGGCTTCGAACAGGGTAACATCATGCGCGCCCGCCAGCAGCCATGCCGCCGACAGCCCCGAAATCCCCCCGCCCACCACGGCGATCGCCAGCCGCGCGGCAGGTTGAGGGGGCTGAGTGGAGGTCTGCGGTTGGGGGATCAATTTATCGTAGCTTTTCTTTTGGGGCGACGTGTTCAGGGCTTTTACGCTGCCCGGCACCCTATGGATCACCACTTGCCGCCTATTTTCGCGACTTCACAATAAAAGTGATCCACCGCCGCCCGCCCGCCGTATAAAGGGGGTGAATGATACTCTGCTCCTTTATTGGCCTGCGCCCCTTTATCGGCCTATGGCGGCCCATCTCGCGATGGCGGGCGGCTGGATGAAAATGCCAGAGGTGCCAGCGGCCAGCGATGAATGGAACCGCCTAGTGGTCGCCATCGCCGAGGGACGCGACCGCGCGGCTTTTGAGGCATTATTCGGGCATTTCGCACCGCGCATCAAATCTTACATGTTGCGCGGCGGCATGCCCCCGGCAGCGGCGGAGGAAATCGCGCAGGAGGCCATGCTGAACGTATGGCGCAAGGCGGCGCTGTTCGATCCCGCGCGGGCCAGCGCCGCGACATGGATTTTCACCATCGCCCGCAATTTGCGCATCGATGCCAGCCGCCGCGATATCCGCCGCACCGCCGCGCAAGAGGCAGAGATACCGCAGCCAGAACCCGTTTCGATGGCCGATGACATGGCTCTGACTGCCGAGCGCGAGGCATCGGTGCGCATGGCCTTGGCCGATTTGCCCGAGGAGCAGGCGCGGATCATCCATCTGTCGTTCTTTGAGGACAAACCCCATGCCCAGATCGCCCGCGAGCTGGCGATTCCGCTGGGCACGGTGAAATCGCGGGTGCGGCTGGCGGTGGTGCGGCTGCGCAAATTGCTGGGAGAACCGCTATGACCCCGCGCCATCACCCCGCCGAGGATGTGCTGCTGGCTTTGGCGGCGGGCCATTTGGCGGCGGGCCCGGCGCTGGTGGTGGGCATCCATCTGGAAGGCTGTGCCACATGCCGCGCGGTGGTCGGTGCTTTGGAGGTTGCAGGCGGCGTGCTGCTGGCGGATCTGCCGCCGGCGTCGATGTCCTCGCTGGCGGTGCAGCGGGCGATGGCGGCCCTTGAGCGGCCGTTTCCCGCGCTCCGATCGGCCTCTGCCCCGCCCTCTGGATGGCCCTCCGGCTGGCCCGATGGTGTTGGCATGCCTGCCGCGTTGCGGGGCAAGCTGGGCCGCTGGCGCTGGTTGGCGCCGGGGATGCGCTGGAGCCGTGTCGAACTGGCCGAAGACCCCGGCGCCACGGTGATGTTATTGCGGGGCCGCGCCGATGCCGTACTGCCCGCCCACGGCCACCGCGGCATCGAGTTCACGCAGGTGCTGAGCGGGGCCATCATCGATGGGGTGCAGCGCTATGGTGCAGGCGATATGTTCGTGGCGGATGACAGCATCCACCATCATCAGCGGATCGCGCCCGAGGCCGATTGCATCTGCATCGCCGCGCTAGTCATCTGGAACTGAAATAAGCATCATTGTATATGCTCTTGTCGGACAGGCGGGAGCGTTCATGATGGTGGGTAGACAGGCGGACTTGGTTGTCTTGAGCGTGGATGACCGGCGTTTTCTCGAAGCTCAAGTCCGGCGGCACAAAGCGCCGCGTTCGCTATCGGATCGATGCCGGATGGTCCTTATGTGTGCGCAGGGGCTACAGAGCAAGGAAGTTGCCGAACGCCTCGGTGTCCACGAGCACACCGTTGGCAAATGGCGCCGCCGGTTCGTACAGGCTGGCATTGACGGGCTGACTGACGAATATCGTGCGGGCCGACCACGAACTGTATCTGACACGCAGGTAGCTCAGGTGATCGAGCGCACGCTGAACACGACCCCGAAGGATGCCACGCATTGGTCGATCCGCTCCATGGCTGCCAAGGCTGGGTTGTCGCACACCACCATCCGCCGGATTTGGGGCGCGTTTGGCCTGCAGCCGCACCGATCGGAGACATTCAAGCTGTCAACCGATCCGCTGTTCGTCGACAAGGTGCAGGACATTGTCGGCCTTTATATGTCACCACCGAACCGGGCGATTGTGCTGTGCGTGGATGAAAAATCACAAATCCAGGCATTGGATCGCGAGCAACCAGTCCTGCCCATGGCGCCGGGTGTGCCCGAGCGGCGCACTCATACCTATATCCGCAATGGCACGACATCTCTGTTCGCCGCGCTCGACGTTGCCACCGGCGCCGTGATTGGAAAATGCTACAAACGCCATCGAGCGACCGAGTTCCTCGACTTCCTCAAGCAGATCGACGCGGCGATGCCCGAAGGGCCGGACGTCCACCTCGTGATGGATAACTATGCCACCCACAAGACGCCCAAGGTCAAGGCCTGGCTTGCGCGCCGCCCACATTGGCATGTGCACTTCACGCCAACGTCGGCGTCCTGGATCAATCAGGTCGAACGATGGTTCGCAGAACTGACGCGCAAGCAGCTACAACGCGGCGTCCATCGATCCACCGCTGAACTCGAGGCCGACATCACCGCATTCATCGAGGCTCACAACGAAAACCCCAAGCCATACAAATGGGTGAAATCCGCCGATCAGATCCTCTCCTCCGTCAAGCGCTTCTGCCAAAAGACAATGAGCCGAACTTCGGATTCAGATGACTAGCA
>Ga0316223_1001960_pt1 | contig 17945 bp, 13 predicted proteins | sample TBH18009metaG_FD_206007 | JGI IMG/M metagenome (GOLD analysis project Ga0316223, IMG submission 206007) | Freshwater microbial communities from Trout Bog Lake, Wisconsin, USA - TBH18009 | ecosystem: Environmental > Aquatic > Freshwater > Lake > Hypolimnion/Profundal zone | place: USA: Wisconsin...
GCCGCTGCGCACGCACATTGCTGTGCGTGCCGGTGTGACACCTCGGGGGGCCGGTGACGGCCCCCTGTCGTCTCAGGGCGCATTGGGGCGCCAGAGGCCTCGGGTGCTCTGGGTGCTCTGGATGCAATGGGGTAATGGGGTAATGGGGTAATGGAGCCTGTGCCAAGCGTTCGCCCGCGCTTCATGGTGGTCGGTGCTTGGCAGAGATTCTCACAAAAATAGACAGGAGACAGACATGGTAGACAAAGTAGTCGCAACCCCGGCTGCGCTGGAACTCGTGGCGCTGTTGAAGTCCAAACACGGCGAAAAGCTGATGTTTCACCAGTCGGGCGGTTGCTGTGATAACAGCGCCGCCAACTGCTATTTGCCCGGTGAAATCACGATGGGCGCAGGCGATGTCTATCTGGGTGAAGTGGGTGGCTGCAAGTTCTATATTGGCCTGGCGCAATACGAATACTGGAAGCACACGCAACTCATCATTGACGTGATTGAGGGCCACGGCGGCACCTTCTCGCTGGAAGGCTCGGAGGGCTTGGCCTTTCATACGCGCTCGCGCGTGTTCACCGAGGCCGAGCAAGCTGAATTGGCAGCTGAGCCGGTGCAGACCGGCGTCAACGTGCAGCCGGATTGACGCCTGCATGCCACCGGTACTTGCGATTGTTCTGGCGCAGCTGTTTGGTGTGTCACTCTGGTTTAGCGCCAACAGCGCGGCCGATGACCTGTTGCGCGTCTGGCATGCCACGGCGGCCGATATCGGGCTGTTGACCAGCGCGGTTCAGCTGGGCTTCATTGCGGGTACGCTGACGCTCGCGCTCAGCGGGTTGGCCGACCGCTTTCGGGCCAGCCGCATATTCTGTTTGTCGGTGCTGGCGGGGGCCTTGGCCAATGCCGGATTTGCGTTGCTGGCGCACGGTGTAACGCAGGCCCTGGTGTGGCGTTTTTTGGTGGGCCTGACGCTGGCCGGTGTCTATCCGATGGGCATGAAGCTGGTGGTCGGCTGGCGGCCTGAACACGCCGGCAGTGCGCTGGGTTGGCTGGTGGGCATGCTGACGCTGGGAACGGCCTTGCCGCACGCGGTGCGCTCTCTGGGTGCGAGTCTGCCGTGGCAGTCCGTGGTGCTGGGTTCCTCGCTGCTGGCGCTGCTGGCAGCCGCTATGGTGTTGCACGTGGGGGATGGGCCGCACAGCGCCGTGCGCCTGGGTGCGCCGCTGCGACTGGCTAAAGCACTGGAGGCTTTTCAGGGGCGCGAATTTCGCGCGGCTGCCTTTGGCTACTTCGGTCACATGTGGGAGTTGTACGCGTTCTGGACGCTGGTGCCGATGCTGATCCGGCGCAGTGATCTGGTGGCACGGCTTGGCTTCGGGGACGCTCCGGCGCTGGCGTTTGTGGTGATCGGTGCGGGTGCGCTGGGCTGTATTGGTGGCGGCGCTTTGTCGCGCCGTCTGGGGAGCGCCCGTGTGGCGGCGCTGGCGCTGACCGGTTCGGCCACCTGTTGCCTGTTGTTTCCCTGGCTCGCCGATGGGCCGGCCTGGCTGGCCTGCGCGGTGTTGTTGCTGTGGGGCGTGACGGTGGTGGCGGATTCGCCGCAGTTTTCGGCGATGGCGGTGCAGGCCTGCCGACCGGACCAGACCGGCAGCGCCCTGGCGCTGCAGACCAGTCTGGGCTTCTGCATCACGATGGTGTCGATTGCTCTGACCTCGCGTCTGGTGGACGGCGCGGGCACGGCGGTGGCCTGGATGCTGTTGCCGGGGCCACTGCTGGGCCTGCTGGCGTTGCGTTCGGTGCTGCGGCGCGCTGGTGCGCCACGCATTTCGCGGAGGTTGTTTTCATGATGTGTGTTTCCGTGCGGCGCCTGACGGCGGTGGCGCTGTTGCTGGTGCTGTCGCTGGCGGGGTTGGCGCAACATGCGGCTGCGGCGACGTTGACGATTGGCATCGTGGCGCTGGAGGATGACGCGCGCTATCAGACCCGACGGCTGGAGCACAACTATCCGGGCCACCCGGCCGGCCGGCCTGACGCTGCCGTGCGCATGGCGCTGGACGAGACCGAAATGGAGTTGGCGGCGCTGGGACACAAACTGCAGGTCAAAACCTTTACGGCACCCAATGCCGCCGCGCTGCCCGCGCTGGTGGCCCAACTCAAGGCGGCACGGGTCAACTACCTGTTGCTCGACTTGCCGGATGCTGCTTTGCACACCTTCGTGGCCACGGCGCCGGCGGCATTGCCACCGGCCTTGTATTTCAATATCGGCGCGGGTGCCGACGATTTGCGCGGCAGTGGCTGCAGTGCCGTGCTGTTGCACACCTACCCTAGCGACGCCATGCGCGCCGATGCGCTGGCGCAGTTTTTGGCCGCGCATTCCTGGAGCCAGGCGCTGGTTTTGTATGGGCCTTCGGCCCAGGACAAGCTGCAGTTCGACGCCTTTGCGCGATCGGCACACCGTTACGGCGTGAAGCTGACGAAGCAACTGCCATTCAAGCTCTCCACCGACCCGCGCGAGCGCGATATGGCCAACGTGCGCTTGCTGACCAACGACAAGAACCACGATGTGGTGGTGGTGATTGACAGCGATGGCGAGTTTGCCCGCAGCGTGCCCTACAACACCCAGTGGGCGCGCCCGGTGGTGGGCAGCGCCGGTCTGGTGCCCGTGGCCTGGCAGTCGCACTGGGATTTGAATGGCGGCCCGCAGCTGACGCGCCGCTTTGCCAAGCTGGCACACCGGCCCATGGATGGACAGGACTGGGCTGCGTGGGCGGCGGTCAAGGGCATTGTCAGCGTGCTGGGCGCCAATCCCAGGGCCACGCCCCAGGAGCAGCTCAAATTGTTGCGCAGTGGACAGGTGTACGTGGACGGTTTTAAAGGTCCGCGTCTGTCGTTCCGGCCCTGGGATGGACAGTTGCGCCAGCCCGTGTTTCTGGCGGACGGCGACGCCGTGGCCGCACTGGCGCCGTTTGACGGTGTGATGCACCCGACCGAGGTGCTCGACACCTTGGGCGTGGATGAAAAGGAAAGCACATGCAAGCAGCGCCCCTGACCTCCCTGACACCCCAGCCCCCCGCGAAGCCTTCGCTGGCGATGCACTTGGCGCGCGCGTTGCGCGCCGTGGTTGGGCGCGAGTTGCGAAAGTTCTTGCGCCAACCGTCGCGCCTGGCGTCGTCGCTGGTGCGGCCGTTGCTGTGGTTTGTGGTGTTTGCGGCCGGGTTTCACAACGTGTTTGGCGTGGCCATCATCGCGCCCTACGACACCTACATCGAATACAAGGTCTACATGCTGCCCGGCTTGCTGGGCATGATTGCGTTGTTCAATGGCATGCAAAGCTCGCTCTCCATGGTGTACGACCGCGAGATGGGCGTGATGCGGTTGCTGCTGACGGCACCGCTGCCGCGCGGCTGGCTGCTGGCGTTCAAGCTGGTGGCGGCGACCGCGCTGTCGTTGCTGCAAATGCTGGTGTTCCTGGTGGTGGCCTGGGCTTTTGGCGTGGAGGCCAGCGGTTACTGGCTGGCGGCCATTCCTGTGATGGCGCTGGGCGCGACCATGCTGGCCGCACTGGGGTTGATGCTGTCGGTCTACATCCGGCAGCTGGAGAATTTCGCGGGCACCATGAACTTCGTGATTTTTCCGATGTTCTTCATCAGCGCGGCGTTGTATCCGCTGTGGAAGCTTGAAGAGTCGGGTGCGCTGGTGCTGGTGCAGTTGGCTTGGCTCAATCCGTTCACGCACGTGGTGGAGCTGATTCGTTTTGCCATGCAGGGGCAGTTCAATGCCACTGCGTTTGCCGTGGTGCTGGTGGGTGCGGCGGTGTTTTTTGGTCTGGCGTTGCGCGGCTACGACCCGCAGCGGGGCTGGATACGGCAGCGCAGCTGAGGGGGTGGCGATGCGATTGGGGATGGACGTGGGAGCGCACGACGTCGTGCGCACGGTGCGGCACAGGGTGGTACGCCGGGCCGTGGCCGTGTTGCGTTGGCTGTGGTGTGCCGTGTTGCTGAGTGCGGTGGCGTCGGCTCAGGCGGGTGTCATGACGCGCGCGGCCATGGAGCAGGCCTTTCCTGCGCCACTGATCGTCGGCGAAATGGAGCGCGACCTACCGGTGTGGCCGATTTATAAGCAGGACGCCACCAGCACGCCGATCGTGGCGTACGCGTTTGAGTCGATCGACTTTACGGCGATTCCCGGCTTTTCCGGCACGCCGTTCAACCTGCTGGTGGCGCTGGACAAGGACGGCACGTTCATGGACGTGCGCGTGCTGTCGCAGCACGAACCGGTGTTCCTCGATGGCCTGGGTGAAAAGCCGTTGTTCAAGTTTGTGGAGCAATACCGCCAGCTGTCCCTCAAGCAAAGCATCAAGATCGGACTGAATCAGGCAGGCGCGCGCAACCAGGCTACCAGCGCCAATGCCTACATTGATGGCGTGGCCAAGGCGACGGCGTCGGTGCGCATTCTGAACCAGACGCTGCTGGCGGCGTCGCTCAAGGTGGCGCGCGCACGCCTGGGCTTTGGCGAAGGCCGGGACCCGGATCTGATCGCCCGCATCCGCTCCGATGTCTACCATCCGATGGACTGGGACGCCCTGGTGCGCGCCGGTCTGGTGACGCGCACGGTGTTGACCAATGCGCAGGTGGAGGCTGGCTTCAAGGGTACGGTGGCCGAGGGCATCGATAGCGAGGGCAGTGCCGCACCGGACGCGCCGTTTGTGGAGTTGTATTTCGCCCACCTGAGTGTGCCGACGGTGGGGCGCAATCTGCTGCCCGCTGCCACCTGGGACTACTTGCAAAAGCGCCTCGACCCAGGCGACCACGCCTTGTTGGTGATGAGCCGGGGGCGCTACTCCATCGTCAGTGACGACTTCATGCGCGGCACCGTGCCGGACCGTTTGGGCTTGAAGCAAAGTGGTTTGTCACTGGAGATGCGCGACCTCGACCTGGACACCACCTTGAACCTTCCGCCAGCCCTGAACGACGCGCAGTGGCGCGTGTTCCGAGTGATTGCCCCGGCTGGCCTGGACCCGGCGCAGCCCCTGAACTTTGAATTGCTGGTGACGCGCAACAAAGGACAGATATTGCCCGAGGTGGTACACGCCAGTTTCCCGTTCAGCGCCCAGTTACCCGACGACTACTTTCAGGCCGCCGACAACGACAGCAAGACCTGGCACCTGAGCTGGACTTCGCGCTGGCCGGCCTTGCTGGTGCTGGTTGGCGCATTGGCCTTGCTGAGCTGGCTGCTGGCGCGGCCACGCTGGTTGACAGCCAATATGCAGCGGCTGCGGCGTGTGCGCCTGGCCTACTTGGTGTTCACACTGGTGTTCATTGGCTGGGTCGAGCAGGGCCAGTTGTCGATGGTGAATGTGATTGCGATGGTGCAAGCCGTGGTGGCGCGGCACAGCCTGGGCTTCTTCCTGTATGACCCAATGACGGTGATGCTGTGGTTGTTCGCGGCTGTCACCTTCTTCCTGTGGGGCCGCGGCACCTTTTGTGGCTGGCTGTGTCCGTTTGGCGCCCTGCAGGAACTGGTGTCCACCGTGACGCAGCGCCTCGGACTGAAAGCGCGCACCGTGCCGCAGGCGCTGGACCGCCAGCTCAAGCGCGTGAAATATGGCGTGCTGGCGGCGCTGGTGTTGTCGGCAGCGGCAGCCCCGACCTGGGCTGACCGACTGGTGGAAATTGAGCCATTCAAGACCAGCATCACGCTCAACTTCGTGCGTGCCTGGCCGTTCGTGGTGTGGGCCGTGGCCGCTGTGTTGATGAGCAGCGTCTATTACAAGTTTTATTGCCGTTACGTGTGTCCGCTGGGCGCCACCATGGGTTTGCTGGGCCGCTTGCGGCGCGTGGCGTGGATTGCGCGCCGCACCGAATGCGGCCAGCCGTGCCAGCGTTGTCGCCACGACTGCGCCTACCAAGCCATTGAAAGGAGCGGCGCGGTCGACTACGATGAATGTTTCCAGTGTATGGATTGCGTGGTGATTCACGACAGCGCTACCTTGTGCGTGCCGGTGTTCATAGCAGCGCGCAAGAAGTCACCGGAAGGCACAGCGACTGGCGTCAAGACCACAGCAACAGCAACACCAAACACAGCGGAGTAGAGACATGCAACGCAGAACATTTATCCAAACCGGCTTCGGTGCACTGGTGGCTGGCGCTTGCAGCACGCAGGCCGTGGCGGCAGCCAGCGCGCCGAATGTGGTTTGGATTGACCGCACCTTTGATGCGCTCGGTACCACCATGAACCTGAAGCTCGCACACCAGAGCCAGGCGCTGGCGGACAAGGCGTTGGCCGCAGCCATTGCCGACATCCACACCGTGGAAGACCAGATGAGCCTGTTTCGTACCGACAGCGCGTTGGCGGAACTCAACCGCACCGGCGTGCTGCGCAATCCGCATCCCGATCTGGTCCATGTGTTGAACGTGGCGCAGGACATATCGCGGCGCAGCAATGGCGCTTTTGACGCCACCGTGCAGCCCCTGTGGCTGACCTACGCAGGCGCGCACAGCCGAGGCCAGTTGCCCAGCACGCAGGAAGTGGCCGCCGCCGTGGCGCACGTGGGCTGGAAAGATCTGCATGTCAGCGCGCACGAGATACGGCTGGCGCGCAGCGGCATGGGTGTCACGCTCAACGGCATCGCGCCCGGCTTTGCCGCCGACAAAGTGCGGCGCACGTTGCAGCGCCTGGGTGTGCAGCAGGCCCTGATCGGGACCGGCGAGTGGTCTTCACTGGGCCATGGTCCGACCGGGCGTGACTGGACGCTGGGTGTGGACAGCCCGCGCGGTGCGCACGAAGTGGTGACGCGCTTTGCCATGCAGGGCCACTGTGTCGCCACGTCTGCCGATGACGAATGCACCTTTACCGAAGACCACCTGCACCACCACATCATGGATCCGCACACGGGTTATTCGCCGCTGGGCCTGTCGAGTGTGACGGTGCTGGCGCCGCTGTGTATCTTGGCCGACGCCATAACCAAGGTGATCTTCATGTCCGATTTCGACACCGCCTTGCCACTCGCGCAGGCCTGGAACGTAGAGGTGCTGGTGATCGACAAGAACGGCCGCTGGCAGGCGACCAAGGGTCTACCCTTGGTCAAGGGCTAATCCTTGGGTTGCCGCATCGGCGCGCGCGGCGGCGCGTTGCACTGATGCAATTTGTGACACTGTTTCAGCCTGTAACCAGCGCGGAGCAACCGTGGAGCAATCGTGGAGCAGCGGTGGAGCAACGCTGGAGCAGACGCACGGGAAATAGCTCACTTTTCATTGGGGAAAACACGCGGATTCGGCGTGCTCCAAGGTCGGCAGCGCGTGGCATAGATATTGCGGAAATGGCTCTACGGGCCAGGGATTGCAGGTCGCAATACCGACCCGCCGTCATTACCAACCGCTTGGTAGTGCATTAGTAATAGCAATAGCTTTAGCAAACAATAAACAGGAGACCTTACTGTGAAACGTAAATTACTCAGCTTGCTCATGACTGCCGCCGCAGTTCATGCGTCGGCACAAGTGACAGACGCAATGATCGCCGCCAGCGCCACCGACACCAGCAGCGTGTTGACCTGGGGCATGGGAACCCAGGGTCAGCGTTATTCTCCACTGACGACGCTCAACACCAAAAACATCAGCAAGTTGGTGCCAGCTTGGTCGATGTCGTTCGGTGGTGAAAAACAACGCGGACAGGAATCGCAGCCGTTGGTTTACAACGGCAAGATGTTCGTGACGGCTTCCTACTCGCGTATTTTCGCGATTGACGTGAAGACCGGCCAAAAGCTGTGGAAGTACGAACACCGTTTGCCAGAAGGCATCATGCCTTGCTGCGACGTGGTCAACCGCGGTGCTGCACTGTATGACAACCTGGTGATCTTCGGTACGCTTGACGCACAGTTGGTGGCCTTGAATCAGGATACCGGCAAGGTGGTGTGGCGCGAAAAGATTGCAGACTACAGTGCCGGATACAGTGAAACCGCTGCACCGCTGATTGCCGACGGCTTGCTGCTGACCGGCGTGTCGGGCGGTGAGTTCGGTGTGGTGGGTCGCGTCGATGCGCGCGATCCCAAGACCGGCAAGCTGGTCTGGACCCGCCCTGTGGTCGAAGGCCACATGGGTTACAAAGACGGCCAGGAAAACGGCATTACCGGAACCACCAACGCCACCTGGCCTGGTGAAACGTGGAAGACCGGTGGCGCTGCCACCTGGTTGGGCGGCACCTACGACGCCAAGACCGGTCTGGCTTATTTCGGTACCGGCAATCCTGGCCCGTGGAACAGCCACGTGCGCAAGGGTGACAATCTGTATTCCGCCTCCACGGTGGCTATCGATGTCAAGACCGGCAAAATCGTCTGGCACTACCAAGGCACCCCGAACGATTCGTGGGACTTTGACGGTGTGAACGAATTCATCACCTTCGATCTGGATGGCAAGCGCGTGGGCGCCAAGGCAGACCGCAATGGCTTCTTCTACGTGATTGACGCCACCACCGGCAAGCTGCAAAACGCCTTCCCGTTCGTCAAGGGCATCACTTGGGCTACTGGCATCGACCTGGCAACGGGCCGCCCGAACTTCGTTCCGGAAAACCGTCCTGGCGATCCAGCTGACGGCGACGGCAAGAAGGGCAAATCGGTGTTCGCTTCTCCTGGCTTCTTGGGTGGCAAGAACCAGATGCCCATGGCCTACAGCCCGAAGACTGGCATGTTCTACGTGCCAACCAACGAATGGGGCATGGACATCTGGAACGAGCCAATCACCTACAAGAAGGGTGGCGCTTATCTGGGTGCCGGTTTCACGATCCGTCCGCTGTTTGACGACCACATTGGCTCGCTGCGCGCCTTCGATCCGAAGACCGGCAAGATGGCCTGGGAAGTCAAGAACAACGCGCCGCTGTGGGGTGGTGTCCTGACCACTGCCGGTGGCCTGGTGTTCTGGGGTACGCCCGAAGGGTTCCTGAAGGCAGCGGATGCCAAGACCGGTAAGGTGCTGTGGCAATTCCAGACCGGCTCCGGCGTGGTGGCTCCTCCGATCACCTGGAATGACGGCAAAGACCAGTACGTGAGCGTGGTGTCGGGCTGGGGTGGTGCCGTTCCGCTGTGGGGTGGTGAAGTGGCCAAGAAGGTCAACTTCCTCGAACAGGGCGGTTCTGTCTGGACTTTCAAGCTGTCCAACTAAGCACTTGAATCGTTGACGTCCCTGGGGGGGCGGTGCCGAACGTCACGTTCAGCCTGCCTCCCCTTTTCTTATTGATGCATGGATTTCATATGCGTAGCACTCTTGTTCTCTTACTCGCATTGTGTGGCGGTGCACAGGCCGCTCAGCCGATCAGTGCTGCAGATGCCAGCGCGGCGCTGGAACTCGCCAAGAGCAGTGACTGTTTGTCCTGCCATTCCCTGACTGAAAAAATTGTCGGACCGGCCTATTACAAGGTCGCTGAAAAATACACCGACGATGCCGATGCGGCGTCGTCACTGGCGCAATCGATCCAATACGGATCGAAAGGCAAATGGGGCCGCATTCCGATGCCTGCGCACTCGGCCTTTAGCGCCGATGAGTTGAATCTGCTGGCACGCTGGGTGCTGTCGATCGAGAAGAAATAAGGCGTCATAAGCGCATTCATGACGCCTGTTGGTTCTGCCAGCGGTGCAGCGGCGACGTCGATCTGTCAATAAAAACAGCCCGCTGTAGCGGGCTGTTTTATCGGGCCGCGCCTCAATACCAGACGTCGGCGGGCAGCTGTGCTTTCTTGCGGTAGATGGTGTTGCGCGACACGCCCAGCATCTTGGCTGCCACCGACACATTGCCTTTGCAGGCGCGCAGGGCCTGCGCCATGGCGTCGAGTGCGACACTTTCCAGATTGGCCGGCTCGATGGACGGGTGTGCCGTTTGCGGGGCCGCGTTGGCCGCATCGGTGCGCATGGCGGACTGGGTCGCGGGCGGCACTTCGGCGCGCGGCAGCGGCGTGCGCGCCATCAGCGCACCGGCGTGTTGCAACTCTTCGAGGAAATCGTCCGGCAGGTGCTCCATGCGGATTTCTTCGCTGCAGTGCGCCATCACAACCGCGGTGCGCAGCAGGTTGAACAACTGGCGGAAATTACCGGGCCAGGAGAACAGGTGAAACGCGTCCATGACTTCCGCTGAAATGTTCACCGGTGTGGGCGAGTGGCACACACTGGCGAGAATTTTCCGGGTCACGACTTCAATGTCCTGGCGTTCGCGCAATGCGGGCAGCCGCACCACCAGCCCGTTGAGCCGGTAGTACAGGTCTTCGCGGAACTCGCCCTTGGCAATCATGTCCTTGAGGTTGCGGTTGGTGGCGCAGATCACGGCCAGATCGACATCGACCTCCTTGCCCGATCCCAGCGGACTGACCTTGCGCTCTTGCAGCACGCGCAGCAGTCGCGCTTGCAGGTGCTTGGGCATGTCGCCGATTTCGTCCAGGAACAGTGTGCCGCCATTGGCAAACAGCACCTTGCCGGCCGAACCTTTGCGCTTGGCGCCGGTGAAGGCGCCTTCTTCGTAGCCAAACAGCTCGGACTCGATCAGTGTTTCCGGAATGGAGGCGCAGTTGACCGACACGAAGTTGTTGTGGGCACGCGGTGAGTCGTTGTGGATGGCCTGGGCCAGCAGGTCTTTGCCCGTGCCGGTTTCACCCAGAATCATGACGGGAATGTCGCGGCCCCGGATCATGGCCAGCTTCTGAATGACGGCAGTGACTTGTGGGTCACCGGTGTCCAGATAGCGCAGACTGGACAGCGACTCTTTGCGCAGCGCCGTCCGCTCGGCATCGGTTTGCTGGGTTGGGTTGCGTGGGGCGTTGTCGGTGCTGGAGGTCGCGCTGGGGCGTGGTGTTTCCGTGCGTGGCAGGGCGTCAAACCCCGGACGCTTCTGTCGCTCCGACAGACAGAACACGGTGACGCCGTTTTGCATGCACAGCATGATGGGTTTGTCGCTGGCCTGGCGCAGGCGGTCGAACATCTGCGAGAGCGCCACGCGAAACAGTGACGTGAAGGTGTGTGCGCCGAGCGCGTTAAAGGACAGGCCGAGCTGGAACTGCGCACTGCGGTTGGCTGTCAGAAAACGGCCATCGGGCGTGAACACGGCAATGCCTTCCACCAGGGTGCCCAGGAATTCGGGGCGTGAATGAAAGCGCACGATGACGTCGTTGGGAAACACATCGGCATACATGTGGTTCTCGATCATCTGCGCCGACATGCGCGCCAGTGCCATGGTGTGCTGGTGGTAGCTGCGTTGGTCGCCGGTGACGTCGAGCGCACCAATGACTTTGCCATACGGATCGACGATGGGGGTGCACGAGCAGGTCAGGAAACGGTTGGCTTGCAAGTAATGTTGCGAGCCGTGTACCACCACCGGATGGCCTTCCGCCAGCGCAGTGCCAATGGCATTCGTGCCCTTGCTTTGCTCCGACCAGTCAACGCCCGGACGCAAGGCGACCTGGGATGCTTTTTCCAGAAAATCGGCGTCGCCCAGCGAGTGCAGCACCATGCCGCTGCGCGCCGTTAGCAGCACCATGCTGTGCGTGTTGGCTATTTGTTGATAGAGCGTCTCCATGACCGGCGCCGCGTGCTGATAGAGAAAGCGGTTTTGTTCCAGCGCCTCATTCATCATGCCGATAGCGACCGTTGAATAGTCGGGCACATCGCGTTCGTTGAGGCCAAAGGCCATGGACCGTTCGCGCGAACGGCCAATGAGGGACTCGTGCTCTGGGCTGTGCAGCGGCGGGCCGCTGACCAGACTGAACGGCGCGCTGGCGGGCGCTTCCGTTGTGGACTGCTTCATGTTGTCTCCGGTCTCTCCGATCGGCCACTCGGCACAATCCACACGCGTATAGGACACTGTCCCAGGGAGTGGAAAGCCTGCCAAAGAGCCGTCGGGATTTTCTATTTGATGACTATCAGGCATGCATTCTGCTCCGTTTTGTAACAACCCACAATGCGGCGCAAAATGCGGGCCAACATTTGGAACGGGTTGCGTCAATTTGTCACAGCCCGCGCTATTCGAGACGGCTTGCCCGGGCCTGTGGCGGCCTGCTGGCGATTGGCCCGAAAGTTGCTGAAACATGGACCTTGATAACCAAAATATGAGGCAGACATGTTTCTTTCTTCCCTTTTTAAAAAGCGTCGCATCCTGATCGCCGCCGGACTGGCCACCAGTCTGGTGGTTGCGAGCCACGTCGTATTTGCACACGGCGACGTGGTGCCCCATTCGGTAGACACCCACACGCTGCCGCAACTTGGCGATGATTGGCTGGACTCCAACCCTTACAGCACCGGCCCCGCGCACGATGAGGCGCTGCGTATCGGTACCTCTGCCTTCAACCAGAACTGTGCCCGTTGCCATGGTCTGGAAGCTATTTCCGGTGGCATTTCGCCGGATCTGCGCAAGCTCGATAGCGACTGCCTGTCGATGGGCGATGCCACCAAGAAACAGGAATGTTTTGGCGAAATGGAACAGTATTTCCTGGCCACCGTGCGGCGCGGTCGCGCACGCGATGGCCGTGTCTATATGCCCCCGTTTGAAGGCATCCTGACCCAGGAAGCGATGTGGTCGATCAAGACCTATCTGGAGACCCGTCGCGAACCTTGATGTACGCTACGGAGCGCTGTAGCGCGACGGGTCGTGCTGCGCTATTTATAAAAACCAGAGACTGGAGACTGATTTGACACATTCGAAAAAAATCGACGGGGCCGTGCGCCTGCGTCGTCGCACCGTGCTCGGTGCGGCCTTGCCGCTGCTGATGGGCCTGGGTGGCACCGTGCGTGCACAGGAACTCTCAGCGTTGGAAAAAATTCGCGCCAGCGGCATTCTGAAAGTGGCGCTCTACAAGGACAACGCGCCGTATTCGAACGGCCCCGCATCCTCTTTTCGTGGCGTGGACGTGAGTCTGGCGCAGGCACTGGCGAAGCAGATGGGCCTGACGGCTTCGTTCCTGCCTTTTGATGCGGGTGAGACCATGGGTGACGATTTGCGCAACATGGTGTGGAAGGGGCACTACATGGGCTATGGCCCTGCCGACGTCATGCTGCATGTGCCGCTCGACACCTACTTCATGGGCCAAAATCCCCAGTGCTTTATTTTTGGTCCCTATGCGCGTGAGCATCTGGTCGTGCTGCACAACCCGAAACGCCTGGAGTCGGTCTATAACCCGGAAGACCTGAGCGGCAAGAAGGTGGGCGTGGAGCAGGGCAGTGGTGCTGCCAGTGCATTGCTCGGTTATAAGAGCGGCATGTTGAGCAACCAGATCTCCATTTATACCAATGGCATGGACGCCGCAAGCGCCGTGGTTGAAGGCAAGATCGACGCGGCCTTTGTGTCGCTGGCGCAGGCTGAGGCGGTGCTCTTCGCCGCCGGTCAGGCGCGTGCCGACTGGGCTTTTTCGGAACTGGTGTTGCCTGGTGTGCCACCGCACGGCTGGCCACTCGGTATGGCGGTCAAGTCGGCCAATAAGGACCTGGCCAAACTGCTTGACGACGCACTCACGGCGTTGCGTGAGAACGGTGAACTGGTGAAGCTATTCCAGTCGCAAGGACTCACACTCGCCGCGCCCTGATCCTGCAGCGGATCGCAAACGCGTGAAGGCCTCTGCGTCCCCACCGGGACCCAGAGGCCTTTGACGTTGGAGCCACCTTTTTAGAATCGGGCCTGAATCCCCGCGTACAGCGTACGCGGGGCGCCGAGGGCGCGGAACTGTTCGTTGTTGCCGGTGGTGATGTAGTTGGTGCCCAGCACACCGTAGCCGGAATAGGTGGCGTTGAACAGGTTGTCGGCGCCGGCATACACGTTGAGCGATTTGCCCAGGCTGTGATTGACGTCGAGTTTGAACGTGGCGTAGCCGGGCACCTGGCCGTTGACGTCCTGGTTGTTGTCGTCGCCACGCGCATAGGTGGGGCCCTGGGCCTGCACCGCCAACGCAACGCGGGTGCTGTTGTCGAGCGCGTAGCTCAGGCGTGCCTTGATGACCCAGGGTGGAATGCCGGGAATCACATCACCCGGTTGAACCGCAACGCTGGCAGCGCTGTTGCTGAGGTTGGCCACGGCGAAACTGCTTTGGTAGGTGGCGTTGATCCAGTCCACGTCAACTGAATAGTCGAGGCGGTCAACGCGGCCATCGAGTCCGAGTTCAATGCCCTGGCGCAGCGTTTCCCCGACGTTGGAGAAGTAGCCCGTGTTGAGCGTGCTCTGGTTGAACAGAATGTCGTTGTCCAGGCGTGTCACGTAGTAGGCGGCGTTCCATTTGATCAGGCTGCCCCGGTTGCCGCGCAGGCCGATTTCGGTGGTGCGCGACACCACGGCGGCCAGGTTGGGGTCGGCACCGAAGGCGTTGGGTACACCGCTGCACGGTGCGGCCGGGTCGGCGCAGGCCAGTTCGATGGCGGACGGGGTGCGAAAGCCTTCGGCATAGTCGGCAAACAGACTCAGCTCCGGGTTGACCAGAAACGTCATGCTCATCGACGGGTTGAGGCGCTGGTAGCTGTGGTTGCCGCTGACGTCGGCCAGGTCGCCGTTGGCGATGGTGGAGCTGCCATTGCACAGGTCATCGGCATTGATACACGACACGCCCGAAAGCGTCAGCGCTGCGTAATCGTAGCGCGCCGAGGCGGTTAACGAGAGCCGTTCGGTGGCATCGATGGTGCTGGTGGCGAAGATGCCGTAGCGCGTGTTGTTGGAGCCCACGCTGGCCTGCGATAAGTAGGTGTCGGCGCCGATCACGCCATTGCTGGCGTCCACCCAGGCGTCCTGGCCCATGTTGCTGAACGCGGTGTTGCTGAACTCGGCGTTGACGCCCACGGTCAGGATCTGGTTGTGCTCCCACAGCGGGTCGGTGTTGGTCCACTGCAGGTTGGTGCCGAAGATATTTTGGGTGTAGGTGGCCAGCAGGTTGGAGGCCGGGCATTGGATGTTGCTGGGGTCGAGGGCGCAGGTGGCGTTGTTGACAGAAGCGCTGACCAGGCTGTTGACGTTGCTGTTGAGGATGCTGCGCGTCAGGCTGCGCACATAGGCATTGCCGCCATAGCTGTTCGACGCATCCACCGCCAGGCTGCCCTGCACATTGAGCGTAAAGTTCTGCGTTCCCGTGTAGTCGGAATGCGAATAGCCACCGGCCGCGTTGTTGAGCATTGACAGCGGAACGGTCTGGTTGCCGTACAGCAGATTGTCGGCATAGATGATTTCGGCCGAGGCTTCCCAGGCGCCGCCGCTGATGCCGTATTTGCCAAAGAACTGGCGCACCTGGCTCGGGTTGTTGGGCGACCAGCCGGTGTCGTTGTAGATCGAAGCAGCCAGATAGAGGTTGTCGTCGTCGCCATGGCTGCCGTGCTCCACGTCGATGCTGCGTCGGCCAAACGAGCCGACGCCCAGGTTGGCCTGATCGCCCACAAACGTGTTGCCGTTTTTGGACGCCATGGAAATGGCGCCGCCCAGGGTGTTGAGCCCGTACATCGGGTTGGAGCCGGGAATCAGGGTGACTTTGTCAATCACGATCTGCGGCAGCAGGTCCCACGACACCACGTCACCAAACGGCTCGTTGAGGCGCATGCCGTCCAGATAGACCGACAGGCCCTGCGGCGTGCCCAGCACGGGCGACGCAGTGAAGCCACGGTAGTTCAGGTCCACCGCGAATGGGTTGCCCTGCGTGTCGTTGATGGAGATGGAGCCGAGCGACTGGTTCAGGCGCTCCGTCAGGTCGGTGGTGGGCGTGGTCAGGTTGTCGCGCGACAGCACCTGTACATTGCCGGCAAACTTGCTGATGGGAATGCCGGTGCCGCCGACCGGGTTGGTGCCGATGACGGTGACTTCGCTCAGCGTGGCGTCGTCGTTGGCGTTGGCGTTGGTTCCGGTGGTGCCTGCGACGGCGGTGTCTTTCACCAGGGGCTGGGTTTGCGCCTGGGCCTGGGCGGTGAGGGTAAGTACGCCCAGCATCAGGCTGTAACGCAGGCGGTGGGCGCGGTGGCGGGGGAGGTTGTGTGGCGACATGGGGGTCTAGCGATTTAAATGTGGCGATAGAGAGAGGAACTGGTGCGCGTACGGGCGGTGGCTTTGCGTTAGTTCACCAGAATGCTGTGTGGCTCGCGTCCGACTGGGACCGTGCGCAGCGCCTTGCGGGTGGCGGTGTCGATGATGGTCATGTCGTCCGACATGCCGTTGGCCACATACAGGCGGCTGCCGTCGGGGCTCAGCGCCAGGCCCCAGGCGCGCTTGCCGACCAGCGCCAGGCCGCGCACGGTGCGCGTGGCAACGTCGACTTCGGCCACGTGGTTGGCGCGCCCGAGTGCGACCCACGCCGTTTTGCCGTCGCTGCTCATCAGCATGCCAACCGGCGTGATGTCGGCCGAGCGCATGCCGGTGATTTCAAACGTCAGCGTCTGGCGCACTTTCATGCTTTGGGTGTCGATGATGCTGACGCTGGAGCTGAGCTCGTTGGTGACCCACAGCTCCGCACCGTCGGGTGTCAGGGCGAAGCGGCGCGGACGCATGCCGGTTTTCACCTGGGCCGCTATTTTGCGTTTCGCTACATCCACGGCATAGACCGTGTTGGCCACTTCGGACGTCACATACACCGTCTTGCCGTCGCTGGTGGCCAGCACGCCTTCGGGCTCGGCGCCGGTTTTGATGGAAAACAGCGCGCTGCGGCTGGCCACGTCGTAGGCCGCCAGTTGGCTACCGTCTTCAATCGATACATAGGCCGTTTTGGCGTCCGGTGACAGCGCAAAAATTTCCGGGCTTTCGCCGGTTGGAATATCGCTCACCAGGCTGGCGCTGTGCAGGTCAATGATGCCAATCTGGTTGCTGTCGCCGCAGGCCACCATGATGCGTTGCTTGCCGTCGCTCCAGGCCATGTGGCGCGGGCGCAAACAGACGGCAATGGAGCGAATGACGCGGCCATCGGCATCGAGTTGCAGCACGGCATTGTCTTTTTCGCTGCTGACAAAGACATCGGCTTGGGCACGACCGGCGCCGGTGAGTGCGCTCAGTGTGGTGACGATGGTCAGTGCCGCCAGCCAGTGTGCACGGGCATGTGGAACAGGTGGTTGTCTCATGATTGTTTCTTTTTGGAACAGTGGGCGCCGTGTGTCCGGCGTTGTGTTGCAGTTCGCAATAACGGTGCCAGTTACCCCGGCGCAAGCGCGTGCGGGCGCGCCATTCCTGAGGGGGCGGTCCGCGTCGGTTCGCACGGTCAGGACAAACCCGTAGTCGGTGTGGCGCGGCATGGATGTTGCAGACGCAGCACGCACCAGCACACCACGCCATGCTTTCGAAACGGTGTGCCAGACCGAGCAGAACATGAGACAGATCAACAAAAAAAGCGGGGCCGTCGTTGGATTTTTACTAGGGGTTTCACTGGCGCAGGCGCAGACCGCGCCACAGACGCCGCCGCAAGCAGAAGTCGCATTAGCAGCGCCAGCGTCCGACGCCACATCGGCGCTGGACGAGATGGTGGTGTCGGCGTCGCGGGCTGAAGAGCGCAGTTTCAACATTCCGGGCGCGGTGCAAAGCGTGGACCGCGACGTGATTCAAAACAGTGGTCCCCAGGTCAATTTGTCGGAATCGCTGGTGCGCATACCGGGCCTGACCATTTTGGACCGCGAGAACTATGCGCAGGACTTGCAGGTGTCGATCCGGGGCTTCGGCGCCCGCTCAGCCTTCGGCATTGCCGGTGTGCGTTTGTTTATCGATGGCATTCCCGCCACCACACCCGATGGCCAGGGTGAGGCTTCGTCCATCAGTCTGACATCGACTGACCATATTGAAGTGCTGCGCGGCCCGTTGGCAGAGATGTATGGCAACTCCTCCGGTGGCGTGATCCAGGCGTTCACCCGTGCGGCGCCGGCCACGCCCACCGTTGACTCCCAATATGACAGTGGTTCCTTCGGAATGCACCACTCCGATGTCCAGTTTGGCGACACCGTTGGCACGATTGGCATGCTGGGCGACTTCAGCTCGTTCTCCACGGCCGGGTATCGC
>Ga0316223_1001975_pt1 | contig 17815 bp, 15 predicted proteins | sample TBH18009metaG_FD_206007 | JGI IMG/M metagenome (GOLD analysis project Ga0316223, IMG submission 206007) | Freshwater microbial communities from Trout Bog Lake, Wisconsin, USA - TBH18009 | ecosystem: Environmental > Aquatic > Freshwater > Lake > Hypolimnion/Profundal zone | place: USA: Wisconsin...
CGGAATCCAGCGGCACCACCAACGTGCCGAGGCCGACAATCAGCAACGGCCACAGCGGTGAGGCTGTCCGGTCGCGCATCAGTGGGGGTCCTGCGGTGTGATGGCTTGCATCTGCGTCCTGATCTTTTCGTTGGAAAGAATAGAGATTTGCGGCGGCATTCCTAGCCTTCGCGAGGCGGTTTGGTCACGGGAACGATGCCCCCTGCTTGCGACGTTCGCCGGTCGCTATGTTTTGAAGCCCGGCATCGCACGTGCCGCCCTATATCGTGTCCGAACGGCTGTCGGTTCGCAACAATGTGGAGCAGTAATGCGGGTTATCGCCCCTTCCCCGGTTCCCAGGCAGCGGAAACCGGAACATGCTTGGCCCGGGGACACGCATCCGCTTTGGCGGGCGCGGAACATCCACGCCTCTCAGCTATACAACCGTCCCGCGCCGCGCGCCCCTGACCGAGGTGTGTCCACCTGAGATGCACATTTTATGGCAGTGGGGAGCACAGTGTGACCACACGCTGCGGCGGCCGGTTCGCATGCCAACCCGCTCTTTGGCGGGCGGCAGGTCCTGGTCGAAGGCTGTCCTGCTGGCCAGGGTAAGGCCCTTAGGATTGGCCGACTTCTATCATCTGATCGATATCGCTGTTTCAGGCGTGCGGTAACGTATGCTGCGCCAAATCGTTGGCTACGTGCCATCGACGGTGATACCGGCCGCGGTATCGTTCGTGATGATCTACGTCTATACGCGGCTGCTGACGCCGGCCGAGTATGGCAGCTTCAGTCTGGTCTTTTCATTTATCTTGGTCGCGCAGACCTCGCTTTTCTTCGCCATCCCGATGGCGCTGACACGGTTTTATCCGCAAGCATTGGCGCAGAACCGACGAGAGACGTTCCTCAGCGCCTGCTATACGCTGTTCTATGGCCTCAGTTCACTGATAGTACTGTCGATTGGCATCGTCAGCTTGTTCGTGCCGGTCGCGCATCCCGGTTTGTGGGTCCTGACGACGCTGGTGCTGATCGCCCGAGCGGCGGTGGTGGTCAACCAGTCGGTCAACCGCATCAGTTTCAAGATGGGCCGCTTCAACACCATCGAATGCGCGCATGCGGTTCTGGGCCTTGGCCTGGGAACCGCCTTCATCTTTTGGTTGGGCGCTTCGGCCGAGGCAATCGTTCTCGGACTTTTGGTCGCGTCGTTACTGTGCGTGTCGGCAGATGTCGGGCTCTTACTGACACCGTTTCGTGTTGGGTGGGCAAAAATCGAACGCGCCACGCTGGTTGAGCTCATCCGCTTCTCCCTGCCGTTGATCCTGGTTGATATCACGATTTGCCTGTTGACACTGTCCGACCGGTTTCTGTTGGAAACCCTGGCCGGAGCGGAAGCCCTTGGCCTCTACACGGTGGCCTATAATCTGGTGGAACGTCCGACCGCGCTGGTCTGTTCGGCTATCACCACCGCGACGTTCCCTGCCACGGTTCAGGTTCTGCACGACAGGGGGAGTCTTGCCGGTAGTTTTCAGGCCGGGACGAACGCCAGCATGCTGCTGACTCTGGTCATACCGGCCTGCGTGGGATTGGCGCTGACGGCCCCATATATGGCGGCCGTCATGATCGGCGCCGATTTCCGTCCGGGCGTGGCGGCCCTGATACCCATTCTCTGCGTGGTTGCGTTGTTCCGTGTCGTCTCATTCCACATCATTGACCATGCGTTCCTCCTCGGCGGCCGCACGAGTCTGGCGATATGGGCCTATGGGCCGGCGGCGTTGGCAAATATCGCGCTGAACATCGTGTTGATACCGCGATACGGAATGTTCGGCGCGGCCTGGGCCGGTCTGCTGTGCCAGGGCACCGCCGTGATAGTCGGCTGGGGCCTCAGTCTGCGCACCTTCCCAATCCGGTTGCCGTTGATCGATGTGGTCAAGATCGTCGCGGCCGGGTTTCCCATGGCGGTGCTGCTCAACGTTGTAACGTTCACGTCAACCTTGGCCGGGCTGTTCCAGGCGATTGTCTCCGGCGCGCTGGTGTTTGCCGCCGCGTCCGCGGCCCTTGATGTGGGAGGATTCAGGACAGCCGCATGGAAGCGATTACCCGAGCGGGTCACCGCATCCCGACGCGCTGACGTAAGCTGATCAGGCCACCATGCGGACAGGGGCGCGGGCTTCGAACGCATCCGCGAAACGGCTGCAAACCTCGCGGGCGTCCGTGTCATCGACGTCGTCCACGCGCAGGTACAACCGATCGGTCAGCCGTTCGTACAGGCCTTCCCCATTGCGGCAAAAGAACCGTGTGCCGGGAACCGGTTGCCACACATCGTTCATGTTCGTTCCTCCTGGTCGTCGCCACTCTTGCGCGGAGGGTTTTGCCACGCAGGGAAGAGCGTTTCGAACAAAGGGAGCGTTTTGTCAAGATCACGCAGGTGTGGGATGAAACAAAATTCACCTGCGGCAGTTATCGCCCTATAAATGCGTGTCAAAATTTTGTGATTTCATGCGATTTTGTGCGGCGCAATATGCCGCAGTCTGTATTACCTCTGATTGCAGCCAGTGAACCAACGAGATAAGCCAATCGTCAGCGCGGTCGGCAGTTGTCGATTGGACATTGATTTCCATGACGCCATTGCCAGCGAAGCGCGGGTGACGGCCGGTCATGGCGGCGTCATTAACTGCAACGCTTTGCCAACACGAGACATGCGGCATCGCCGGGCCGAACCCGCGGACCAGCCAATCCCTGGCATCGGTCTGGTTGACCGAACGAGCCAACCAGACCGAGGGCGGAAGACCGTCACCCGGCCGCCAGATCAAACCGGGTGGCCCCGTCACCCATCGATCGATCCGGCGCCCGCTCGACTGTCGTTAAGCCGTTAGCGCATGCAGTCGGCGGGCCGGTTGTGCCAGTTCCTCATACACATCGACATAGTCCTCGGCCATACGGCGAGACGTGAAGCGACGGTCGAACGTAGCCCGAACCCGAGCGCGGTCGAGCGTATGAACCCGGCCGACGGCGGCCACGGCTTCGTCGATGTCATTAACGATAAAGCCCGTCACGCCGGGATCGATCACTTCCGGCACCGAACCGCAATTGAACGCGATCACCGGTGTGCCGCAGGCCATCGACTCAATCATGACGAGGCCGAACGGCTCGGGCCAGTTGATCGGGAAGATCAACGCGTGCGCGCCGGACAGGAACGCGGGTTTCTGGGCGTCGTTGATCTCACCGATGAATTCGACGTCGGGGTTGCCGACGATCAGCGGCTTGATCAGCGTGTCGTAGTATTCCTTGTCGGCATTATCGACCTTGGCGGCGATCTTCAGCTTCAGCCCGGCCTTCATCGCGATCTTGATCGCCCGATCGACACCCTTCTCCGGCGAAATGCGGCCGAGGAACGCGCCGTATTCCTGCTTCACCGGCTGCGGCGTCAGCAGATTGGCCGGCATCCCGTGCAGCACGGTTCGCACCCAGTTCAGGTTCGGCACCGGCAGGCGCTGGTTGTCCGAGATCGACACGAACGGCGAGGACGCAAACGTGCTATAGGTTTGCACGAACTCCGGCACGTCCAAGCGACCGTGAATGGTCGTCAGATACGGCGTCTTCTGGCGGCTGAACAGCGCCAGCGGGAAATAATCGATGTGAAAATGCAGGACGTCGAACTCGTCCTTGCGATTGTACACCTTCTCGATCATCTGGTAGTAGCTGGCGACCCAGTCCTTGACCGTCGGATCAAGCCGCAGCGCCTGGTCGCGCATCGGTGCCAGTTTGGCGGAGGTCACCGAGTCACCGCTGGCGAACAGCGTGACGTCATGGCCCATCGCGACCAATTCCTCGGTCAACGAATACACCACCCGCTCGGTGCCGCCATAGAGCTTGGGCGGAACCGCCTCGAACAGAGGCGATATTTGAGCAATACGCATGAGTAATTGGCCCCGGATTGGACTGTTGTTTTAGTACCTCAAGGCCTTTTTCGTCTGGTGGCCGTCACCGCACTACCAGTGCTTGACTTCACCCGTTGAAACCGCCTATCGATTGTTGGTTATAGTTTTCGAATGTGGCGAAAAATCGGCGTGTTTGCCGCGACGTTTGGGCAATCGGCGCGAACCGGCATCACACGGAAACCGAACCAGGCAAAACTCGCCCAAGATTTGCCACACCTACAGTGTACCAAGCTCGCCAAGCGGTTCGGGTCCGCGTCCCTTATCCCGGCTACAGGAGCCCACCGTCGCCATGCGGCACATACAGGAGGCCTCGCCTTCGGATACAATTGCAGCCCTGCGCGGGCGGCCGTTGCGGTTCCTGTTCTCTTATATAGGGCGCCATCCCGCCGGGCACCTGACCATCCTGTTGTCGGTGATCGTGGCGGTGACGTGCAGCGTCTCTACCCAATACGGCATGAAGCACCTGATCGACATCGTTTCCACCGGCCAGGTGGCCGCGGGCGACAAGGTGTGGTGGGCGTTCGCGCTGATGTGCGGCCTGGTGGCGGCAGACAATCTGTCCTGGCGCGTGGGCGGCTATGCCGCGCATCGCACCTTCGTCGCGGTCACCGGCGACATTCGCGGCGACCTGTTCCGTCATTTGGCCGGTCACTCGCCGACCTATTTTGCCGAACGGCTGCCGGGCGCACTGGCCAGCCGCGTATCCTCCACCGCCAACGCCGTTTTCACGCTGGAAAATACCGGGGCATGGAACGTGCTGCCGTCAACGCTGGCGGTGGTGCTGTCAGTTTGCTTTATCGGGGCGGTCAATCTGGCGCTTGCCGGCACTTTGATGGGCGTGTCGCTGGTCCTCGGCGCCGTCGTCTTCCAACTCGCCCGCAATGGATCGGCGCGTCACCACGACTATGCCGAGAAAGCCGCCGCGGTCGATGGTGAACTGGTCGATGTCATCGGCAATTTTAACGTTGTCCGAGCGTTCGGGGCGACGTTCCGCGAACAGCAGCGGATTGGTGCCAGCATGGACAGCGAAATGGCTTCGCGCCGCCGCAGTCTGTATTACCTGGAGCATATCCGCCTGATCCACGCCATCCTGACCGCCATCATGACGGCGGGTGTGGTCGCCTGGGGCATCGTCCTGTGGCAGCACGGCCAGGCCAAGGTCGGCGATCTGGTGCTGATCACGTCGTTGGCGTTCGGCATTCTGCACGGCACCCGCGACCTCGCCGTGTCGCTGGTCGATCTGACGCAGCATATCGCACGCCTGCAGGAAGCCATTTCGACACTGTTGACCCCGCACGACCTGCAGGATCTGCCGGATGCGGTGGAACTGCCGGAAGGCCCGGGCGAAGTGACGTTCGAGCAGGTTCATTTCGCCTATCCCGGCCGCCCGGCGGTGCTGGACGATTTCGATCTGGCGGTCGCTCCGGGTCAACGGGTCGGGCTGGTCGGCTTCTCGGGCGCTGGCAAATCGACGGTGCTGGCCTTGCTGCAACGGTTTTACGACGTCAGCGGCGGCCGCATTTCTGTCGATGGCTACGACATCCGCGACGTAACGCAGGACAGCCTGCACCACGTCATGGCCGTGGTGCCGCAGGATACCTCCTTGTTCCACCGCTCGGTTTTGGAAAACATCCGCTATGCCCGGCCGGACGCCTCCGAGGCCGACGTTTTGGCCGCCGCCGACATGGCGCACTGCCGGCAGTTTATCGAAGCGATGCCGGAAGGCTTCGACACCATGGTGGGCGACCGCGGCGTCAAACTGTCCGGCGGCCAACGCCAGCGGCTGGCGATCGCCCGAGCACTGCTGAAGAACGCCCCGATCCTGCTGCTGGATGAGGCGACCAGCGCGCTGGATACCGAGTCCGAGCAGGCGATCCAGTCGGCTTTGGACCGGCTGATGAAGGGCCGTACCGTGATCGCCATCGCTCATCGGCTATCGACGTTGCAAAGCTTTGACCGGATCATCGTTATGGATCGCGGCAAAATCGTCGATGACGGCTCCCCAACGGAACTGGCCGCTCGGCCCGGGCCGTACCGAGAGTTACTGCGGAAGCAGCGGATGGAACCGGCGTTGCAGGCAGTGGCTGCGTAAACGAAAGCATTCCACCACGGCCGCCTGCTGCTCTGATCCGCCGTGGCCGCACCCGGCGGGATCAAGGTGCGCTGACGACGCGGTATGCAAAGTATGCGCAGCGGAACGCGGCCGGCATCGCCGCCGGGGACTGGATCGCGATCGAGACGCCGGAGGGCTGCATCCGGGCACGGGCGCGCTTCAATGGTAGCCTCGATCCGCGCGTCGTCTCCGGCCAAAATGGCTGATGGCAAGCGTGTCCGGAACTCGGTCTGCCGGGCTACGATCCGTTCAGCGAGGTGGGAAGCAATTTCAACCTGCGGGTCGATCCCGGGTCGCTCGGGCCGTTCAGCGGCACGCCGGCCCATCGCTCCGGACGGTGGGAGATCCGCCCGGAGCGATGAGATCGTGGACGGGATGGAAAACCACCCCGCCCGTCCAGACTAGCCAACCGGGAACTTACACTTGTCGTTCAACGGATGCAGCACCTCCGCCGCCGGGGTGGTGCGCACGAGCTTGTACAGATCCCACTCGCTCTTGCTTTCCGCCGCCGACTTCACCTCGAACAGATACGCCGGGAACTCGCCCCGCCCATCCGCCCGCACACGGCCGGGGCCGAACGCATCGTCATCCGTCGGCAGCGACTTCATCTTCGCCACCACATCACGGCCGCTCTTCTTCGCCGCCGCGCCGCCCATCGCCTGCACCGCCTTCAAATAATGCAGCGTCGAGCCATACGAACTGGCATGGGCCTGGTTCGGATAGTTGTTCTGTTTATACTCCGCCAGCAGCCGCTTGGTGAACGCGCGCGTGCGGTCGTTCAGATCCCAGTAGAACGTTTCTGTTGTGGTCAAGCCGGCGCAGGTCTGCGTCCCCAGCGAGTGCGGGTTCTGCAGGAACATCAACAGCGGCGCCAGCTTCATCGTCTTGTTGATGCCGAACTCGGACGCCTGTTTGATGCAGTTTTCGGTATCGACGCCGGCATTGGCGAAGCCGACCACGGTGGCACCGCTCGCCTGTGCCTGTGCCAGATACGACGAGAAATCGGTTGTGTCCGGGAACGGATACCGCGACACGCCCTTGATCTCGCCGCCGCCCTTCTTCACCACCGCCGCCGTCAGTTCTTCCAGAGACTGGCCGAACGCATAGTTCGCGGTAATGAAATACCAGGACTTGAAGCCCTGCGCCATCATTGACCCGCCGGTGGACACCGCGTTCTCGAACGTATCGAAGCTCCAAACGATCGTGTTCGGGCTGCACTGGTCATCCGTCAGCGAAGCCACGGTCGCTGATGCGTTCAGCATCATCTTGTCTTTTTCCCGGGCGATCTGCGCCACGGCCAGCGCCACCGAGGAGGTCGGCACGTCCGCCGCCACATCGACACCGCTGTCGAACCACTGGCGCGCGATCGAGGCAGCCACGTCCGGCTTGTTCTGGTGATCGGCGGCGATGACCTCCACGTCGCAATCCAGGTGCGGCTGCATTTCCGCGACCGCGAGCTTGGTGGCCGCGACCGAAAGCGGGCCGGTGTTGTCGCGATAGGTTCCGGACAGATCCGTCAAAACGCCGATGGTGATCTTCGGGCGTGCCTGGGCACGCAGGCGGGTGATCGGCGCAAGGCTCAGCGCGGCGGCGCCACCGATCAGGATACGGCGTGTCGAATTCATCTTGTTGTTCTCCCCAGCGCCGCTGTTTGATCGCGGCGGTCATTTGTCCGGAACGTCCGGCAGCGTCCTTATGGCGCAACCACACCTGTATCCTCAAGAGGGCGTATGTGACCGCGATGCGACAAATCCGGCCGGATGGTGCATGGTTCCGGACAACGTCCAGGACCGGCCGGACATCGGCCGCCACCAGAAAGAATTGCCCGGCCATGAGCCTGATCGCCGCCCGCCCGTCCCGCCTTGCCGGGTTGGTTGCCCTGTTGCCGGCGCTGCTCGCCGCGTTGTCGTTCAGCGTGACCGATATCATGCTGAAGGTCGTGTATGCCTCCGGCATGGACGTACTGACGCTTGTCAGCCTGCGCGGCATCCTGGTGGTCGTGTTCTTCTGGGGCTGGCTGCGCGTGGCGCCTCCGGTCCGGCGGCATCCGCCGCGCCAACGCCTGATCGCGCTGGGGCTCGGGCTGTTATTCGCAATGGTGATGCTGGGCTTGCTGGCGTCGGTCTCGCTGCTGCCGGTGTCGATCGCCATCCTGGCGTATTTCATCTACCCGCTGCTGACCGGCATCGGCGCCGCGCTGACCGGGGTGGAGCGGCTGGGCTGGCGCGCCCTGCTGACCGCCGCGACTGCTTTCGCCGGGTTGAGCCTGATGCTGGGCGTCAACCTGTCCGCCCTCGCCCCACTGGGTCTGGCCTGCGCGTTCGGCGCGGCGCTGTGCCGGGTGGGATCGCTGCTGGCGACACGGGCGTGGCTGGCCGGGACCGATGCGCGGCTGACGACGTGGTATTCGATGCTGCCGTCCACCGCGTTGTTCATGGCGCTGTGGATGGGTTTCGGCGCCTGGAACCCGCCTCAGACCGCGCTGGGATGGTTCGCCTTCACGGTCGTGGCGGCGTGCAGCACGCTGTCCACGCTGCTGATTTATATGTCCACTAACACCGTCGGCCCGTTCCGTACCGCGCTGGCGATGAACCTGGAGCCTCTGGTGACGGCGATTGCCAGCGTCTGGCTGCTGGACGAGGTCCTGACGCCGATCCAGTTGCTCGGTGCCGGGGTGATGATCGCCTCGCTGTGCGCGTTCCAGTTTGTGCTGGGGCGGTAGCGCGCGGCGATAGACCGCGCTAAATCATCCCTGGGTATTCCGCCTGCCGGACGATACGGACACCCCGCCATGGGTCCAGGACCAGCAGATCCTGATCGCTGGATATCAGGACGTTCGCCCCGGTCGCGGCGGCAAGTTCCAGATACATGTTATCCCTGCTGTCCCGGCAGTCCGTTACCCTTATCGACGGGGCCACCCAGATGGCCGCATCGGTCAGCAGGGCCAAAATTTCCTGCCGGTCGTCATCGGACAAATAGTGCCGGAACTTCGGCCTCTGGAGTACATTCTGGATTTCCTCGAAGACCGGGCGTGAAAGCGCGATCATATCCGTCCGTCGTGCCTTGAGAATGGCACGCCGCGGCACGCCCTCGCGCTTAAGTGCGGCCCCGATAACCGAACTCGCGTCGATGACGATCAGGTGCGGGACTCAGCCTTATAGGCGGCTAATTCGGCGTCAATTTCGGTGTCGGTCAGGCCGGCCTCAGCCGCGGCGTGAGAAGTTCGTTCGAAAACATCCGCCAGGGGGTCCTTCCCTTGGTATAGCCACGCAACCTTGCTGACGAGTTGCCCGATGCGCTCACGACTCTCGGCGTCTCGCAGTGCGGGTGCCGCCGCGGCGTCGACCGGTATTTCTATCATAACAACGTCGTTCATGTGACAACTCCCGATCCGGGATATGGTGTTGGTGTCGGCAGGCTATCATATCCCATGGCGAGATCGCAAAAAATCATCCCGCGGGGCTGACCGCGCGCTTAAGGTGCTGGCTTGCCAATGTGCTGACTTCCGGATGGGTGATGGAGGTGACGGACCAATGACAAAGCATTACGCGTAGCCGCGTGATGGCCTCGATTCACGAGACAGCCGAAGGGCTGCATGAAACTGGCGTGATGGACAAGCAGACCATCCAGATATTCGACGAAGCATGCCTGACACCAGTGCGTCAGCAGCCCGTCGCGCAGCCCGCCGACTGCGGGATCAGGAAGGCGCCAGACGCGGCTTAGTCCTCGGCAACCGCCCTGCCCCCACTTCCCCCGCGACGCCGCATCCGCCTATACTAATCCCGCATGGGAAACGACACCGCAGCGATCGACGCCTTCATTTCCCGCTGGCAAGGTCGCGAGGGCGGGCAGGAGCGCGCCAACTACAGCATGTTCCTCACCGAACTGTGCCGCACGCTCGGTTTGCCCGTCCCGGACCCGGCCGGCGCCACGACCGAGGACAACGATTATGTCTTCGAACGAATGGTGAAGGACTTCCTGCCCGATGGTTCGGCTGCGTCCCGGCGGATCGATCTGTACAAGCGCGGATCGTTCGTGCTGGAGGCAAAGCAGTCCCGGTTGAAAGGTCTGGCCAAGGCGCCCAGTTATCAGCCCGGCCTGTTCCCGGACACGCAACCTGAACGCCGGGGCATCCGCTCCGCCACCGCCGGCTGGGACGTGCTGATGCGCAACGCCCGCAGCCAGGCCGAGGGCTATGCCCGGGCGTTGCCGGTGGACCACGGCTGGCCGCCGTTCATTCTGGTCTGCGACGTCGGCCATGTGATGGAGGTCTATGCGGACTTCTCCGGCCAGGGAAAGAATTATGCGCAATTTCCCGACCGGCAGTCGTTCCGTATCTATCTGGAAGACCTCCGCCGCCCCGAAATCCGGGCACGCCTGGCCGCCATCTGGACCGCGCCGCTGTCGCTGGACCCGGCCAGAGCCTCCGCCCGCGCCACGCGAGGCATCGCGGAACGGTTGGCCGCGGTGTCGAAGTCGTTGGAGCAACAGGGGAAAGACCCGGAACAGGTCGCGATGTTCCTGATGCGCTGCCTGTTCACCATGTTCGCGGAAGACGTCGAGCTGCTGCCGGAAAAATCGTTCCGGAATTTGCTGCAACGCTGCGAGGCGCATCCGGAGAACCTTGTCACGCTGGTCGGGCAGTTGTGGGAGGCGATGGACACCGGCGGCTTCGCGTTTCCGCTGGAACAGAAAGTTCGCCTGTTCAACGGCCAGTTCTTCAAGGATCGCACCGTCATTCCGCTCAGTCGCGAGGACATCGGCGAACTGCGGCGGGCGGCGGAGGCGGATTGGAAAGAGGTCGATCCCTCGATTTTCGGCACGCTGCTGGAACAGGCTCTGGACAGGCAGGAACGGAAAAAGCTGGGCGCGCACTACACGCCGCGTGCGTATGTGGAGCGGTTGGTGATCGCCACGGTGATGGAACCGTTGCGGAACGACTGGAATGAGGCACTGTCCACCGCCAGCCGGCAGCGCGCTGAAAACCGGCAGCAGGAGGCGGTGAAGACCGTGCTGTCGTTCCACGAGACACTCTGTGCGGTCCGCGTTTTGGACCCCGCCTGCGGCACCGGAAACTTCTTGTATGTGTCGCTGGAATTGTTGAAGCGCCTGGAAGGCGAGGTGCTGGAGGCGCTGGCCGAGCTGGGTGGGCAGGAGATGCTGGGGCTGGACCGGCAGACGGTCGATCCGCATCAGTTCCTCGGGCTGGAGGTGAACCCGCGCGCCGCCGCTATCGCGGAGTTGGTGCTGTGGATTGGACATTTGCAATGGCACTTTCGGACACGGGGCGGCATGCCGAGGGAGCCCATTCTGCGGGCGTTCCATAATATCAAGTCCGGCGAAAAGGTCGGCAATGCGGTACTGAGCGCGGATCGGGTGCTGGCGCGGGATGAACATGGGCTGCCGAAGACTCGCCGCGATGCGGTGGGGCGCGAGGTCGAAGTGTATGACTACAAGAACCCGATGCGCCCGGAGTGGATGCCGGCCGAGTTCATCGTCGGCAACCCGCCCTTTATCGGCGGCAAGGATCTGCGCGCCCGGCTCGGTGATGAGCAGGTGGAGGCGTTGTGGCGCGCGTATCCCGAAATGAACGATTCCGCCGATTTTGTGATGTATTGGTGGGACCAGGCGGCGCGCATTCTGACCGCTGGTCAGTCGATAGTGCGCCGGTTCGGCTTCGTGACGACGAACTCGATGACACAGGTGTTTCAGCGGCGGGTGACCGAGCGGTATTTGAGCGCGAAGTCGCCGCTGTCGCTGGTGATGGCGATTGCGGATCATCCTTGGACGAAGGCTACATCGGATGCCGCTGCGGTACGGATTGCGATGACTGTTGCTGAGGCGGGCACACATGAGGGAATGGTGCATGAGGTCATGCAAGAAAGCGGGTTGGATACGGATGCGCCGGTGATCGCATTTACGAGTGTAGAAGGAATGATCCACGCGGACCTGACCGTGGGAGTGAATATTACCGTTACAAAGCCGCTCCTTTCGAACGAGGGGATTTGCTCTCCCGGCGTGAAATTGCATGGTGCAGGCTTCATCGTGACGCCCGCACAGGCCCATTCTTTGGGTCTGGGTCGCCGAGCGGGCCTGGAAAACCATATTCGCACTTACCGTAACGGTCGCGATTTGATGTCCCGACCACGCGCCGTCTTGGTGATCGATCTGTTTGGTTTGAGCGAGAACGACGTGCGGGATCGCTATCCCGAGGTCTATCAGTATCTTTCATTATCGGTAAAAATTGAGCGCGAAAAGCAGGCGCAACGGTCAACGACAAAAGATGCCGTACAATACCTTCGGGATTGGTGGCTATTCGGAAAGCCAAGACAAAATCTTCGGCCTGCCTTGCATGAGCTACCCCGATACGTCGCGACAGTTGAAACGGCGAAGCATCGTGTATTCCAATTTCTTGATGCATCGGTGCTGCCCGACAATATGCTTATTGCCGTTGCATCTGACGACGCTTTCACCCTCGGTGTCCTGTCCGGCCGACAGCATGTCGTATGGGCATTACGTGCAGGCGGCTGGCTCGGCATCGGCAACGACCCCCGCTACTCGAAATCCCGCTGCTTCGACCCGTTCCCCTTCCCCGCCACCGACGACCTCCAAAAACACCGCATCCGCCAGATCGCCGAACGCATCGACGCCCACCGCAAGCGCGTCCTCGCCGAACACGAGCACCTGACGCTGACCGGCCTCTACAACGTGCTGGAGAAACTCCGCGCCGGCACCGCGCCCGCTGACCTCGACGCCGCCGACCGCCGAGCCTTCGACGACGGCCTGATCGGCATCCTGAAGGAAGACCACGACACACTGGATGCAGCCGTGGCCGCCGCCTACGGCTGGCCGGCCGACCTGTCGGAGACCGAAATCCTCACCCGCCTCGTCGCCCTGAACAAGGAGCGTGCGCAGGAGGAAGCCGAGGGCACCATCCGCTGGCTCCGCCCCGACTACCAGATTCCCAAATTCGGCACCGCGAAAGACAAGGCGCAACTCGACCTGGGCGGCGGCGCGATGCGGGCCACCGCCGTGGCCGCGCCCGCCGGTCCGAAACCGGCCTTCCCGCCCACAGACCTGCGCCAGACCGCCGCTGTCATGGGCACGCTGGCCCGCGCCTCCGCTCCGCTGTCCAGCACCGCCATCGCCGCGACCTTTCGCCAGGCCGGCGCATTTTGCCGCAGGTGGAGGCGGTGCTCGCCGCCCTGGTCTGGGACGGCTGGGTCAGCCAGGCCGAGGGCAACGCCGGCTTTGTCTTGCGCAAGGCGGCGTAGGCGGCACCCCGAAATAACCGTGTCAAGTGGATACCGTTGCCCAATCAATAGAAGTCGGCTTGTCCGGCTACCTATCCGCGCTCCTGCCGCTACAGGTGGCCCGGACAATCCCCCGATCAAGTCGGGGGAGGGCCATGACGATGAGGTGGGATTCGCTTACTATTGGCGTCGCCTAAGTTGAATTCAAACGGTGTGTTCGCTATCATCCCAGTATGAAACCCTCCGAGGCGCTCGCCACCCATCGCGCCGAACTGCGCCGGCTGATCAATAGCCATGATCTGACCCATCCGCGCGTTTTTGGATCGGTCCTGACGGGCACTGACACGGAGGATAGCGACCTCGACCTGCTGGTCGATCCCTCTGCCTCGACCACGCTGTTCACACTCGCTCGCCTGGAACAGCAGGCCGAGGCATTGTTAAAGGTGCGCGTGTCCGTGCTGACCCCGGGGTTTTTGTCGATGAAATTCCGCGTCCAGGTGCTGCAACAGGCTCAGCCGCTGTGAAGCACCCGGAGCGGGTCGAGGATTGCTTGGAGCATATCGTCCAGGCGATCGAACGGGCGATCCGTTATGTCGAACCGTTGGATACCGCGTCGGCTGACCTCGACACCGCCGACCGGCCTGCGCCAGACCGCCGCCGTCATGGGCACGCTGGCCCGCGCCTCCGCCCCGCTGTCCAGCACCGCCATTGCCGCCACCTTCCGCCAGGGCCGCCGTATTCTGCCCCAGGTGGAGGCGGTGCTCGCCGCCCTGGTCTGGGACGGCTGGGTCAGCCAGGCCGAGGGCAACGCCGGCTGCGTCCCGCGCAAGGCGGCGTAGGGCGGGTTTCTCGAGGATCGGGACGCTGAAGCCAGAAGATCGATAAACCTATCGGGCCGGCGACGTAATCACCTTTGGCAATGCACTGCCCCGGTTCATGCCTGATCGGTAAAGCCGTGTTCGGTTGACCAATGCCCCCTCCGGCGCCACCTTTGCACGTAGGAGATTTTCATATGGCTGTGGCGGTCGCCAACCTATTGGACGAGTACCGACTCCGAGCCGTAGCTGGAGCGCAAGCGGCGGCGGCGGCGTTGGCGGAACTGGGGGTTCGCGTGATCGTCACCGGTTCGCTCGCCAGGGGCAAGTTCAACATTCACTCCGACGTGGACCTTCTGATTACGTACTGCCCGCGCCGGCTAAAATATCGCATTGAAAGCATCGTCGAGGACATCCCGGGGGGATGCCGTTTGACGTCATCTACCTGGACGAGTTGGCTCCTTGGAAAGCCGCCCGATTCATGGAGGGCGCCATCGATGCATCCAACCTTGGTTGATATAGAAAACTCTCTGCTCATCCGGGTTCATCTGTGTTGGAAAATTCTTCCTCCAGACACGTCACAGCCTGCCCGCTCAGCCAAAATTTCACATGCGATTGCCCTGGGACAGCACCGACATTCCTTGACTTATTTCCTATATTATTCTACCATTCAATGAATGGAAACCTTACCCCCGCCGCCACCGGTCAACGATCTTGATTTTGATGGTTCGCGCGAAGCGCTGCGCGGACGGCGGCGAGGTCCCCGCAGCCGGTCGGGGCGCCGCGGCTGACGTCGAGCAGACAGTAGAAGCGCCGTCTCATAAACGGAAAAAATTCTCGTGGTGCGGCTTTTGAGACGCGTGTGAGCAAAAACCCTGCAAACGGGGCTGCACGAGGCGATGGCCGGGTCGCTTTTGGTCAAATCGCGTTTGCGGGGGCGGGACTTGTCTGCAAAACGGTCGCGGCAGGCCCGGCAGGGCGGTCTAACGACGGACTTTCATGTCGAGGCACGCATCTTCTTTCGGGTGAGGCAGCGCATGATCGGTACACAGCGCTGGACCTCCAGACGGTGCCCGCGGCCCGGCGGATCAGCGCCGCGCGATCAGGAACAACCGGCGAAACGGCACCAAGGTCGTTCCGTCCGTTCGGCGCGGGTAATGCGGGCGCACCGCCTCCGCATAAGCTCGGCGGAAATCAGGACGCTGGGCGGCCGGCAACTTGTCGAGGAACGGTCGCAGGCTGCTGCCGGAAGCCCATTCGCCGACCGCATCCTCGCCCTGCAGCACATGCAAATAAGTCGTCTCCCAGATATCCAGCGAGGCGACATGGGGCCGCAGCAGATCGTAGTAGTTGCCCGGTTCCAACACCGGCGGCGCGGAGCCGACACCGCGCAGGGTTTCCGACCAGGGGCCGGTTTCCGCCACGGAGTATTGCAGCGTCCGCAACGGGCCGTTGTGCATGGCCGGCATCTGCACCGCCAGCACGCCGCCGTCCGCCAGCAGCGAGACCAGACGCGGCAACAACGTCTCGTGTCCGCCCACCCAATGCAGCGCCGCGTTGGAGTAGATCAACGCCGGCGCCGGTCCGTCCGGGGACCATGTCGAAAAATCGCCCTCGACAAAGCCCGCATCGGGGACCGCGAGCCGCGCCTTCGCCAGCATGGCGTCGGACCCATCGACGCCGACGATCGTGGCTGCGGGGAAGCGCTTGCGCAGGATCGAGGTGACATTGCCGGGGCCGCATCCAAGATCCACCACATTGGCCGGATCGAGGAGCGGCACCTGCGCCAGCAAATCCAAAGCCGGTCGCAACCGTTCGTCGGTGAAGCGCAGATATTGAATCGGATCCCAATCTTGCTCGGTCATGGACGCCTCCTCGAGAAACCTCGATGCGGGGCAGCTAAGACCGGGGATCACTCATCCCGGGCAACCGCCGGGATTAGTCTTACTTACGCTGATCGCGGTCTTCCTCTTCGAGTTCCTCGACGGGCCGCCGCTCCTCCCGCAAGGTCCACCAGCCTTTGGTGACCACCTGCATATCCGGCACGTGCCGGTCGATGCGACGTCCGGAACCCTCAGCACCCGCCGAACGGTCAACCGACATATCAAGCGGCTTGGAATTGGGTGTAGGCATTGATCTGCCTCTCTCAATGGCTCTTGCGTCGGTCAGTGTCTTTTCGATGTGGTCAAGCGTTGGAGGTTTGTCGGGCACTCTCCCTCAGCCGCCAAACTTCGGCGACTTCGGGAAACCATTCGGCGGCAACCGCCCGGCGGTCCCGCGTTCGGCCAGCCACGGCCGCAGATCCGTCTCCGTCCGCACCCGATCCCCGAGCTTCCAGGTCAGGCCGTCGGCAAGCCGGAAAATCTTGACGTCGGCCAGGCCGCCGTCCTTGTAACGCTGTAGCTGCACGCCCGAACCCCGCGCCAACTCCGGCACCTGATTCAGCGGGAACACCAGCAGCTTGCGGTTTTCGCCAATGATCGCGACGTGGTCGCCATCGGCCGGCACGCACAGTGCGGCTTCCTCACCGGGTTTCAGGTTCAACACCTGCTTGCCGGTTCGTTTCTCCGCCAGCAGATCGGCCGCCGGCACGACGAAGCCGCGCCCGGAGTTCGAGGCGATCAGGTATCGCGTGCCCTCCGCCGCCACGAACAGCGTTGTCAGATCGTCTTCGTTGGTCAGTTCCGCCAATAGCCGGAACGGCTGCCCGTCGCCGCGTCCCCGCGGCAACTCCGCCGCCTTCAAAGTAAACGCCTTGCCGTTGGTCGCCAGCAACGTCAGCCGATCCGTCGTCAGGCATGGCAACACCAGCCGTAGCTTGTCGCCCTCCTTGAACTTCAGATCGGCCGGCTCCGCCACAGCGCCCTTCACGGCCCTGATCCAGCCTTTCTCCGACAAGATGACCGTGATGGGCTCGCGTTCCACGTAGGCGTCGGTGCTGATTTCGACCACGTCCGGCATCGTCCCAAGCAGCGTCCGGCGATCGCCCAACGGGCCGGAGCCGAACTTCTTCTGGGTTTCCACAAGTTCTTCAGTAATCCGCACCCAACGCAGTGAGTCGTTGCTCAGCAGGGTACGCAGGTCCTTCAGTTCTTTCGACAAGGACTTGTGCTCCTTGCGGATTTCCATCTCTTCCAACCGGCGCAGGCTGCGCAGGCGCATGTTCAGGATCGCCTCCGCCTGCACATCGGTCAGGCTGAACCGGTCGATCAGCCGAGGCTTGGGATGTTCTTCCTCGCGGATGATGCGGATCACCTCGTCCAGGTTCAGATAGACCAGCAGGTAGCCGTCCAGCACCTCCAACCGGCGTTCGATCGCGGTCAGCCGGTGGTTGGACCGGCGCACCAGGACTTCGTGGCGATGGTCCAGCCAGGATCGAATGACTTCGGTCAGCCCCATGACGCGAGGCGTGCGGGTCGCATCCAGCACGTTCATATTCAACGGAAACCGCGTTTCCAGCGCGGTCGCGCGGAACACCGTCTCCATCAACTGCTTCGGATCGACGGTGCGGGTCTTGGGTTCCAGCACCAGCCGGATGATGTCGCTGCTTTCGTCTCGAATGTCACCGAGCAGGGGAAGTTTTTTGTCCTCCATGAGTTGGGCGACCTGCTCGATCAGCCGCGACTTCTGGATCTGGTAGGGGATTTCGGTGACGACGATCTGCCAGGTGCCGTGCTTGCCGTTTTCGACTTCCCACTTGGCGCGCAAACGGAAGCC
>Ga0316223_1001979_pt1 | contig 17771 bp, 14 predicted proteins | sample TBH18009metaG_FD_206007 | JGI IMG/M metagenome (GOLD analysis project Ga0316223, IMG submission 206007) | Freshwater microbial communities from Trout Bog Lake, Wisconsin, USA - TBH18009 | ecosystem: Environmental > Aquatic > Freshwater > Lake > Hypolimnion/Profundal zone | place: USA: Wisconsin...
CCGGCACGCTGGGCGGCAACATCGCCAACGGCTCGCCGATTGGCGACTCCATGCCGCTGCTCATTGCCTTGGCCGCGCGCATTGTTCTGGTGCGTGCTGACGGCGACACGCTGGCCCAGCGCGAACTGGCGCTGGAAGACCTGTACACCGGCTACCGCAGCAACTGCCTGCAGCCGGGCGAAATCCTGGGCTGGATTCTCGTGCCGCGACCCCGTCCGCAGGCGCTGATGCGCGCCTACAAGGTGTCCAAGCGCTGGGAAGACGATATTTCTGCGGTCTGCCTGGCGCTGGAGCTGCACCTCGAAAACGGCGTGGTGCGCAGCGCGTCCATTGGCGTGGGCGGCGTGGCGGCAACCCCGGTGCGTGCACGCGCCACGCAAGCCGCGCTGGTGGGGCAGCCCTGGAACCAGGCCACTGTGCAGCACGCCATGCAGACGCTGCGCGCCGAGTTCCAGCCGATCAGTGACTTGCGTGCCTCCTCGGCCTACCGCAGCGAAGTGCTGGGCAATCTGCTGCAGCGCTTCTGGCTGGAAAGCCAGGGCCACGCGGTATCGCTGGAGCAGTGCACGCCACTGGGAGCCAGCGCATGAACGCAAACGTCAACACAGGCTTCAACGTCACAGCCAAAGACAACCACGCAGCCTGTGGTCACTCCATACCGCACGAAAGCGCCGCCGCCCAGCTCACGGGCAACGCGCGCTATATCGACGACCTGCCGGAACTACAGGGCACACTGCACGCCGCTCCCATTCTGTCGGGCGTCGCGCATGGCCGCCTGCTGGGGGTGGACAGCCGCGCCGCGCGCGCCATGCCGGGTGTGGTGGACGTGGTGCTGGCTGCCGATATTCCAGGCGACCCGATGCTGGCCGCGTTTGCCGGTGACGAGCCGGTGTTTGCCGTGGACACGGTGCAGTTTGTTGGCCAGGTGGTAGGCGTTGTGCTGGCCCGCACCGCGCTGCAGGCCCGCCACGCGGCGCGCCAGGTGGTGCTCGACATCGCGCCGTTACCGGCGGTGCTGACGGTGGCTGATGCGTTGGCGGCCCACAGTTACGTTTTGCCGCCGGTGCAGTTGCGCCGGGGCGATGCGCAGGCAGCGTTGGCGCAAGCCCGGCACACGCTGCACGGCACGCTGGAAGTCGGCGGCCAGGAGCATTTCTATCTGGAAGGCCAGATCGCCTACGTGCTGCCGCAAGAACAAAACCAGTGGCTGGTGTACAGCAGCACGCAGCATCCGGGCGAGGTGCAGCATTGGGTGGCACACGCGCTCGGGCTGGACCAGCACGCGGTGCGCGTAAGCTGTCGGCGCATGGGCGGCGGCTTTGGCGGCAAGGAAACGCAGGCCGGACATCTGGCCGTGTGGGCCGCCGTGGCGGCACACAAGCACCAGGCCCCGGTCAAGCTGCGCCTGGACCGCGACGACGATTTTCTGCTGACCGGCAAACGCCACCCGTTTACCTACGACTACACGGTGGGCTTTGACGACCACGGCCGCATCACGGCGCTGCAACTGGTGATGGCGGTGAACTGCGGCTTCAGCGCCGACCTGTCCGGCCCGGTGGCCGACCGCGCCATCTTCCACTGCGACAACGCCTATTTTCTGGAACATGTGGACATCGTGTCCTACCGTTGCAAAACCAACACCCAGAGCCACACCGCGTTTCGTGGCTTCGGCGGTCCGCAGGGCATGATCCTGATTGAAACCATCCTGGGCGACCTGGCGCGCTACCTGGGGCGTGACCCGCTCGACGTGCGCCTGTGCAACCTGTACAGCGACGAACCCATTGCGGGCACGGCATTGCGCCGTGACACCACGCACTACCAGATGCCGGTGGAAGACAACCTATTGCAGCCCCTCATGGCGCAATTGGAACGCAGCGCCAACTACCGCCAGCGCCGCGCGGCGCTAGTGCAGTGGAACGCCAGCAGCCCGGTCATTCAGCGCGGCCTGGCGCTCACGCCGGTCAAATTCGGCATCAGTTTCACCGCCACCCTGTTCAACCAGGCCGGTGCACTGGTGCACGTCTATACCGACGGCAGCGTGCAGGTCCACCACGGCGGCACCGAAATGGGCCAGGGCCTGCACACCAAAGTGGCGCAAGTGGTGGCGGACGAACTCGGCATTGGCGTGCAGCACGTGCTCTGCAGTGCCAGCGACACCAGCAAGGTGCCAAATGCCTCGGCCACCGCGGCGTCGGCGGGCACCGACCTGAACGGGCGAGCCGCCCAGTTTGCAGCGCGCCAGGTGCGCACCAACCTGGCCGCCTTCGTCGGCGGGTTGGACCAGTGCGGCGCCGGTGCCATTGCGTTTGCCCATGACGAAGTGATTTCGCCCAGCACCACACGCCGCTTCGACGCCGTGGTGCGCATGGCCCACGCCAACCGCATCCAGCTTTGGAGCGACGGTTTCTACCGCACCCCAAAAATCCACTACGACAAGGCCACCCTCACCGGTCGGCCGTTTTACTACTTCGCCTACGGTGCAGCCTGCACCGAAGTGGCCATTGACACGCTGACCGGCGAAAGCCGGGTGCTGGCGGTGGACATCCTGCACGACGTCGGGCGCTCCATCAACCCGGCGCTCGACATCGGCCAGATCGAGGGCGGTTTTATCCAGGGCATGGGCTGGCTCACCAGTGAGCAGCTGGTATGGGACGACAAGGGCAGACTACAAACGCACGCCCCCAGCACCTACAAAATTCCAACCGCTGGCGACGTACCGACGCATTTTCATGTAGACCTCTGGCCGCAACCCAACCGCGAAGACAATGTGTTCGGCAGCAAGGCGGTGGGCGAGCCACCACTCATGCTCGCCATCAGCGTCTTTGAAGCGTTGCGTGACGCCATTGCCCAGGCCCGGTCAGGCGCCCCGACCGTCCACAGCGGTGACAGCAACGCTAACGGGCAGCCAGTCCAACTGAAAGCACCCGCCACGCCGGAGCACATTTTGCAGGCACTGCGTGCAACGCGCCCGGCGCCCTGATCCCCCATCACCAATTCGTCACATTCAGCCCTTAGCCTGCACCCGACGCCCTGCAAACCCTGCGCCGACGCGCCAGCACACACGCCATGCCACAACCCACTGACACCCCACCCAGACCCGGTGCAGACCACCCGAGCGACGCCATGGACCCGACGCGGCGCCGCTTCCTGCAAGCCAGTGCCTCGGCCACGGCGCTGACTGGCGGCGGCATCTTTGCGACGGACAACGCTTCGGCCACGCCCGCCGCGCACACAACACCGGGTGGCCACAGCCTGGACGCCAAGCTCAAGCAGCACGTCAAAACGGTGGTGGTGATTTATCTGGAAAATCGCAGTTTCAACAACCTGTTCGCCAACTTCCCCGGCGTCCACCAGCCACTCAGCGACGCCCCGCAAAGCAGCTGTGTGCAACGCGACCGCGACGGCTCGGTGCTGCCAACGCTGCCCACCATCTGGGGCGGACTGGTGCCCCGCAGCCAGACCCTGGGCGGCAAGACCTGGGCCATTGCGCAAGACAAAATCAGCGGTTTGCCCAATGCGCCCTTTGCCCTGCAGGACCTGGACGGCCAGCCACTGCCCGAGGGCGTGATCACGCGCGACCTGTGGCACCTGTTCTACCAAAACCAGATGCAGATCAACGCCGGGCGCAACGACCAGTTTGTGGCCTGGGGCGACTCCGGCGCGCTGCCCATGGGCTATTACGGCGACACGCAGAAGAACCTGGGCCTGTGGAAAGTCGCCCAGCAGTACACGCTGTGCGACAACTTCTTCATGGGCGCTTTTGGTGGCTCGTTCCTGAACCACCAGTTTTTGATTGCCGGGCGCACACCGGTCTACCCCGACGCCGACCACAGTCCGGCCAAGGGGCGCATTGCCGTGCTGGCCGATGGGGCCACCGGCAGCCGATTGGCCGTGGCCAGCGACAGTCCGGCCTCCGCGCTGGACGGCCCGCCCAAGTTTGTCAACAACGGCAGCCTTTCGCCCGACCACTTCGCCATCAACACCATGGCGCCTCCCTACCAGCCGAGCTACGTGCGCCCGGCCGCGGGTGGCGACAACGCGTTGGCCGACCCACAGGACCCCAGCACACTGCCGCCCCAAACCCACGACACCATCGGCGACCTGCTGACGCGCGAAGGCGTTGGCTGGGCCTGGTATGCCGGCGCCTGGCAAGCGGCACTGGACGCACGCGGTGGCGGCGACCGGCCCAACTTTCAGTACCACCACCAACCGTTCAATTACTTCCAGCAGTTCGCGCCGGGCAGCGCCGCACGCGCAGCCCATTTGCGCGACGGCGGCACCGGTGACAGCCCGCTGTCCAACCGGTTTCTGGCAGATGCCGTGGCCGGGAGCCTGCCGGCCGTCACGTTTTACAAACCGCAAGGCAACCTGAACCTGCACGGCGGGTATTCGGACGTGGAGTCGGGCGACCAGCACGTCTGCAATGTGCTGGAGCACCTGCGCCACAGCCCGCAGTGGAACACCATGCTGGTGTTGATTACCTTCGATGAAAACGGCGGCTGGTGGGACCCGGTGGCGCCACCCGCGGGTGACCGATGGGGACCGGGCTCGCGCGTTCCGACGCTGGTGGTGTCACCGCACGCCAAGACCGGGCACGTGGACCACAACTTCTACGACACCACGTCGATCCTGCGTTTCATTACAAGGCTGCATGACTTGCCGCTGCTCGACGGGCTGGCCGAACGCGACCGGGCATTTCAGGCGCGCGGCACATGTCCGCCCGGCGACCTGGTGGCGACGCTGCGTTTTCGCTGAGTACGCCCAGCTTAGGCGTGCGTCCCGGCTCAGCGCTCGGCCAGCGAGCGCAGCCCACCCAGGTCCACCAGATTCACGACGCGCCCGGAACCGCTGATCAGGCTGCGCTCGCGCAAATGGCGCAGCACCCGCGACAGGGTCTCTGGTGCAATGCCAAGCTGGGCTGCAATGGCGCGCTTGCGCTGCTGCAATTTGACCGAGCACAGGCCCTTCTCGCCCGATTCGGCGTGCTGCAACAGCCATTCGGCGCAGCGCGCTTCGGCGTCCATGGCCAGGCGGCTGACGGCCAACTCGGTCTGGCGGCGGTGGGCGCGCGCCATGTCGTGCAACACGGCCTGGGTTGTCAGCGGACTGTTGCACAAGGTCTGGTGAAAGTCAGCCAAAGGCACATGCCGAACCACGACGCCGGTTTCAGCCACGGCATCCACCGCGCTGGGCAAATTCAGCACCACGGTATTGAGTTCCAGCCAGGCTGGCCCCTCCACCAACCCGAGCTGATGTTCCATCACCGGTGCACCATCCAGCGGCAGATCAGCGCGTTCGGGTGCGCCAACGATGCCCAGCAAAATGCGACCCGACTCCACAAAGGTCGCGGCCAGAGCCGCGTCACCACGCGCCAACAAACGCGCGCCAATGGGCAACACGGCGGTCGGGTACTTTGAAACGAGGTCAAACTGACTGGAGATCATGGGCGCCACTGTGCCGTGAACGCGGCTGGAAATTATTGAGGCACATCAAACAACCCATCGAATCCGCGGCCAGTGCACAGGCAGCCGGGCAACCGCGACCGCGCAACTTCGCCTATCATTACCAGGCACAGCCCGGTTAGCACGGCAGCGTGGCGCTCGCCTTCCGGTCACCCGTTTTCGGGTGCCCGGCAGGATTCGGCCCCGACCCTGATCGGGTCCACCAGGACAGCCTGCGTGCCGTCCAGTGAAGCCCGTTGCCATTCAACGCTTCATCGAGTTTTATTGCCCATGTCCACCTTGCTGATTCAGCACGCCGAATGCATCGCCACGTTCGACGATGCGCGCACCGAGTTGCGCAACGCTTCGCTCTTCATCCGCGACCAGCGCATTGCCTACATCGGGCCGACCGACCAGTTGCCACCGCAGGCGCTGCACGCCGATGCGACCCTTGATGCGCGCGGCTGTCTGGTCCTGCCCGGCCTGATCAATACACACCACCACATGTACCAGAGCCTGACGCGCGCCATTCCGGCGGTGCAGGATGCGGAGCTGTTCAGCTGGCTGCGTGGCCTCTACCCAATCTGGGCGCGCCTGACGCCCGAGATGATCCATGTCTCGACCCAGGTGTCCATGGCCGAGCTGCTGCTCTCGGGTTGCACCACCAGCAGCGACCACTTGTATCTGTATCCAAACGGCGTGCAGCTGGACGACTGCATTGCCGCTGCCACCGACATTGGCATGCGCTTTGTCGCCACGCGCGGCAGCATGAGCGTGGGCATGCGCGACGGCGGCCTGCCACCCGACACGCTGGTGGAGTCGGAAGCCTTCATTTTGCAAGACACGCAGCGCCTGATTGAGCGCTACCACGACGCCGGCTTTGGCGCCATGACGCAGGTTGCCGTGGCGCCGTGCTCGCCCTTCAGCGTCAGCCGTGACCTGATGCGCACGTCAGCCGAACTGGCGCGCAGCCTGGGTGTGCGGCTGCACACCCACCTGGCGGAAAACGACCACGACCTGGCTTATTCGCAATCCCGCTTTCAGTGCACGCCAACGCAGTATGTGGAGGAGCTGGGCTGGGTGGGCCACGATGTCTGGCATGCGCACTGCGTCAAACTGGACGACGCTGGTATGGCGTTGTTTGCCCGCACCGGCACAGGCGTGGCGCATTGCCCGTGCAGCAATATGCGCCTGGCCAGCGGCATTGCGCCGGTGCGGCGCATGCGCAATGCGGGCATTGCCGTAGGCCTGGGGGTGGACGGCAGCGCCAGCAACGACGCCGCGCACCTGGTCAATGAAGCACGCCAGGCGCTGTTGCTGGCACGCGTGTCGGCGTCACTGCAACCGCCCCAGCAACGCGAGGGCCGCACCTTCTTTGGCTGCGACCTGGGGCCGTCTGAGATGACAGCGCGTGATGCGCTGGAACTGGCGACCCGGGGTGGCGCGCGCGTGCTGGGCCGCTGCGACATCGGACAGCTGGCGGTGGGCCTGTGCGCCGACCTGGCGATCTACGACCTGGGCAGTCTGTCGTTTGCCGGCGCCGCCGTGCACGATCCGGTCGGCGCGTTGCTGTTGTGCAGCAGCGCCCCGGCACGGCACACGGTGGTCAACGGTCGGGTGGTGGTGCGCGACGGGCAGCTCACCACGGTCGACCTGGGTCCACTGCTGGAACGCCACAACCGGCTGGCGCGGCAACTGGTGCCAAACTGAATCGATAGCGCGCAGGGCGATCGGGCGATCGGGGCTCGCGGCGACCCTCAGTTGACGGGTGCGCCCGCTTCGAACCACTGCCGCAGCTGGTCGCGCTCAGCATCGGTGATGCTAGTGGCGTTGTTCAACGGCATGGCGCGCGTGATCACGGCCTGCTGGTAAATAAGCGCCGCGTGGCTGGCAACGGCCTGTGGCGAATCAAAGCGGATATTTTTCATCTGCGCACGCGGACCATGGCAGGGGTAGCAGCGCTGGGCCAATATCGGCTGCACGGTCTGGTAGGTCACTGCGGTGGTCAGCGTAACCGGCTCCTGCGGCGCAGGTCGCAACCCGACAATCAGCCCCAGGATAACGACGATACCCGCCGCCGCGTAGCGCCAGGGATGCCGGTTGCGGCCCAGCTTATAGCCGTGGCGCAACACAAAAAACTGCCGGATGGCCGCACCCGCAAACAGCATCAGCACCAGAATCAGCCAGTTTTGCGGGTGGCTGTAGGTGAACGCGTAATGGTTGCTGAGCATGGCAAACAGCACCGGCAACACGAAATAGGTGTTGTGCACGCTGCGCTGCTTGCCGCGCTGGCCGTGCACCGGGTCCACCGGTTCACCCGCCCGCAATGCGGCCACCACTTTTTTCTGGCCCGGAATAATCCAGAACAACACGTTGGCACTCATGCTGGTGGCCAGCATGGCGCCCACGAGCAAAAATGCGGCCCGCCCGGCAAACCAGTGGCAAGCCAGCCACGACGCCACCACCACCAGCAGCGCCACCAGCGCGCCCACCAGGGCGTCGCCCCCTTTGCGCGGCCCCACGCTGCGGCACACGCCGTCGTACAGCAGCCAGAACACCACCAGAAACGCCAGCGCCGAGGCACCGGCCGCCAGCGGACTCCAGTCCAGGCGCGTCTTGTCCACCAGATAGCTGCCCGCGCTCCACAAATAGGAGATGGTGAACAAGGCAAAGCCGCTCAGCCAGGTGCTGTAGCTTTCCCAGAAGAACCAATGCAGGTGCGACGGCAGTTTGGGCGGCGCCACCGCAAACTTGACCGGATGGTAGAAACCGCCGCCGTGCACGGCCCAGAGTTCGCCGCTAACGCCCTGGCGCTGCAGGTCTTCGTCTTCGGGTGGTGTCAGGCTGCTGTCCAGAAATACAAAATAAAACGAGGAGCCGACCCAGGCAATGGCCGTAATGACGTGCAGCCAGCGCAACAGCAAATTGGCCCAGTCGAGTAAATAGCTTTCCATGGCGTCGTAACCCTGACAAGTGATGGTTTCAGTTTAGCCGGTTCGGCACGGCGCTGGCGCTGGCGCCGCCACACCTGCGCATGCCGCCACCGGCGCCGCCTCCAGTCCTTGCAATAACTGCGCCGCCACCGCCACCGCAATCACTTCGGGGCGCTTGTCACGGATGCCGGCAATGCCAATCGGACACGTCACCTGCGCCAGTTCGGCCTCGCTAAAGCCCTGCTGGCGCAAGCGGGCCTGAAAACGCGCCCACTTGCTGCGGCTGCCAATCAACCCGATGAAAGGCAAGTCAGCCTGCACACGCTGGCGCCGCAGGCAGGCCACCACAATCGCCAGGTCTTCGGCGTGGCTGAAGCTCATGATAAGCACCCGGCTGCCGCGCGCCAGCGAGGCCACGGCGTCCTGCACCGGCTCCGACTGTTCGCAGCGTGCCAGCGCTGCCAGTGGCGATGGAAAAATGCGGCTGCGACTGTCGATCCAGGTCAGCTCCAGCGGCAACGGCGCCAGCACCGACACCAAGGCACATCCAACGTGGCCGCCACCAAACAGGGCCACTGGCGCCTTCGGTTGCGCCAGGCGCAGCGCCAGTGCAGCGCAGTCGGCAGCCGTCACGCGTTCCAATGCGAGTTGCACGGAACCACCGCAGCACTGACCCAGGCTGGGGCCGAGTGCATAGTCGATCTGCTGGCGCAGGTCCTGGCCGCTCAGTAGTGCGCGCGCCTGCGCCAGTGCGTCGTATTCGAGCCGCCCGCCACCAATGGTTCCGATCACCGGCTGCTGCGGGTCGGCCAGCACCGCCATCCAGGCGCCCACCTCGCGTGGCACCGAGCCCCGCGTGGCGCACACCCGCACCAGCACGGCGTCACCCTGCGCCAGGCAGGCCAGCAGGGCAAGCAGTGGCGACTGCGGCGGCACGACCGACGGCACCGCTGGCCCCATCAGGAGCCACGGTAGGTTGAATAACTCCAGGGGCTGACCAGCAGCGGCACGTGGTAGTGCTGATCGGGCTGGGCCACACCGAAGTCGAGGCTGACGCGTTGCAGGAAGTTGGGCTCGGGTAATGCCACACCACGCAGCGCGAAATACGCCGCCACGTCGAACACCAGCCGGTAGGTGCCGCGCTGGAGGCTTGCGTTGTCGAGCAGCAAGCCATCGGGGTTGCGGCCGTCCGCGTTGAGCACCAGGTCACGCAGCAGCACGCTGTGGTCGCCGTCGGTGGCGTACAGCCGCACCTGCATGCCGGCCGCCGGGGTGCCGTGCATGGTGTCCAGTACATGTGTACTCAAGCCCATGAATCATCCTTTCTGAACGCCGCGCGCGGGCGGCGCAAACGGGTGCAAGCGATTGCCCGACAAAGTGTATACACTTTTGCCTTCACGCTGTCTCAGCGCCATCTTGCCGCCCTGGTGAGGGAACCGCCGTCTGCCCATGACACACTACGACTCCACGCAACCCTATCCGCGTGACCTGATCGGCTACGGCGCACAGCCGCCGCACGCACGCTGGCCGAACGCCGCACGCATTGCCGTGCAGTTTGTGCTGAACTATGAAGAAGGCGGCGAAAACTCCGTGCTGCACGGCGACCCCGGCTCCGAGCAATTCCTGTCCGAGATGTTCAACCCGCCCAGCTTTGCCGGGCGCCACATCAGCATGGAAGGCATCTATGAATACGGTGCGCGCAGCGGCGTCTGGCGCATCCTGCGCGAATTCGAGAAGCGCCAGTTGCCGCTGACCGTGTTTGGCGTCGGCATGGCACTGCAGCGCCACCCCGAGCTGACCGCCGCACTGGTCAGTCTGGGCCACGAAATTGCCTGCCATGGCTGGCGCTGGATTCACTACCAGAACGTGGACGAAGCCACCGAGCGCGAACACATGCGCCTGGCGCTGCAGGCCATCGAACAGCTCACGGGCCAGCGTCCGCTGGGCTGGTACACCGGACGCGACAGCCCCAACACGCGCCGCCTGGTGGCCGACGACGGCGGCTTTGCCTACGACGCCGACTACTACGGCGACGACCTGCCGTTCTGGATGCAGGTGCGCCGCAGCGACGGCGTGGTGGTGCCGCAGTTGATCGTGCCCTACACGCTGGACTGCAACGACATGCGCTTTGCGCTGCCGCAGGGCTATTCGCACGCCGACCCGTTCTACCAATACCTGAAAGACACGTTCGACACGCTGTACGCCGAGGGCGACCCCAACGGACGCGACCGCCCGGCCATGATGAGTGTGGGCATGCATTGCCGCTTGCTGGGCCGTCCGGGGCGCATCACGGCGTTGCAACGCTTTCTGGACTACATCGGCGGCTTTGACGATGTCTGGGTCTGCCGCCGCCTGGATATTGCCCAGCACTGGCGCGCAACCCATCCGGCCTGACCATGCCCCAGCACCTGACACTGGCCCAACTCAACGCCGCCACGCCCAAGCAGGCCGCCGAACTGCTGGCGGGCGTCTACGAGCACTCGCCCTGGATTGCGCGCCAGGCGCAGCAGCAGGCGCCCTTCGCTTCGCTGGCGCACCTCAAGTACGGCCTGGCGCGCGTGGTCAGTGCCGCCGGGCGTGATGCCCAACTGGCACTGCTGCGGGCGCACCCGGAACTGGCGGGAAAGGCGATGGTCGACAACAACCTGACCGCCGAATCCAGCCAGGAACAAAACAGCGCCGGGCTGACGCGCTGCACCCCCGCCGAGTTCGACCAGATTCAGCAACTCAACCGCGACTACAACGCGCGCTTTGGCTTCCCCTTCATCCTGGCGGTGCGCGGCCCGCGCGGCACCGGTCTGACCAAAAAGGAAATCATCGCCAGCTTCGCACGCCGACTGCGCGAACACCCGGCAAACGAGCTGCAAGAAGCGCTGCGCAATGTGCACCGCATTGCGGAGTTGCGCCTGAATGACAAGTTTTCGCTGCAGCCCACACGCGGCCACCAGGTCTGGGACTGGCAACAGGCGCTGGCCGTGCACAGCGAGCCAGAATGGGCCGCACGCGGTGAACTGACCGTGACCTACCTGAGCGACGCGCACCGCGCCTGCGCTGCGCAGATTCGCTCCGACATGCTGCAAGCTGGCTGTGACAGCGCCCGCATCGACGCCGTCGGCAACGTGGTGGGGCTCTACCACGGCGCGCACGCAGGCGGGGGCGCGAGCGCGGACACGCCCGCCCTGCTCACCGGCAGCCACTACGACACGGTGCGCAACGCCGGTCGCTACGACGGACGGCTCGGCATTTATGTACCGCTGTCCAGCGTGCAGACACTGCGCCAGCAGGGGCGTCGCCTGCCATTCGGACTGGAGATCGTCGCCTTTGCGGAGGAAGAAGGCCAACGCTGGGCCGTCCCTTTTTTTGGCTCCAGCGCCCTCACCGGGCGGTTCGACCCGGCCTGGCTGGACCAGTGCGACGCCGCCGGTCTTGCGCTGCGCAGCGCCATGCAACGGGCCGGTCTGAACCAGGCCGACATTCCCGGCCTGCGCCGCCAGCCCGAGCGCTACCTGGGTTTTGTGGAAGTGCACATCGAACAAGGGCCGGTGCTCAGCGCACTGCAACTGCCACTCGGCGTGGTGACCTCCATCAACGCCAGCGCGCGCTTTCAGGGTGAAATCATGGGCACCGCCAGCCATGCCGGCACCACGCCAATGGGGCAGCGTCAGGACGCTGCCGTGGCCGTGGCCGAACTGATGCTGTATGCAGAACGCCGCGCCACGTCCGATGGCGATTCGGTAGCCACAGTCGGGCAATTGCAGGTGCCGGGTGGCTCCGTCAACGTGGTGCCGGGGCGCTGTCAGTTTTCGCTCGACCTGCGCGCACCGGGCAACACCCAGCGCGACGCGCTGGTGCGCGATGTGCTGACGGAACTCGAACGCATCTGCCACGCACGCCAACTGCAGTACACGCTGCAGGAAACCCTGCGTGCCAGCGCTGCGCCGAGCGCGCCGGACTGGCAAAAGCGCTGGGAAGCGGCCATCCATGCGCTGGGCCTGCCGCTGCACCGCATGCCCAGTGGCGCGGGCCATGACGCCATGCAAATGCACCATTTGCTGGCGCAGGCCATGTTGTTTGTGCGCGGCGAAAACGCCGGCATCAGCCACAACCCGCTCGAATCAAGCACCAGCTGCGACATGCAGTTGGCGGTACAAGCCTTTGACCACTTGCTGGAACAACTCGCACAGGAGCACGCGTGACCGCACCCGCATCCACAACCCCACAAGCCTCCCTGGCGCACGACTACGCGGCGCTGGACCGCTGGATCGACGACCACTTCGACGAACAGGTGCGGTTCCTGCAACAGCTGATCCAGGTCCCGACCGACACGCCGCCCGGCAACAACGCGCCACACGCCGAGCGCGCCGCCGACCTGCTCGACGCCATGGGCCTGATCACCGAGCGCCACCCCGTGCCGCAGGAACTGGTGACAGCGGCCGGGCTGCAGTCCATTACCAACCTGGTCGTGCGGCGGCGCTACGTCCCGGCGACCCAGACCACCCCAACAACCCAGACAATCCAGCCCACCGAGGGCCATGTACAGCGTGGCCGCATCGTGGCGCTCAACGCCCACGGCGACGTGGTGCCACCCGGCGACGGATGGACGCACGATCCCTACGGCGGCGAAGTCAAAGATGGAAAAATCTACGGCCGCGCCGCCGCCGTCAGCAAATGCGACTTCGCCACCTACGCCTTTGCCGTGCGCGCGCTGGAGGCGCTGGACGCGCCGCTGCAAGGCGGCATTGATCTGCTGTTCACCTACGACGAAGAGTTCGGTGGCAGCGTCGGACCAGCCTGGCTGTTGCACCACCAGCTGACCCGCCCCGACCTGCTGATTGCGGCCGGCTTTTCCTATCAGGTCATCACCGCCCACAACGGTTGTCTGCAACTCGAAGTCACGGTGCACGGAAAAATGGCGCACGCCGCCATTCCAGCCACAGGTGTTGACGCGCTGCACGGCGCCACCGGCATTCTGAACGCGTTGTATGCCCAAAACACGTTGTACCAGCACATTACCTCGCAGGTGCCGGGTATTACGCACCCCTACCTGAACGTCGGCCTGATCGAAGGCGGCACCAACACCAATGTGGTGCCCGGACGCGTCCGCTTCAAGCTGGACCGGCGCATGATTCCAGAAGAAGACCCGACCACGGTGGAAGCCACCCTACGCCAGGTCATTGCCGACGCGGCAACCCGCCTGCCGGGCATCCGCGTGGAAGTCAAACGCATGTTGCTGGCCCGCGCACTGACACCGCTGCCCGGCAACCAGCCGCTGGTACAGGCGCTACAGCACCATGGCAGCGCCGTGTTTGGCGAACCGTTGCCCGCCCTGGGCACACCGCTCTACACCGACGTGCGCATCTTCTGCGAAGCCGGTATACCCGGCGTGGTCTATGGTGCCGGGCCGCGCACCGTGCTGGAGTCGAACGCCAAGCGTGCCGACGAACACCTGGAGCTCGAAGACCTGCGCCGCGCCACCCAGGTCATTGCGCGCACGCTGCGCGACCTGCTGGCAGTGTCGGCCTGACGACACTCGCAACACCCACAACACACACCACGCCCTTAACGGCACCAAACTTGCTTCACTTGACAGACCCGCGCGCAACGTCGGATCGCTTGCAACGAGCGACTGACCAGTGCGCGTCTTTCGCCACCACCACACGAACCACCCCGCCATGCATATACGCCCATTGCTTCGAGTCCTGTCCACCGCGTTGAGCGCAGCTTGCACCCTGGGGCTGGCTGCCAGCACCACGGCCAGCGCGCAGGGCACCAGCCCGACGCCGATCCGCTTCCAGCTCGACTGGCGGTTTGAAGGCCCGGCCTCGCTGTTCCTGACACCCGCCGCCAAGGGCTATTACAAGGCCGCCAACCTCGACGTCAGCATTGACGCCGGCAACGGCTCGGGCGGCGCTGTGACGCGTGTGGCCTCTGGTGTCTACGACATGGGCTTTGCCGACCTGGCCGCGCTGATGGAGTTCCAGGCCAACAACCCGGACGCACCCAACAAGCCGGTGGCCGTCATGGTGATTTACAACAGCACGCCAGCCTCCGTCATGGCTTTGAAAAAGTCGGGCATCAGGACGCCGGCCGATCTGAGTGGCAAGAAACTCGGCGCCCCCGTGTTTGACGCCGGGCGCCGTGCCTTCCCGATCTTTGCCAAGGCCAACCCTGTGAACAACGTGCAATGGACCTCGATGGACCCGTCGCTGCGGGAAACCATGCTGGCACGCGGTGACGTGGACGCTATCACCGGCTTTACCTTCACCTCGCTGCTCAACTTGGAAGCGCGCGGCGTGAAGCCGGAAGACGTGGTGGTGTTGCCCTACTCGGCCTACGGCGTCAAGCTGTATGGCAACGTGATCATTGCCTCACCCAAGCTGATCAGGGAGCATCCGGACGCCATCAAGGCCTTTCTGGCCGCCACCACGCATGGCATCAAAGACGTGCTGGCCGACCCGGCCGCCGCCATTGAATTCGTCAGGCAACGCGACGGCATCGTCAATGTTGCGCTGGAAACCCGGCGCCTGAACCTGGCGATCGACACCGCCATCAACACCCCCGACGCCCGCGCCGAAGGCTTTGGTCAGCTGCGCGCACCGCGCCTGGCCCTGATGGCCAGCCAGGTCTCCGACGCCTTCAACACCAAGACCCGCGTCAACCCGGATGCCGTCTGGAATGGCAGTTTCCTGCCGTCGACTGCTGCGCTCAACATCCTGAGCGCCAAGAAATAAAAGTCCGGACTGTCAGCACACCGCACCAGCCCCCCCAAAGAACAGCCCACCAAGCCGCCAGCGTGACTGCCCCCGCCACCCACTCCAACGCCGCCGCTCCATTCATCCACTTCCAGGACGTCTGGCTCGCCTACAACGCGGAACTGCTGGCGCAGCAGCATTTCGCGGTGGAAGCGATTGACCTGCAGGTGCAGCGTGGCGAATTCATCGCCATCGTCGGCCCCTCGGGCTGTGGCAAGTCCACCTTCATGAAGCTCAGCACCGGTTTGCGCAAGCCGTCGCGCGGCAGCATCCGCATTGACGGCAAACCGGTTGAGGGGCCGCTCAAAATATCGGGCATGGCGTTTCAGTCGCCCTCGCTGCTGCCGTGGCGCACCACGCTGGACAATGTGCTGCTGCCACTGGAGATCGTGGAGCCGTTTCGCAGCCAATTCAAGCAGCAGCGCCCGCAGTATGAAGCGCGCGCCCGCACGCTGCTGCAGCGCGTGGGCCTGGGTGGCTACGAGAACCAGTTTCCTTGGCAGTTGTCAGGCGGCATGCAGCAGCGTGCCAGCATTTGTCGCGCGCTGATTCACGAACCGCAGATGCTGCTGCTCGACGAGCCGTTTGGCGCCCTGGACGCCTTCACGCGCGAAGAGCTGTGGTGCATTCTGCGCGACCTCTGGAGCGAGCAGCAGTTCAATGTCATTTTGGTCACGCACGACCTGCGCGAAAGCGTGTTCCTGGCCGACACGGTGTATGTCATGAGCGCGCGCCCAGGCCGCTTCGTGGTGCGGCGCGCCATTGACCTGCCGCGCCCACGCGATCTGGAAGTCACCTACACACCGGAATTCACCCACATCGTGCACGACCTGCGCGGCCACATTGGTGCCCTGCGCCCGGCCAGCACCAGCACCAGCACCAGCACCAGCACTAGCACTAGCCAACCGACCTGAGCCATGCCACAAAAAACCCTTGAAACCTGGTCGCCCTGGATCCTGCTGGTGATTTGCATTGCCCTATGGCAGCTGGTGTGCACCGCATTCGATGTCTCGGAGTTCATTTTCCCCAGCCCCTGGCGCGTCGCCACCCAGTTTTGGGAATTCCGGGACACCATCGCCGCCCATGCCTGGCGCACCTACTGGGTGACCATGGCCGGTTTTGGTCTGGCCATTGTGGTGGGCGTGCTGCTGGGCTTTTGGGTGGGCAGTTCGCGCTTGGCCTACAGCGCGCTGTATCCACTGATGACGGCGTTCAACGCACTGCCCAAGGCAGCGTTTGTGCCGATTCTGGTAGTGTGGTTCGGCATTGGCATCGGACCGGCCATTTTGACGGCCTTCCTGATCAGCTTCTTCCCCATCATGGTCAATATTGCCACTGGCCTGGCTACGCTGGAGCCGGAACTTGAAGACGTGCTGCGGGTGCTGGGCGCCCGGCGCTGGGACATTCTGGTCAAGGTCGGTCTGCCGCGCTCCATGCCCTACTTCTATGGCTCGCTCAAGGTGGCCATCACGCTGGCGTTTGTCGGCACCACGGTGTCGGAAATGAGTGCCTCGAACGAAGGCATTGGCTACCTGCTGATCTCGGCCGGATCGTCCATGCAGATGGGGCTGGCATTTGCCGGACTGGTGGTGGTGGGCGCCATGGCCATGGCCATGTACGAGCTGTTCAGCATCATCGAGCGCCACACCACGGCGTGGGCCCACCGTGGCGGCCACCACGCTGCCACTTGAGCCCCAGCCCACCACACGCTGCAACGCAACGCAACGCAACGCAAAGCAACCATGACCTGGCACGCAAACCTGGAGTTGAACTACACGCGCGCCGACCAGCGCGTTGTACAGCGCCACGTCCACAACGGACCGCTGCGTGTGCTGCAAAGCCTGTACCCGGAGGGCGACGCGGTCTGCCACACGGTGCTGGTGCACCCGCCCGGCGGCCTGGTGGGCGGCGATACGCTGGACATTCACATCCATGCCGATGCGGGTTGCCACGCCCTGATCACCACCCCCGGCGCCACGCGCTTTTACCGATCCACCGGCGCCACCGCGCTGCAACGCTGCGCCATCCGTTTGGAAGCCGGTGCCCGACTGGAGTGGTTGCCGCTGGAAGCACTGTGCTACAACGAATGCCAAGCCGACAACCAACTGCGCATGGACCTGGCCCCCGGCGCTGAAATGCTGGGCTGGGACCTGACCGCGATCGGTCTGCCGCAGGCCAAGCTGCCATTTGTGCGCGGCGTGTTTTCCCAGCACATCGAAGTGCCGGGGGCCTGGCTCGAACGCGCCCGCATCGACGCCAGTGACACGCGCCTATTGCACAGCCCGCTCGGACTGGGCGGCAAGCATTGCATCGCCAGCCTGTTCCTGGTCAGCGGCACGCCCATGGAGCGCGCGCGCATCGATCTGGCCCTGGAACTGGCGCGCGCCCAGATTGACCAGCAACCCGACCCGCACAGCGCTGGCGTGACCAGCCCCGACCCGCGTGTGGTGGTGCTGCGCACCCTGACACCGCTGGTGGAGCCGGCCATGCAACTCTTGCGCGCCGTGCGCAGCGCCTGGCGCCAGGCGCTGTGGCGCATGCCGGGCGAAAATCCACGTTTATGGTCCATGTAATATCGGTGTAGTTTGTACGCTTCTTGACGAAATCAAATACAAACCGGTACAGGAGCACTACAGGGACACCAT
>Ga0316223_1001990_pt1 | contig 17713 bp, 7 predicted proteins | sample TBH18009metaG_FD_206007 | JGI IMG/M metagenome (GOLD analysis project Ga0316223, IMG submission 206007) | Freshwater microbial communities from Trout Bog Lake, Wisconsin, USA - TBH18009 | ecosystem: Environmental > Aquatic > Freshwater > Lake > Hypolimnion/Profundal zone | place: USA: Wisconsin...
AGCCCCGACACAGTCATTTCATTCTGGTTTGAGGAGATCGCGCCTAAACAGTGGTGGGAGAAATCAGCGGATTTTGACCAGTTGATTTTCCGGCGGTTTGGGGCTTTGCACAGGGCAGCAGCTGCTTGCGAACTATTTGCGTGGCGTGAGACTGCCCTTGGCCGACTAGCCGAAATTTTGGTTCTTGATCAGTTCTCACGCAACATTTACCGCGACCAAGCGTCAGCCTTTGCATGCGACCCTTTGGCACTGGCGTTGGCGCAATCCGCAGTTGCGGTCCAAGCTGACAGTGAACTTGAAGTGAAAGAACGTTCATTTTTATACTTACCTTACATGCACAGCGAATCATCAATGATGCACTTAGTGGCAATGGCACTTTTCGAAGTTCCTGGCATGGAGAGTAGTTTGGAATTCGAACGAAAGCATAAGGACATCATCGACCATTTTGGCCGGTTTCCGCATCGCAACGCATTGTTGGGGCGCACCTCCACGCCAAACGAAATTGAATTCCTGGCAATGCCCGACTCGTCTTTCTGATGGCTGCACGATCTTGCTGACAAATATGCCATAACCACAATGGCGATCACATTTATTGCATAGAGTGCTAGAAGAAGGTTTGGGTCCTATCGAAACGAGGTAGTCAGGAAGGTTTTGCCGTCCATGCGTTCGTCCTTATCGAGCATGCGGTGCCAGCCAAGATAGTTGTCCAGGTTCTTGGTGGCCACTCCGTAGAAGCGGTGCATCCAGCCTTTGAGACGCGAGTGGTAGGAATTTATATTTTGAATATGGTAGCTGCCTGCCGCCTTCTTTGCGGACACGCTCTTGGATTGGATGCCCTTGGCTTTGGCAATGACTCCATAAGCCTTGTAACCATCCGAGCAAAGCAGGCAATCGTCAGACAGGACAGGCGCCAGCTTCTCTCCAATGTCCTTGGCTTTGCGTGATGCGATTACGGCGGATAGCGTGGCTCCGCTTGAACGGTCGCGGGCCACCAGCACGGGGATTTGCTCCTTGGACAGTCCGGGTTTCACGGCCTTGGTGCCACGCACTTTCGCCGGGCGAGGCAGGCCCTTGCGCTGGCCCTTGAATGACTCGATGAAGAACGTTTCGTCTGCCTCCACTACTCCGGTCAATTGAAGGGGTTGGATTTTCTGGGGCGAGCGCAAGAAGCGATGCCTCCAACGAAATGCCGTGGTGACTGCGACGCCCAATCGTTCCGCAGTTGCAGCCACGCTCAGCCCGTCCACCATGCACTCGGCATTCTCAATATGCTTTTCGGCCATGCGGAGTCTCGCCAATGGCGTGCCGGTCAATGCGTTGAAGGTTTTGGAGCACGCCTTGCACTTGAAGCGCTGCCGTCCGTCGCGGACTCCCGACTTGGTGAAGTGCTCGCAATCGCAGTAGGGGCAGGTCTTGATTGCCTGTTCCGCTTCGCGTAGAACCAAGGAGCCTTGCACCTTCTGTTCGCGGCCACGCAAAGCCTTCTTGGCCTCGATGCACTCGGACGCAGACAGAGTGCCGACGTCCTCGATGAGCTTCTTGAATGCGGTGGGTTTCATGGGGAGCACCAGCCGGAAAAATCACCACTTGTGATAAGCATTTAACGCGCTTCCCGTCAAACCGGTTGACAAAACTGACCTAAACGCTAATACCGCCTTCAGAATTGGCCTGTTTAATTCAGCAGGGACAGGAAATTCACCCAATTTAAAAAAATCCCGGCAACAAAACATATAAAGCGCGGTAGTGAGACGCCCGCAGAATATAGAAAGAAATATTTTACTTGAAGTGTATAACTCAGTGCTATACACTGAGAAAGTAAAACAAGACAGGCGATCAAGTCGATGCGGGTTTTCAAGAGCAAGTGGTTTGCCAAATTCGCCCGCAGGGAGCGTATCACGGACGCAAAATTATGCGATGCAGTGAGGAATGCAGGGCGCGGCGTCATTGATGCTGACTATGGTGGCGGCGTAATCAAACAGAGAATTGCGCGACCGAATGAAGGAAAATCAGGCGGGTATCGGTCTATCGTTTTTTTCTGCAAAGGTGAGCGTGCTTTTTTCATTTATGGTTTTGCCAAGAATTCGCAGGACAACATAGACGAAAGCGACGAACGGGATTTTAAGGAACTGGCTAAAACTCTTTTGACCATTTCCGACATGGAGCTGGAAAAGCTTGCAAACTACGGACTATACATGGAGGTAAAATTCGATGAAGAAAACTAAAACGTACAGAAGCGACATCAAGGCCGCTATCCATCAGACAGCAAGCGGACTTTTTGAAGCTGGCCTGATGGACAAGAAGACCATGCGCGGTTTCGATGAGTCTTGTCTGACCCCAGTGCATGAATTTACCGCTGAAGAGATCCGTGCGTTGCGCGAGCGCGAGGAAGTCAGTCAAATGGTTTTTGCCCAATATCTGAATGTGCAGAAAGATTCAGTTAGCCAATGGGAGCGCGGCGAGAAGCATCCATCCGGCCCATCCTTGAAGCTATTATCCCTTGTAGAAAGAAACGGCTTGGAGGCAATAGCCTAAGCCACATGCAGGTACAGATGGTCTATGGGCTGCAACGACAAGGGGCTGTGGGCAGATATTGAATGACCGCAATGAGGTGGGGAGCGGTCATAGAATCGGGGGTAAATCTGTCATCGCCACTGACCGTTGATAACCCAATCCGGTCACAACTCTGAATGAGTTTGTTGGCGCAAAGGAGCCGTTTGATCGTGCCAATCCTTCTCGCCTGAAAGAGGTTCGCTACAAACCCTCTTCCCCTCGCACAACCCGCAAACTTCCCGGCGAATAACCGAACTTATTCTTGAAAGCGTTGGTAAAATTATTAACGTGTGAGTAGCCCATTCTCAACGATATTTTCTTGATGGGTAAATGCCCTTCCTGCAAAGCCAGATGTGCCTCTTTAAGGCGGTGGTCGGTGATGAAGGTATAGATCGACTGACCATATTCCTGGGAAAAGGCTTCATTCAACCATTTGGCAGAGATACCGTAGCGCACTGCCAGTTGATCGAGTGTCGGAAGCCTTCCTTCAAGTTGCATCAGATAATTTTTTAAATCATGCATCGCGTCACGTTTGCGGTGTGCATTATGCTTTGAAGTGGGCTTTACGTTTAGATGTTTAGACAGAATAGTCAGATATTCGAGCACCTTTGCTTGTGCAAACAATTTCTTTAGCGGGCCAGTCATGGTTGACGAAACACAAGCACGCAATGGCGCTGAGACTTTCAAGGGCATTGGCATCACCTTGACTACCGGTGGCAGATTCACTCCCAAACCTTCAATCAGCTTCTGAGACAGTTCCTTGCCTATAAGTCCATGCAGCGCGCATCCTTCAATACACAGGCTGGTCATCTCGCTATTGGACGAAGAATCAATGAGCGGTATCAAACTAATGCGGTCGGAATAGCGAAAAAAGTCATGGCCGGGCTTGTAGATCAAATCAGCGGTTGGTGGCGGGTAGGCTTCGCGGTGGCAAATCACGCCGCCCTGAACCGATTGAATGACTAACGTTGTCTCAGGGAATTCGTGTTTGATCTCAAACAACGGAACCAACCGTCCGGAGACATTCTTCTGAAAGCGATGCACCCCCCGAAATATATCTACCCCCAAGGCAAGATGGACACGCTCGTAGTAGCCCTGACCGATTTCAGGAGGCCATGGATAGTCTTGTCGATGAAACTCAAGAATTCCTGGAATAACGGTAGTAAGTTCATCATTCGCTGTGCTTGTCAGCCAGCGAATATTGAGACTGCTGGAAATTGAATTTGGCATTTGCAAATACTACGGGATGCCATCCGAAAAAAAAAGGGAAATTCAGGGAAATTTCACAAAAGTTCTACATTGAATAGAAAGTTCTACATTTCATATAAATAAATTCATTAATTCATATAATTAGTTCGCTATTCCATAGAATAAAGTCAAGCAGATTTACCCGAAAAAGATAGACAATGAACCGTTCCCAATTTTTCGCTGGTAGAACTCAAATGCGCAAATTATTGCTGAAACTTTTTATTGGCCTCGCAGCTGTTCCCGCCCAAGCCCAGACCGTCCCTAACGCCGGTTCCATTCTGCAACAAATTGAACGGGGCCAAGAGCAGCAGCAAATGCTACCCCGAAAGAAACCAGCCGAACTGATTGCTCCCCCCGAGTTGAAAGCCCCGGCTGGCCTTTCGGTTACCGTGCGCGAATTTCGCTTTAGCGGCAACACCCTTCTGTCAGCCGAAAAACTTGCCCCTGCCGTCGCGCCATTCCTTAACCGGCCACTTGACTTCAACGGACTTAATAAAGCTGCCGCCGCCGTAGCAGAAATCTATCATCAGGCAGGCTGGATTGTACGCACCTATTTGCCGCAACAAGACATTAAAGAGGGTATCGTCACCATCCAGATTGTCGAAGCAGTGTTCGGTGGCACACACATAAACGGTGAAGTTCCGCCACGCATCAGCCGCGAACAAATCATGCGGATATTCGAGGCACAGCAAAAAATCGGTGATCCTCTCAGTGCCGACGCTTTAGACCGTGCCTTACTGCTGGCCGACGATCTGCCGGGTGTGACGGTGTCGGGTAGTTTGCGCGAAGGTGCAAAAGAACGCGAAACCGACATTGACGTCAAACTCGGTGACGAACCACTGGCCGCCGGTGAAGCAGGTATCGATAACACTGGCTCTCGTTCCACTGGCACCGCTCGTCTCACCGCCAATATCAACCTCAACAGTTCTTTCAAACACGGTGATCTTGTAAGTGCCAACCTCATTCACACTCAAGGTAGTGACTATTTACGAGTGGACGGCAACGTCCCTGTTGGATCAAATGGATTGAGGACAGGCATCAACGGTTCGCACCTGAGTTATAACCTGGTTGCTCCGGAATTTTCCGCTCTCAATGCGGGGGGCACTTCCGACACTATCGGACTGGAAGCGACTTACCCGATCATCCGTTCGAGGCTTAAAAATCTCTACCTGAACGTGAATGCCGACAACAAGGCATTTGATAACCAATCCTCCGGTGCGACCACTACCCACTACAAAGAAGATGTCATCACTGTTGCTTTGGATGGCAACCTTTTCGACAGCCTTTGGGGCGGCGGTGCCAACAGCGCTAACCTGACTCTGGTCGATGGCAATCTTAATCTCAACGGTTCGCCCAATCAGGCAGCCGACGCTACGACAACACAGACCGCCGGTCATTATGACAAACTGCGTTTTGCCGCGACCCGCCAGCAAGTGATTACAGAAACCGTTTCCCTGTTCGGGGCACTCTCCGGTCAGGTTACTCACAAGAATCTCGATTCCTCGGAGAAATTTTACCTAGGCGGTTCCGGTGGTGTTCGCGCTTATCCGTCCAACGAAGGCGGCGGCTCAGAAGGCAAGCTGCTTAATCTCGAACTGCGCTACCGTCTCCCCCAAGGTTACAACTTCACCGAGTTTTATGATTTCGGTCATATCACCATCAATCCCGACAACCATTTTGCCGGTGCCAGCACGCTGAACGACTACAGCCTGAAAGGCTTTGGCATGTCACTCGCATGGCAGTCGGAAAAAGGCCCCAGCGTTAAAGCTACCTGGTCGCATCGCCTCGGCAACAATCCGAATCCCACAAACACCGGCAACGATCAGGATGGTTCATTGCTTAAAAACCGGTTTTGGCTGACTGCGAGTATTCCGTTCACTGTAAACGGAAGCAGTGCGGCAGCAAGTACACTTTCTTCCAATGCTGCCCCTCAGACCTTTAATGCTCCTCCTCAAGCAGTTCGTAATGAGCCTGTCGAACCACCGGCAATGCAACCCAAGCCATTCAATAAACCTGAACCGAGCGTAACCGAAGCGGCTAAGCAAGCTGTCGTTGCCAAGCCGCAAGCGATTCCTGCCACACCTCAGCAGGTTCGTGATGAGCCTGTCACCCTCCCAGAAACCCAACCCAAAGCGTATGCAACAGTAGCCGTTTCAGTGTCGCTGGATCGTCCAGCCACCAAACAGCTAGTCGGTCTCATTAAAGTTTCTGTGCCGAATAACCTGCGCAGCTTCAGCTTTCCTCTTCCAGCAGAGGTCGCATCAAGCACTAAAGCCCTCCGCGTCCACAGCGGCAAACCTGGCAAACGGGTTCCATCGTGGTTGAAGTTCAATCAAAAAACCAGAACGTTTGCGGCGGCCTCCGTACCAAAGGACGCACTCCCGACGCAGTTGGTGGTAACAGCGGATGGCATCAGCACAACCATCGCTATTTCGCAGCAAAACTAGGAAAGACGAACAAAGAAATTATTAATCCGCGTGAGTACGCAATAAATCGATTAAGCAATTCTTGGGAGCACCAAAATGAACAAAATCTACCGTCTGATCTGGAGTGAAATCAACCGCACATGGGTTGCCGTCTCGGAAATTTCCATGGGACGCGGTAAACGTGCTTCAGGCGTTGTAGGCGGCATTGGGGTCGTAGGGGGGATAAGCAAAAGCGCATCCACCAATGGAAATATGAGAATGAATATCGGTGGATGCGCTACACTTATCCACCCTACGATTCTCGCATTGGCAATCGCCTCCATCGGCACCGCCTACGCAGGCCCGACTCCCACCCAACTCCCCACCGGTGGGCAACTCATTGCGGGCCAAGCCAGCATTGCCCAAAGCAACGCCACGCTGAACATCAACCAAACCACCAACCGCGCCGCAATCAACTGGCAAACCTTCAACATCGGCAGCGCGGCTACGGTTAATTTCAACCAGCCTTCCACCGCAAGCGTCACTTTGAATCAGGTGCTCGACAGCAACCCCAGCCAGATATACGGCCACCTCAACGCAAATGGTCAGGTGTTTTTCACCAACCCCAATGGCATGTACTTCGCCCCCGGCGCAAGTGTGAATGTAGGCGGCCTGGTCACCACCACCAACACGATTTCCACCGCTGATTTTATGGCGGGGAATTATGTTTTCAATAGAAACGGCGCGACAGGCAGTATTGTCAACGAAGGCAACCTTACCGCCTCGCTGGGCGGTTACATCGCGCTGCTCGCACCGGAGGTCAGAAACAACGGGGTGATAGTCGCGCAATTGGGCACCGTGGCACTGGCTGCAGGGGAAGCTTATACCTTGCAATTCGAGGGCAATAATACCCTCGCCAATATCACCGTCACCCCGGCAACCATCGCAGCATTGGTGCAAAACGGCAACGCGGTTCATGCTCCCGGCGGGCTGATTATTCTCTCCGCACAAGCAGCCAGCAGATTGCAAGGCGGCGTAGTCAACAACAGTGGTTCGCTGGAAGCTACCGGTTTGACCAGCAACGGTGGGGTAATCCGGCTTTCCGCATCCGATACCATCACGCACACCGGCAGCATCAATGCCGATGCCGCGCCGAATAGCTCCGGCAATGGCGGCAGCGTGTCGCTGATTGCAAATCTCGCCAATACGGGAAGCAAAACCACCATTAACGGCAGCATCAGCGCCCGTGGCGGCGATCTGGGCGGCAACGGCGGCTTTGTCGAAACCTCCGGCGGGAAAGTTCATATCGGCAGCAATGCCCGCGTCGATACCCGCGCACCCTACGGCACAACCGGCACCTGGCTGCTCGACCCGGACGGCTTCACTATCGCGTCAAGCGGCGGCGACACTGACGGCACAACGCTTTCGAACAATCTGGGCTTAACGAGTGTCAGTATTTCCAGCACCGACGGCAACGGCACCGACGGCAACATCTACGTCAACGACACCGTCATCTGGAACGCCAACAAGCTCACGCTCAACGCCACCCATGACGTCAATATCAACGCCCCAATGACGGCCTCGGGAACCGCGCAGCTTGATCTCGAACCGGCTAGCGGAAAAGTCAACATTGGCTTTGTGATCGGGGGCATCTTCTCCGGGCAGGTGAATTTCCCCAATCGCGCAGGCACCTATCTGGCGGATAACACCACGCAGATTTTGACGATCAACGGCCATCCTTACACCGTCATCAACAGCGTGGGCGTGATCGGAGATGCTACCGGCGGCAGCAATCCTACGCTGCAATCCATCGCGCAAAGCGGTAATCTGGGCGGCTTCTACGCCCTCGGCAGCAACATCGACGCCTCGGCAACCACCAATTCCTCCGACCCGAATTATTTTGGTGCGGCGGGATTTAAGCCCATCGGCACCAGCTCGGCACCATTTTCCGGGACGTTTGACGGTCTCGGGCATACCATCTATAACCTCACCATCAACCTGCCAGCCGCCACCAATGTTGGTCTGTTTGGCTATGGCACGGGGCTGATTCGCAATGTCGGAATCGGCGGGGGTGGCTTTACCCTTAGCGGATCCGTTACCGGGCAGCAAAGTGTCGGCGGGCTGGTCGGGGTCAATAAATACGGCACCATCAGCAACAGTTACACCACGGTAAGCGTTGCCGGTACAGGTAACTCTGGCAATAATGTCGGCGGGCTGGCAGGCAAAAATTACGGCACCATCAGCAACAGTTATGCCACGGGCAGCGTGAGCGGGCATAACACTATTGGCGGGCTGGCAGGCATAAATTACGGCACCATCAGCAACAGCTACGCCACTGGTAGCGTGAGCGGGGCAAATTATGTGGGCGGGCTGGTGGGGCAAGACCAAGGCACAATTACCAACAGCTATGCCAGCGGTAGCGTATCGGGAAGCGGCAATGCGGTTGGAGGGCTGGTGGGTTATGGCTTCGGAGACACCGTCAGCAACAGCTATGCCATCGGCAGCGTGAGTGGTGTCAATAAAGTCGGCGGGCTGATGGGACAAGCTTATGGAGCAACCATCCAAAATAGTTTTGCCACCGGCAGCGTGAATGGAGCATCCACTGTCGGCGGTTTGCTGGGAGAGGGTGATGGCACAATCACCAACAGCTACGCAACAGGTAATGTCTTGGGTACAGGCAATTATGTTGGCGGTCTGATTGGATATGGGAACAATAACCCCTCAACAGTTAGCACGGTGTACGCTACCGGCACTGCCACAGGAGCAGACTATGTTGGCAGCCTGGTTGGTGCTTTCGCTGGTGGCGGCAGCCTTACCAATGCCTATGCAGCAGGACAGGTAAGCGCCACAGGTACCCACTCCAATACGGTTAACGGTGTCATCGGAGCCGACACCAGTCAGTATTCAATAACAACTTCCGGTTATATCGGAAGTGACCCTACCCAAATTGCCGGCAAAACCACCGTAACCTGGTCTGGCAATGCGGGCGACGGCAAGTGGACAAATCCGCTCAACTGGACTGGCGCGGTAGCCCCCAATGGCCTGCCCACCATTTTTGATACCGCAGTTATCGGCGGTGCCACGGTTAACATCCCCTCCAATGTGCTGGTTTATGACATCACCGCCACAAACGGCAGCGTAATCAACTTCACCGGCGCACTGGTAAGCTCGCTCACCGTCAACAAAGGCTGGAATTCTACTGTCACGCTTGGGGCTACGATAAACGACGTGGTGACTTTGAACTTCAACAGCAGCGGCAAACTCAACCTGCCAGCCTCTTTAGGGGTGATTCTTGACGGTATCAATTATTACGTCATCAATAGCGTTGGTACAGAGACCGACAATTTGACTTCCAACAATATTACCCTGCAAGGCTTGGCTTACAACACCGACTCCAGCATGTTGAGCGGCAAATATGTAATGGGCCTTGACATTGACGCCAGTGCCACTTCATCTTGGAATAGCGGTACCGGTTTCACGCCTATCGGCCTTCAAGGAAATACGTTTTCCGGGACATTTGACGGCCTCGGGCATAGCGTCAACAACCTGTATTTCAAAAATTCCGTCAGTACTGACGCTGGCCTTTTCGGCCAGTTGAGCGGCACGCTACGCAATGTCGCAGTGGTAGGCGGCTATGGGGTAGCACATAGTAATGTGGGTATGCTGGTCGGGAGCAATTACGGCGGCACCATCAGCAACAGCAGCGCAACCGGCTATGTCTCGGGGGGTACCAATACCGGCGGGCTGGTTGGCTACGGAACCTCTGGCTCAATCATCAATAATAGTTATGCCTCGGACTTTGTAACGGGGACGAGCAATGCCGGTGGGCTGGGTGGTAATATCTCTGGCCAAATCTTTCACAGCAGCGCCTCCGGCAATGTGGAAGGAAATTATTACCTCGGGGGCTTGGTCGGATGGAACTATGCCAATATCAGTTACAGTACCGCCTCGGGGAACGTGAAAGGTGTGGGAAGTGCGAGTTATGTAGGCGGCTTGGTTGGATTTACTACCTTCCCAATCACTTATAGCAGCGCATCGGGAAATGTCACCGCGACGACGGGCACTAAGGTAGGCGGACTCGTGGGCCTCGATGGCAGCACGATCAGTTATAGCAGTGCCTCGGGCATGGTAACGGGGGGTGGCTACGTTGGCGGGCTGGTAGGGTATGGCAAAAGCGTCACCGTGGTTTCCAGCAGCGCCACGGGCAACGTGAATGGCGGCACGAACAATAAGGTCGGCGGGCTGGCGGGATACCTAAAGAGCGGCAGCACTATCACCGATAGCTATGCCACCGGCAGCGTAACCGGAGCCAGCTACGTGGGCGGGCTTGTGGGGCTGAACTACGGCACCATTCAAATTAGCGGCGCTCACACCTATGCCACCGGCAACGTAAATGGTGTTGCCTACGTTGGCGGACTGGTTGGTTACAATAAAGGTGGTGGCAACATCACCAACAGCTATGCCACCGGCGAAGTTACCTCAACGACAGGCAATGATATCGGCGGGCTGGTGGGTTACCAAGACAGCAGCAGCGCGATCACCGGTAGCCATGCCAGCGGCATCGTAAACGGTGTCGACTACGTTGGCGGATTGATCGGGGTGAACTACGGCTCGATCAGCAACAGTTACGCCACCACAGGAGCTGTGAACGCTAGGAATTACGTCGGCGGGCTGGCGGGGATCAATTACGGCACCATCCAGACCAGCCATGCCAGCGGCAATGTAATCGCCAGCGGTAATTATAGCGGCGGCCTAGTAGGGTATAACAACAGCGGCGGGCTTGAAAATACCTATGCCAGCGGCAGCGTGAGCGGTGTTACCTACGTTGGCGGGCTGGTGGGGAAAAGCTATACCAGCACCATAAGCGATGGCTATTCCACGGGCCATGTAAGCGGCAGCACCGAAGTGGGCGGCTTGCTGGGTTACTGCTCCGACTGCACACTTTCAAACGCCTTTTACAATGTTGACCAGGTTTACATCAACGGCTCGCAACACGTGCTGACCGCGGGCGGAATCTATAATGCGCAGTATCTGGACTGGTTCAACAGCAATGCGGACATCAGTTTAAAAACCCTCCATATCGCAAACTATTCCTCGACGCTGCCAGCAGACTCGAACGGAACCTATTACGATGTCAGCACGCTGCAAGGCTTGCAAGACATGCTGGGGTTTGCGGAAAACACGACGCTTAGTTTCAAATTGAAAGCAGATATTGATCTGAGCACTGACTTGAATAGTTTGGGCAACACCGTGCCACATTTCTACGTGCCCTATTTTGCCGGCACCTTTAATGGCAACAGCTATACGATTTCGCATCTTTCACTGAACGTGCAAAATAGCCAAGTAGGGATGTTCGGATATTTGCCCACGACTGCCCTGGTTGGCGGTCTGGGCGTGCTGAATGCGAGTGTCAGCGGAATCAATCGCGTCGGCGGCCTGGTGGGGACAAATTACGGACAAGTCGACAGTGCTTATGCCACGGGTAGCGTGAGTGGAACAGATTCCGTGGGCGGCCTGGTTGGTTATAACTCTTATTATGTCACCAACAGCCACGCTTCGGCCACAGTGAGCGGCTCCGGCAATAACATTGGCGGCCTGGTCGGATTCAACTACAACGGCGGCCGTGTCGACACCAATTACGCCACGGGCAGCGTGAGCGGGGGAAATTATGTGGGCGGGCTGGTGGGCTGGAACCAAAGCGGCACGGTGATACACAGCTTCGCCTCGGGAAATGTAACGGCTACCGGCGGTGTGGGCGGTGCCGGCGGGCTGGTTGGGTATAACCAGGCCACGAGGCTTCTTAGTAGCAGTATCGACACCAGTTTTGCCACTGGGACGGTGAGCGGCACGACAAATGTCGGCGGGTTGGTGGGTGATAACGAAGTAAACGGTGTTTTTACGGGTGGGTTAACGGCGGGCATCACTAACAGCTATGCCACCGGCAGCGTGAGCGGAACAAGCAACGTCGGCGGGCTGGTGGGGCACAACTACGGCAATGCCAACAACAGCCTATATAGCGGTGAATTCGCCAGCATCACCAATGACTATGCTACCGGCAGCGTGACGGGAACAACCAATGTGGGCGGGCTGGTGGGGAATAACCAAAACAGCACTTACGGTGCGGCCACGATTACCAACAGCTTCTGGAACAGCGATGTCCATTCGACCGGAATTGGCGGCACCGATAACGGCATCACGACCGGCAGCAACGGGCTGACTTCCGCGCAGTTGATACAGTCTGCCAGCTTCAGTAGCTGGAATACTGCTACCCCGAATACCATCAGCAACGTGGGTGGCAGCACGGCTGTCTGGCGGATTTACGATGGCAACACTGCGCCGCTGCTGCGGGTGTTTTTGACGCCGCTAACGATCACCAACGGAACGGTTCCGACGCTTGTATCAGCAATTTCGCAGGTTTGGCATCCCGGTAACACTGTGAACACGGCGCTGATTTTGCCCAACACCACCAGCCCGGCTTACAGTGTGCAAATCAGCAGTACGGAAATGGGTAACGGAAATCAGTTTCTTGGGTATGACCTACACATAATCGCAAATAGCACAACCACCATTTATCTCGATCTGGTGCCCACTTCGGGGAGTTCTTATAGCAGTGTTTACGGGACAGCGCCGAGCTTGAGCTACGTTTATGACACTTCGCCGACCTATATTCTTGCTGATGTAATCGCCAATTCACTGGTGGTTCCGGTTGGTACACCGGGTAGCACCGGCGCACCCACTGCAACCTCTAACGTGAACAGCTACACCGTGACCCCCAGCATTAGCGGCATCACCGGAGTAAACAGTGCTTATACGCTTTCTGCCGGGAATCCGGTGAGTTGGTCAGTAACGGCGCGACCAGTGACTTTAACCGGTGTCACAACCTACAACGGCACAACTTCAATTGCAGGTGCGCTGTTGTCTTTATCAAATCTGGTTAACAGTGATAGTGTGACAGTGGGCGGAACGGGTACTTTGGCAAATAAAAACGCCGGTAGTGAAAGCCTTTCCAGTCTGAGTGGACTCACGCTAAACAGCAGCAACTATACAATAACCGGCGGCTCGGGAACGGTTACTGTAGGCAAAGCTCCCTTGACGATAACTGCTGCGACGGACAGCAAGACCTATGACGGCAACACCACCAGCTTGGCCACGCCAACCGTTACGACGGGTCAAGTGTTCAGCGGCGACTCGCTGACCGGCTTGAGCCAAAGCTTCAACAGCCCGAACGCCTTGGGCAACAATGGCAGCACGCTGACAGTCAGCTCGGGCTACACCTTGAACGACGGCAATAACAACGGTGGCAATTATCAAGTGACGCTGGCTACAGCAAACGGCACGATTAGTCAGAAGGCGCTGACGGTGACCGGTTTATCTGGCACTAACCGTACCTACGATGGCACCACGGTGGATACGTTGAGCGGCACAGCCACGCTGGTAGGGCTTGTCGGAAGCGAATCGTTTGCGCTGACCGGCACCGGCACGGGAACACTGGCTAACAAGAACGCCGGAACAGAAGCGGTGACCGCATCGGTAGCTCTGGGCACTGCCTCAGGCGGCGCGCTGACCTCCAACTACATACTGACTGAACCTTCCTTGTCCAGCGTGACCATTGGGCGTGCTCCCTTGACGATAACTGCTGCGACGGACAGCAAGACCTATGACGGCAACACCACCAGCTTGGCCACGCCAACCGTTACGACGGGTCAAGTGTTCAGCGGCGACTCGCTGACCGGCTTGAGCCAAAGCTTCAACAGCCCGAACGCCTTGGGCAACAATGGCAGCACGCTGACAGTCAGCTCGGGCTACACCTTGAACGACGGCAATAACAACGGTGGCAATTATCAAGTGACGCTGGCTACAGCAAACGGCACGATTAGTCAGAAGGCGCTGACGGTGACCGGTTTATCTGGCACTAACCGTACCTACGATGGCACCACGGTGGATACGTTGAGCGGCACAGCAGCGTTGAACGGTCTGGTTACAGGCGAAACACTGACGCTTGGCGGTACGACCAACGGCACATTAGCAAGCGCCAATGCGGGCAGCGAGGCTGTCAGTACGGCTGTTACGATTGCCAACAACGGATCAGTGCTTGCCACTAATTACACGCTTACCCAGCCGACCTTGCCTAACGTTACCATCGGGCAAGCGCCTTTGACAGTGAGCACGAACGCCGTTACCAGGACATACGACGGCACTTTGACCGCTGCGGGTACATCTGTGGTTACCGGTGGCACGCTTTTCACCAACGCTAGTAATGGCAACAAGCTAGATTCCTTGAGTGGCGGTACGTTCGCCTTTACTAACGCGAACGCAGGGACCGGCAAGACGGTCACCGTATCCGGTATCACTGTAAACGACGGCAACGGCGGAAACAACTACATCGTCACCGACGTGAGCAACACAAACAGTACGATCAATCCAGCGACACTGACGGTGAGCAGCAGCAACGTCACCAAAACTTATGATGGCACGTTGACTGCTGTAGGCGTGCCGGTGGTTACCGGCGGCACGCTGTACACCAACGCAAGCAATGGTAACCAGCAAGACAGCTTGAGTGGTGGCACGTTTGCCTACACCAATGCAAACGCGGGAACCGGTAAGACGGTTACTGTCTCCGGCATTATCGTGAGCGACGGCAACGGTGGCAACAACTACATCGTTACCGATGTAAACAACACCATCAGTACGATCAATCCGGCTCTGCTGACCGTTTCCACCAGCAACGTCAATAAGGCCTACGACGCTACAACTTCTGCACAGGGCACCCCTGTAGTTATCGGTGGCAAGCTGCACACCAACGCCAGCAATGCCAATGCACAAGATAGCTTGAGTGGCGGTACCTTCGCATTTACTGATTCCAATCCGGGAACAGTCAAGACGGTTACTGTCTCAGGCGTTACCGTGAACGATGGTAACGGCGGCAATAATTACATCGTCACCGATGTAAACAACACCAACAGCACGATCACTCCAACCACTCCACCTCCGCCTCCTGTCGTGCCGCCTGGTAGTCCATCTTCTCCGAGTGCGGGAGGAGGAAGCAATTCAGAGGGTGGCTTATCTTTACCTGGTGGAGGTAGCAACTCAGGTGGCACCTCCGGTGGTAGCAGTGGTTCCGGTTCATCGAACGGCGGATCGACATCATCGAACAGTCCAGGTTCTTCAGGTGGATCGGCATCGTCGGGCAGCATAAGTAGTTCGGGTGGTGACACCTCGTCAGGCAGTTCCGGTAGCTCTGGCAGCGGTTCAGGATCGACCTCATCGAGCGGTGGTAGCAGTTCGGGTGACACGTCCAGTGGAAGTAGTAGTTCGGGTGGTTCCGCAACATCAGGTGGTAATACTTCTTCAGGAAGTAGTTCTGGAACATCGAGTGGCAGTTCTGCTCCACCAGGTGGTGAGGCATCGTCGAACGGTGACAGCAGTAGTGGTGGCGGCGGGATTGCCGGAAATGCGGGCAACGGAGGGATATCCATATCTCTTACGCGCATACCGTCAACGCAGCAAACCGGTATCATTTCGGTTTCAGTACCGAAAGATATGGCAACGGCGGGTAGCGGATTTAGCTTCCCTCTGCCGGCACAAGTGACCAACTCTACAGCCGGCTCCAGCGTCACGATCAGTGTGAATACTGTCAGTGGTCAGCCGTTGCCTTCGTGGTTGAAATTTAATCCGGAAACCAAGACCTTTGTCGCGTCTTCTGTACCGGATGGTGCTTTCCCGATGCAGGTGGTGGTTACTGTAAATGGCGTTCGTTCAACGATTGTGATTTCAGAGCGCGCGCAGTAATGAGAAAATATTCATGCCTAGTAAATTCGTAGGGGTTGCCGGTCTGCCACGTTCAGGATCGACACTGCTGTGCCAGATGCTTGCCGAACATCCTGATATCCATTGCGAAGGGCACAGCTCGCCCTTGTGTAATTCCTTGCTGATGACACGTAGGAGTATCAGCGATGATCAGTTTATGCTTTCGCAACTCGACGTGCAGTTCGATACAAGTTATGGACACCTCAGGTCGGCCATGCAGGGATTCCTTCATGGCTGGTATGCCGGAAACAACAAGCCCGTGGTAGTAGATAAAAACCGTGCGTGGCTGCATTGTATTGAGTTTTTGCTGCATCTCGACCCCGAAGCCAAGCTGCTTGTGCCAATCAGAGAGTTGGGGCAGATATATGGTTCCATTGAAGCACAGCATCAAAAAACAATCCTTCTGGATTTTATCGACCATCTGGCCGATTACGACCGCTTCGGGAGAGCGGATCAATTATTTGCTGCCGATAAATCCATCGGGGCACCATTATCATCAATCCGGGCTATGCAGGAATTGCCGCAAGCAGTGAAAGATCGACTGTACTTCGTTAAATTCGAGGACTTGATTACGCAACCGGGAGAGACAATGGCGCGGGCGTTCAAATGGATGGGAGTGTCGGAGCACAAAATCGACCCGAATAAGTTAACCGTGCATCCCCACGAGAGCGACAGCCATTACCGGCACAAGTATCTGCACCGCCAGCAAGCGAAGGTTTCGCCACCCAGGAGGCACGATATCCCGCCGAGAATTCAGGACCAAATCGAACGTGCTTGCGGCTGGTATTACGAGTGGTTTTATGCGGACTGGAAAAGTAAAGTCTGACGATGAACGCTAACATCGCCTCCCTGGTTTACGAACAAGCTCTGCTGCGACCATCAAATGTGGCGATTATTACCCAGCAGCAAACTATTACGTATGCCCAATTAAGTCGATTGGTAAGTATCCTGGCTCGCCATCTGCGAAACCAGGGAATTGAACCGGGACAGGTCGTGGGCGTGTCCATGGCGCAAAGCCTTCTTCATCTGATGACTCTTCTGGCATTGGCTCAAGTGGGCGCGGTATCGCTGCCGCTACATCAGGCTGTCCCTATGGAACGGCGTTTGCTTGCAGCCAAGCGTTTCGGTGCAAGCTGTGTGGTGTCCGGGCGCAGTGAATTCGCGCTTGACGGGCTGGATTTTATTGGACTGGACAAAGTATCTTTTGAAGCCGGAGTCCAAGCAGATGATTTCATCCAAGCTGTAACAGAGGATACACCGATGAGGATTGTCATTTCATCTGGCACATCGGGTGACCCCAAGGGTATGGTGCTCACTCATGGATTGGTGGCGCTGCGCAACCAGACGACTGAGGCCGGAGCAACGTCATCGTCCCGTGTAATAACCATGGATATTAATTTCATCGTTGGCTTTCGTCCCGCGATGAGTGCATTGGCAAGGGGGGCTGCCCTGGTTTTTCCAACTTCGCTTGGGCCGGACGATCTCTTGGACAGCATGGTAAAACATCAAGTGACACATGCTTACTTTTCCCCATTTCAAGTGAGAGAAATCGCAGATCGTGCGGTTATGAACAGTATTGCCTGCCCTGATCTTGTTTGCTTGAGAGTTGGCGGTGGCCATATAAGGGAAGAATTGTTGCACTCAATAACAACCAGACTGAGTCAAAATGTTTACGCATCGTATGGTTCAACGGAATCCGGTAT
>Ga0316223_1002006_pt1 | contig 17641 bp, 13 predicted proteins | sample TBH18009metaG_FD_206007 | JGI IMG/M metagenome (GOLD analysis project Ga0316223, IMG submission 206007) | Freshwater microbial communities from Trout Bog Lake, Wisconsin, USA - TBH18009 | ecosystem: Environmental > Aquatic > Freshwater > Lake > Hypolimnion/Profundal zone | place: USA: Wisconsin...
GGAATCAGGTTGTTGGCGGCAGCCTGAGCGATGACACGGCCAGTGCTGGTGGAACCGGTAAAGGCAATTTTGGCGATACGCTTGCTGGTGGCCAGCGGCATACCGGCTTCGCGGCCATAACCGTTAACAATGTTCAGTACGCCCGGTGGCAGCAGATCAGCGATCAGCTCGGCCAGGATCAGGATGCTGATCGGGGTGGATTCAGCTGGTTTCAATACCACGCAATTGCCTGCGCCGATAGCCGGTGCCAGTTTCCAGGCGGCCATCAGGATCGGGAAATTCCACGGAATGATCTGACCAACCACGCCCAACGGTTCATGAAAATGGTAAGCCACGGTGTTTTCATCGAGGTCACTCAGCGCGCCTTCCTGGGCACGTACGCAACCGGCGAAATAACGGAAATGATCAACTGTCAGCGGAATGTCGGCATTGAGTGTTTCACGGATCGGCTTGCCGTTGTCGACGGTTTCGGCATACGCCAGCAATTCCAGATTGGCTTCCAGCCGGTCAGCAATTTTAAGCAGCAGATTGGCACGGTCAGTTGGTGAGGTCTTGCCCCATTTGTCAGCAGCAGCATGTGCAGCATCGAGTGCGAGCTCGATATCTTCGGCCGAAGAGCGTGCGGCTTTGGTAAAAGGTTTACCGTTGATGGGTGTAATCACATCAAAGTATTCACCCTTGACAGGTGCAACCCATTTTCCACCGATAAAGTTGTCGTATTTGGCTTTGAACTGAATTTTGGCGCCTTCGGCACCGGGGGCTGCGTAGATCATCTTGGTCTCCTGAATGAATTTTGATAGAGCAATTGCCATCTTGGCGATTTACTATTCGCAGGAACCATGCCAAGCAGAAATTGCGAATAACTCATTGATTTTAAAAAGATTAATTTCAACACTGAAAAATGCGCTGTCACACGCCCGGTGTTCCAGAGTGTGACACTGTCCCGGAATGGAGCAGTTACAATGTTCCATCCGGGCAGGTTAACCTCATAAAATGATCTCCATTCCATCGAACGCCACCTCGATGCCGTGCTGTGTCAGGATTGCGCGCTGCCCCGAATCTTCATCCAGTATCGGGTTGGTATTATTAATGTGAGTCAGAATTTTGCGGGGGTGGGTCAGCGTATCCAGCACCTCGATCATGCCGCCGGGACCGGATTGCGGAAGATGCCCCAGGTCTGCGGCACGTTGCGAAGAAAAGCCGTTTTGGATCATTTCGTCCCGAGTCCAGAACGTGCCATCGACCAGTACACAGTCGGCATCCGCCATCGCCGCGAGCACGTGCTCTTCCATCTTGCCCAGTCCGGGTGCATAAAACAGCTTTTTGCCATTTTTCTTGTTCTCGATGATCAGACCCAGATTGTCGCCGGGCTGCGAGGAATGCCGGTGCGTTGAATAGGGAGGCGCCTTGCTCAACAACATCACGGGCGTAAAACTGATGCCGGAAATACCTGGGATTTCCATCGGCACCTGTGAGTGATTGGGCGCCAGAATATGCCACTGCACATCGCAGTAAAACGACAGCACCGGCACCAGCGGCAGCCCCTCGGTCAGGTCATCCCACACCGAGGCCGTACAGTACAACGGGATCGGCTTGCCTTCGCGCAGCATCAGCAGTCCGGCCACGTGGTCGATCTGTGCGTCAGTCAGCATGACCGCGGCAATGCCGCTGTCCCGACGGCCGCGTGCTGGCTGCAGGGCCGGCGTGGCGTGCAGCTGCGTCAGAATCTCAGGCGAGGCGTTGACCAGCACCCAATCGGTGCCATTCGCTGACACCGCAATCGACGACTGGGTGCGACTCTTCGCATTGACAGTGCCGTTGCGCACACCGGCGCAATTGTGACAATTGCAGTTCCACTGCGGAAATCCACCACCGGCAGAAGAACCCAAAATAAGAATGTGCATACGTATAAGCCTTTAAGCAATGTCTGCAGAACGCGCTGACATTGTTCTGGAACGGTCAGATCATCAACGCCAAACGCAAGTTCCATGCCCGTTGCGTCACACCGGGTGCGATTGCATGGCAGCCTCACCAGGAGTCGTTCCAAAACCTGACAGCAGTGCGTCATAACGGAGCAATTTTTACGGGACGGTGGGCTGTGCCCGATGGTGCGCTGGTGTTGTCCAGGCAGGTCAAAACAGGGTCGGGTAATTCCGCTACCCCATTCCCCGAAGCGAGTTTTCGCCAATTTTCAGGGCGAATCCATCAAATCAATAATCCGTTCGAAATTGTTCATCGAAGAATGATTTCAAATTTAACTGTATTCAAATTTCAATCACAAGGGCATTGGAACCCTGTTCAGATTAAAGGAAGAACACCATGATACCTCTTAGAGGCGCGCCAGCCTTAGGCACACATTTATCGAAAGCACTGAGAAACCTGGCTCCACTTTCGTCCACCAGCAGAACTGGTTCATCAGCACCCACCAGTGCGCCGGAGCCAAGTAAATTAACACTATTTCCAAGTCAAAGACCGACTGGCAGTTCAAAAACTACCGGTGCATCCGGTGCGACCGAGGGCGACAGAGCCGGGGCACTGGTGGCCAAACTGGCACCGAAGACAGACGAAAATGGCGCGAGCAGAACGGTAACCGGGTGCTTTGTCACCAGCAAAATTATCAAGCAGTCGACATCAGGAACACGTCGTCTTGACGTTGGCACACCCTCGGATTACGTCGAGGAATCGGCATCACCAACACCTGAATCGATGCCAGCACTGGAGACGCCCTGTGCCTCAGAAGAAAGGAGATCCTTTACGTTCACCCGCTCCGCAACAGAAACAGAGTCCGATTCGATGCCGCCACTGGAGACCCCAACTCCAGCGAAAAAGGAAGGAACATTTACCTTTCCGAAATCAGAATTCGATCCAAAGTCTGAATTGCACTCAACCGGCCGTGACCAACATCGGGAATACCACACCTGGGTGCGCGAACGGCATATGGAAGTATCATCAAATATCTATTCGAATTCCAAGATTTTAAGGCAAAACAGCGATAAAGCTGAACGTGGAAATGCATTTTATGTTTATCACCACACGCAAATCGAAGAACATGCAAAGAAATTTGAAGGTGCTTGCGCCTACATCATAACGGAAGACAATCTCGATTATTATGGCCGAGAAGAACTCGGATGCCCGGACGGGACGCTTTACGTATCAACCGAAGACGGCGTGGCTGATGTGTTGGAAAGCTCTGGTGGCGAAATTGCCGAAGTCAATAAAAAACTCGGTGTAAATTGGGCTCTTGATTCGGTGTTAAAGGTAATTACAATTGAAGATCCCAAGAAATTTTTAATCACCATGTCAGCAGGTAATGAACATACCGCCAATTCACACTTTAAATTCGGCAGTAAGACAGAAGGTGGTATTGATGAAGCTGTACTGCATGCAAAAGTTCCGAAGGGTGCTTATACAGAGAAAACGACCGCGCAATTTTTAGCAGAGCATCGTGCAAAAAAGGAAAGTTCATGAAATCATCTGACAATCAAAAAAGCATGAATACATCTTGATCACCAGTCGCTGCAGCAGCCCTTTCCCATGATTCACCCACTCGGAACTCCCGGCCATGTCGGGAGTTCTTTTTGGCATTCAGGAGTTCTGTCTATCATTTCGATCAATGCCGAACGCATAACGGCAGGTCAAAGCCAACACAGATGAATAAACTGTCGAGCCGAACAAAAGGTGCTTTACCCAATCGGACGCAGGTCTAACGAACCTCGATGCATCGCTTCATATATGAATCTTGCGAAGATCGGATTTTAGCTGCCAGCGCATTCAGTGAAGGCGCCCCACCTAAGGCAAGATCAATTTCGTGAGGCGCTAAAGCTATATTCAAACTGTATTTGGCGATCGTTCCACACAACACTCTTAAATAATATTGATCATTAACTTTGTACAAAATATGGGACCATCGCGCTTCTGCAATTTTATATTTTTGCCAATCAGACCTTGATTTTGGCAGGCCTGAAGAGAGCGTTTCGACCGGCGTGCCCGGTTTGCTCTCTGTACTGAAGTGCCGATTTACCACAGACCGCAGTAAGGACGCACCGACCAGCGTATTGGAATTGGCGCTGCCATTGAATCTGAGTGACGGATGAGTGACCAACATGGCTGGTATGGCGCGCAAGGCCGGCGCAGCAACCCTGACCGATCTTGCCAGTTCTCGCAGCAGAACGGGGCTTGGGCATGCGGCCGAAAACCGAAGGGCGAGTGCGCCAGGAGCAAGGAATCGAGGAAGATTTTTCACCAGTGTCTGCTGTCCCATTTTAATCATGACTTGCGCTCCTTTAAAAAAGTGAACGTAATTATAGATACGCGGTGTTGAAGAATACAACGCTTAATTCCTAAGTAAATCTACCTGTATATGCTTCATTCAGTGCGGCGCGGTGCGGCATCGATCTGGCACTGTCTGCAGAGCACGTTGTATCAGACCTGGTGCGATTGCATGGAAGCCTTCGCTCCAAAACCTGACAGCAGTGCGTCATAACGGAACAATTTTTCCGGATCACGCCAAGCCTTCCACTCTGCCATTACGTCCACACCCTAGAAACAATACGTATTGATGGCCACGTTTGATTGGGATAAATTCAGGCACCGATTCAAAGGAGATATCAATGCTCAATCCGCTTACTCGTGCGCCCTGTACTTTGGCTCGTCCCATTCTAGAAAGTCTCGCACCGCCATTAGTTTCCCTGCGCTCACACTTACCGGCACTACCAAAAACAGAAAAAATCAATTTCCCAACAACCGCGACACTTACCGATTCAGCACCTGGTCCTTCAAAAATAGTCAGAACATATCAAGCATCATTCCCGGCCAGACCATCGTATTCCGGTCCTGTTATACCAAAAGTGTTCGGACTGTACGGTATGAGAAATACCAGAGAAATTATTGGATCAACGGTATTGCGATATGTTATCGGCAGGGATTTTTCCAGCAGCACCAATTCAAAGACAGCCGATTCTGGCGTAAAGTCGGAAGTGGTGGCGCAATCTGGCTCTGGCCAGGCTGGGGTCAGCGAAAAATTAATCGCGGAAAAGGAGAGTTTATATGTGCTCACGCAACGAGGTGAGTTTTACATTCTTTCGGTTTTATGCGGAACCTGGGGCTATTTTGATTACGACACGGCCCTGACGGACGATGAAATTTCAAAAGCACTGGCAGATACTGCGTTCGTGGAACAGCTGGCACGCAAAATTCAATCTGATCCGTTCCAATATCGTTATCGGAAGATCCAGTGGCCATGAAACAACGATCAGGCAGTGCCTCTGGGCTGGGTTCTGCGTTGCACAGAACTCAGCCCACTCTGTTAGCCACCGTGGGTTAAGGCAAGACTGTTGGGTACTGAACTGACATGCTGCTCGTTGGAATTGAAGTCCCAGTCTCAGGCGCTGGTATTGGATCTGATTTCACAGGAACCGAAGTCTTGGGTTCAGATGCCGGTTTTGTATCTTTTGCCAAAAGAATGCCAATATATTTCATCAATGGCACGAACTCGATCTGATCCACCGGAACCCTATCGACGAGTGCCTCATCCATTCCACCATCCATTCCACCGCGGGTGACACCTCCGGCGCCATACTGGGGATTGGCGAGATCTTCCCTGCCCGATACAAAGCGCAGTCCAATTTTATCCGGATCTTTTTCTTTATAAACGGCCACAAGCAGGTCGTTCCAGGTTCCTTTATCGATGCCAAGCAGTTCTTCCAGACGTGATTCAATTTCGGCCTGAGTCCCGCCTTCGCGTCCGATAAATTTCAAGACGTCATCGAGCTGCTTTTTATTGGTCACGAATTGCGCGTTATCGCCAGCATGACCCAGGTGAGTTTTACAGAATTTCGCATGTTTACTCGATGGGATGAAGCACGCTACGCCATCGCGTCGAAATTTATCCAAATGAGCCTTGATTACAGCGGGATCCTCAACTTTATGTGGTTCCAGTCGGTCAGACTTTTCTGCAATTGTGCTCATTGCTCTTGCGTGAGGAGAACTAAGCGGATGGAACATTGGCTGATGTGAATAACTGGCACTGGCTAAATCCATCACATTGTGGTCATGATCAACATGTGACAGCACCTGTGAGATATGGCGTTTAGCTGGTTCTGATTCGGCCAAAGGTTTCGTCAAGGCACCCTGAACCACACTTTCCATTCGAGTCGGATGGCTGCTGCGAATAGTTCTTCCAGTTTCAGGTTCACTCTTTCTTGCCGGGGTGGTTTCTACGCTGCTTTCAGACGGTTCTGCTCCAGAAAGAAATAATTTCGAAAGCACCCTTTGTGAGGCGATAGCCCGCAAAGGCGAACTGTCGGACGGTAGAGCTGTTGACAGCAATTGCGCTTCTGACGCTTCGGATTTTTCTGGAGCCGGTTGAGATCCTTTGGGTGAACTCGACAATTTATCCAGCTTGGATGCCGTTGGCATCGACGCCCCGCCTCTGCTAAACGTTGAGGTCGCTACTCTACCAAGGTCTGGAAGTCGTGACTCAACCTGTCTTGCTATCTTTATTCCGGTTTGAGGTAACATTTTTAAATTCCCTTAAATTAATTTGATGAGACTGCTTTCGTTTCAATAATTGGGCAAAAATTCGGTCCAGCAGTTTCTGCACATCAAATATCCAAACGTGCGGCAATTATCTTTGGGGAGATTGAGCCGGTGCAATTGCAGGCTTCCCGATCAGGGACAACGCTAACGTCCAGGTTGAAAGCAAAGAATATTATTTGGGAGAGGGACTAAATTGCATCTGCCTCAATCGCCAGCAAACATGAAATTTCCAAACTACAGAAAGGTCACAGTGACAGCCATGCTCAGATGCAGGGAAAATTTGGCGTGAATTGGCCAGATCAGCCGCCAACAAAGGCGAACTATACGAAGAATGGAAGGGAATTTTTAATTGCAAACGTGAATCAGGCATCCTCCTGAAAGGGACACCTCAACACCACTACGCACACCGGGCTAATAAATCATATTGCGCGACGGTGCCACACATCACGGACAGGACATATTGATTCGCAACTCCGAGCGTATACGACCACGGCACCTGATCAATTGCGCTGGCCAGTTCCGCTTTTATTTGCGGCGGTTGATACGGCGTCAATGTTGCCTTGCGCAACGCCGTTTCAGAAACGTTTTCGTTTTGCTCCGACCTGAGCGCTTTGCTCGCGGTACAGAAATGTCGAGTTATCGCAAATCTCAGTAACGAAGCACCGACCAAGAGTTTGGCATTGGCACTGCCTGTCAATCTGAATGACGGATAAGCGTTGGACAAGGATGGCAGGGCATGCGATGCCGGCGCAGCGAACCTGACCGGCCTTGCCAGTTCCCGCAACACAAACGGATCAAGCGTTACCTGTTTTTTTCTATCCAGGCTTTGAATGCCTCGCTTTTCCAAAGATTGAATTTCATAGCCAGTTGAAGCACACTGAGCTTTTGTTTCTGTGCAATTTGGTCTATTACCGTCAGGTCATCCAACGTTATTTCGCCCTGCAGAATCATAGGATGTATCTGCTTCTGATAGGCAAACATCTCCATGCCGGTTTCACTCAGATTCAAAAAGGCCAGATTCCCATATTTCTCGATCACGGCCTGCATCGCAGGTGTAGGTTTGCACAAAATGGTTTTTAAAGCCTCGTACAACTCAATCAAAGCCGTGTTAACGGACCGGAATGCATGTTGGCGCGCTGCTGAAATCAATTGAACAACTTCAGTGAAGTCCTGATTAACAGTCGAGATCTGATTGGTCATCAATATGCTTTTTGCAAGAAAGTCTGCCCATCCTAAACAATAAATATTAATTGTTCAACTTTCCTGCCAACTTGATCTATTGCGCTGTATTAATTAGTTAGTCGCCCATGCCGAGTAGCTGTAAAATTCAGGCCACCGAATTTCAGAAAACCTATAATTTCAAGAAAGCTCTCCATGAATCAAGTCGTCATCAGCGGAACTGGTTTATACACCCCCCCCTACTCCATCTCGAATCACGAATTAATCACCTGCTTCAATCAATACGTCAATCAGTTCAACGCGGACAATGCCAGCGCCATCGCTGCAGGTGAAGTGGTCGCTCTTGTCGAATCCAGTGTCGAATTTATTGAAAAAGCCTCCGGCATCAAATCACGCCACGTCGTTGAAAAAAACGGCATCCTGGATCCGCTGCGCATGGTGCCGCATATTCCGGAACGCCCCGATGATCAGCCTTCCATCATGTGCGAGATGGCAGTCAACGCCGCACATCAGGCCATGGAACGCGCCGGCCGCACTGCGCAGGATATCGATGCGGTCATCGTTGCATGCAGCAATCTGCAGCGTCCCTATCCGGCCATTGCCGTTGAAGTGCAGGGTGCACTGGGCATTGAAGGCTACGGCTTTGACATGAATGTGGCCTGCTCGTCTGCCACGTTCGGCATTCAGGCTGCCATGAGCGCAATTCAGAGTGGCCAGGCGCGCGCCGTACTGGTGATCAATCCGGAAATCACCAGCGGACATTTGAACTGGCGCGATCGCGACAGTCATTTTATTTTTGGTGATGCCTGTACCGCCATACTGTTGGAACGTGCCGATATGGCCACCTCGCCACATCAGTTTGAAATCGTGGCGATGAAACTGAAAACCCAGTTCTCCAACAACATCCGCAACAACTTCGGTTTTCTGAATCGCGCTGACACGTCCGGCATCGGCAAACCGGACAAGCTGTTCCGTCAGCAGGGCCGCAAGGTGTTCAAGGAAGTCTGTCCAATGGCTGCGGCCATGATTACCGGCACCGTCAAACAGGCTGACCTGCAGATTGAACAGATCCAGCGCTTCTGGCTGCACCAGGCCAATCTGAACATGAATCTGCTGATCACCCGCAATATTCTGGGTCGGGATGCGACGCCTTCCGAATCACCCACCATTCTGGACACCTACGCCAACACCTCGTCGGCCGGTTCCATTATTGCCTTTCACCAGCATCAGGATGATCTGGCGCAGGGCGCACATGGCGTGATCTGTTCGTTTGGTGCCGGTTACTCTATCGGCTGCGTGGTTGTTAAGAAAATATAAAGCCAATTAAGCACCTGATAGACCAGAAGTGTGTGAAGCACGCACTCCTGGTCGCTGTTTCGTGGTTTTTTTGCGGAAAATAACTGTATATAAACACAGCACCAGCCAAAAACTCCCTGCTATACTACGCCACTAAATTTGGCCCTTCCGATTAACCCCCGACCTACTCATTTCATACTGCATGGCGACCAAAAAAAACGCATCTGACACCACTGCCGCCCGAGCCGATTACAGCGAATCTTCCATCCGCGTTTTAAAAGGTCTCGAACCAGTCAAGCAACGCCCCGGGATGTACACCCGCACCGAAAACCCGCTGCACATCATTCAGGAAGTCATCGACAATGCGTCCGATGAAGCCCTCGGCGGTTACTGCAAACACATCATCGTCACGCAAAATCCGGACGGCAGTGTCTCGGTGGAAGATGACGGCCGCGGCATTCCGGTAGGTATGCATCCTGAAGAACACGTGCCAACCGTGGAAATCGTCTTCACCCGGCTGCACGCCGGCGGCAAATTTGACAAGGGTTCCGGCGGCGCGTATTCCTTTTCAGGCGGTCTGCACGGCGTCGGTGTTTCAGTGACCAATGCGCTGTCCTCGAAACTGGAAATCACCGTGTGGCGCGACAATGGCATACACCAGCTTACTTTTTCGGATGGCGATGTCATCAAGCCGCTCACCTCGCAGCCCCAGGTAAAAGGCGACAAGAAATCCGGCACCCGGGTCACCGTCTGGCCCAACCCCAAATATTTTGATTCACCCAATCTGGCGCAAAGCGAACTGCAACGTCTGCTGCGCTCCAAGGCGGTGCTGCTGCCCGGCGTCAAGGTCACGCTGCACGCGCCCAAAGAAACGCTGGAATGGCAATACGAACAGGGACTGCGCGGTTACCTGACCGAGTCCCTGACCAGTGACACCCTGATCCCCCTGTTTGAAGGCGCCCAGTATGCAGGCAACGACAGCGATGGGTTTGCCGAAGGCGAAGGCGCGGCCTGGGTGGTGGCGTGGTGCGAAGAAGGCAATGTGGTGCGCGAATCGTATGTGAACCTGATTCCGACACCGGCCGGCGGCACCCATGAATCCGGCTTGCGCGAAGGACTGTTTGGCGCGATCAAAAATTTTGTGGAACTGCACGCCCTGCTGCCCAAAGGCGTCAAGCTGTTGCCGGAAGACGTGTTTGCGCGGGCGTCGTTTGTACTGTCGGCCAAAGTGCTGGATCCGCAGTTTCAGGGGCAGATCAAGGAACGTCTGAATTCGCGTGATGCGGTCAAACTGGTTTCCACCTTCACCAAATCGCCGCTGGAATTATGGCTTAACCAGCATGTTGACTACGGCAAGAAACTGGCTGAACTGGTCATCAAGCAGGCCCAGTCCCGTTTGCGTTCGGCGCAAAAAGTCGAAAAGCGCAAATCGTCCGGCGTGGCAGTATTGCCCGGCAAACTGACCGACTGCGAATCCACCGACATCAGCCGCAATGAACTATTTTTGGTTGAAGGTGACTCGGCCGGCGGTTCCGCCAAAATGGGCCGCGACAAGGAATTTCAGGCCATTCTGCCGCTGCGCGGTAAAGTACTCAATACCTGGGAAACCGACCGCGACCGGCTGTTTGCCAACAATGAAATCCATGATATTGCCGTAGCAATCGGCGTTGATCCGCACAACCTGAACGACACGCCAGATTTGACGGGACTGCGTTACGGAAAAATCTGCATCCTGTCCGATGCCGACGTCGATGGTTCGCACATTCAGGTTTTGTTGCTCACGCTGTTTTTCAAACACTTCCCGAAACTCATTGAAACCGGTCATATCTGTGTAGCGCGCCCGCCGCTGTTCCGGGTTGACGCACCACCGCGCGGCAAGAAACTGGCGCAAAAAATCTATGCACTGGACAGCGGCGAGTTGCTGGCCATTGAAGACAAGTTGCGCAAGGAAGGTGCCAAGGATGGCAGCTGGAGCATTGCGCGCTTTAAAGGTCTGGGTGAAATGAATGCCTCGCAGTTATGGGAAACCACCATGAATCCGGATACCCGCCGTCTGCTGCCGGTTTCACTCGGCGAAGTGGATCAGCTCCAGTCCGAGCTGCGCTTTACCATGTTGATGGGTAAAGGCGAAGCCGCTGCGCGCCGCACCTGGATCGAAGAACACGGTAATGAAGTTGAAGCCGATATTTAATTAAACAAACAATCATGCCTATACAAACCGATTTATTTAACGACGACGCTGTCAAGCCGCCAGCGCAACCACCATTGCCACCAGAGCCGCCAATGCCACCCGGCGAAGGCGATGGCGAATCGATCACGCTGGCCATTTTCGCCGAGCGCGCCTATCTGGATTATGCAATCTCGGTCGTCAAGGGCCGCGCCCTGCCCGATGTCTGTGACGGTCAAAAGCCGGTACAGCGCCGCATTCTGTATGCGATGAATGATCTGGGCTTATCCGCCACGGCCAAGCCGCGCAAATCGGCACTGGTAGTCGGTGAAGTGCTCGGTAAGTTGCATCCGCACGGCGACCAGTCGGTGTATGACGCGCTGGTGCGCATGACCCAGGATTTTTCGCTGCGGTATCCGCTCATCGATGGCCAGGGCAACTTCGGTTCACGCGATGGCGATGGTGCTGCGGCGATGCGGTATACCGAAGCCCGTTTAACGCCGATCGCCGGTTTGCTGCTCGATGAAATCGATTCCGGCACGGTCGATTTTCAGCCCAACTATGATGGCTCCAGTGAAGAACCGAAACTGTTGCCGGCCCGTCTGCCGATGGTGCTGCTCAATGGCGCCTCCGGTATTGCCGTGGGACTGGCCACAGAAATCCCGTCGCACAATCTGACCGAAATCGCCCAGGCAGCGATTGCCGTGATTAAAAACCCGGCCATCACCACCGCGCAGTTACTGGAAATCGTACCCGGACCGGACTTCCCGGGCGGCGGACAGATTATCAGCCCGGCTTCCACCATTGCTGAAATTTACCAGAGCGGTCGCGGCAGTCTGAAAGTACGCGCCTGCTGGAAAATTGAAGACCTGGCACGCGGCCAGTGGCAGATTGTGGTCAATGAACTGCCGCCCGGCACCTCCAGCCAGAAAATTCTGGAAGAAATTGAAGAATGCACCAACCCCAAAATCAAGCTGGGTAAAAAGTCACTGACGCCAGAACAGCAGAATCTGAAGCAGTTGATACTGGGCGTGCTCGACACCATTCGCGACGAATCCGGCAAAGATGCGCCGGTGCGGCTGGTGTTTGAACCGAAATCAAAAAACCAGAACAGCGCCGAACTGATGCAGATCCTGCTGGCGCACACGTCGCTGGAAACCAATTCTTCGATGAATCTGGTGATGATCGGCGGCGACGGCCGTCCGCGCCAAAAGAATTTGTTCGAGATATTGTCCGAATGGGTCACCTTCCGCTTCGATACCGTCACCCGCCGCACCCAGTTCAGATTGCAGAAAGTGGAAGACCGCATCCACATTCTCGAAGGCCGGATTGCCGTACTGCTCAATATCGATGAAGTAATCCGCATCATTCGCGAGTCCGACATTCCAAAACCGGCACTGATGGATGCCTTCAAATTATCCGACCGTCAGGCTGAAGATATTCTGGAAATCCGGCTGCGCCAACTGGCCCGTCTGGAAGCGATCAAGATCGAACAGGAACTGGCTGCGTTGCGCACTGAGCAGGCCGGTCTGCAGGAACTGTTAAACAACCCGGCTTCGATGAAACGCAAAATCATCAAGGAAATTGAAGCGGATCAGAAACAGTTTGGCGATGCACGCCGTACCTTGATCGAAGTCGCAGAAAAAGCCGTGATCGAACAAAAAGTGATCGATGAACCGGTAACGGTCGTGATCTCGCAAAAAGGCTGGTTGCGCGCGCGTACCGGTCAGGGACACGACGCGGCCCAATTCACCTTCAAGGCCGGTGATGCGCTGCACGGCACGTTTGAGTGCCGCTCGGTCGACAACCTGCTGGCGTTCGGCTCCAACGGCCGGGTGTATTCGGTGCCGGTGGCCAGCCTGCCGGGTGCACGGGGTGACGGTGTGCCGATCACCAGCCTGGTCGATCTGGCCAGCGGCACACGTATCGTGCATTATTTTGCGGGTGACGCCACCACGCTGCTGTTACTGGCCAGTTCTGCCGGCATGGGCTTCACCGCCAATGCCGCTGACATGATCGGACGCATGAAAGCCGGCAAGGCCTTTATGAATCTGGATGACGGCGACGAACTGCTGGCACCCTCGATCGTTACTGCCTCCGGCAGTGCAATTGCCTGTCTGTCTGAAAAAGGCCGGCTGCTGGTATTTGGCCTGACTGAAATCAAGCATCTTTCCAGCGGTGGCAAGGGCGTGATCCTGATGGACCTCGAAGCCGGTGAAAAACTGCTGGCGGTGCAGGTGATCTCGCACAAAGGTGTCACCGTATCCGGCATTGGGCGCGCTGCCAAGCCACAGGAGGTCAGTCTGTCGGCGACCAATCTGGCGCCGCATATTCAGAAACGGGCGCGCAAGGGCAAGGCGCTGGAATCCAAACTGAAACCGAGTGGGTTGAAAGCGAATTGAGTCGACGTAAAAGCGCCGTTCTGACAATACGGCGCTTTTTATCATTTCCAATGAGTCACAATTCCCCAAGCTCAACTGATCACGCAACAATCTCTGCATTCCTCCCACCTCTCAGTAGTTGCCTCCCGAAAATCCGTGTACTCTTCGTTACGCAATCTGCTCAAATTAACTCCCACAAGATTGGTCCCCTTCAACACACTGTCCTGAAGATTGGCTCCCTCCATACTGGCTCCGCGCAGACTGGCCTTGCTCAAATCGGCACGACTGAAACTCACTCCCGTTAAATTTGCGCCTGAAAAATTGGTGCCGCAACATTTTGCGCTACACAAACTGACACCTCTTAAATCCAGACCAGAAAAATTAAGATTGGAAATCACGGCATTGGGAACCAACACCTGTTTCACATACTTGTACCTGACGGCCAAATCTATAATCATTTTTTTTGTCTTCATTAATTCACTGCCGTTGCCATCTTCCAAAATTTTTGCGGAAATCGCACTTTCAACAATTTTCGTATATTTCTCGGAAGCGCCTTCAAACAAAGGCAGGCGCGCCTGTTCGTCTACTGTGCAACAGTGGAGCGCTCGCAATGCCTTGACTGAATCAGGAGACTGTTTATTCCTGTCGGAAAACAGCGCGAAAAAACTGGGGGCAAATACACATCTGCGCCGGTCTTGCGGGATCAAAAAATATTTTTCAGAATCCTGCTCTGCCAATCGACTCTCGTCAGTATCCAATCTAACCCGAACGATTGCACCTGAAGGGCGAAACCCGTCTATCACTCTTCGACCCCGCTCGTCCAAATTGTCACTAATAACACTCACAATACCAATTCCCTCAATGCTAAGAAGACTGGGTCTCTGAGAAGGGGCCGACCCATCGGTACTCGAGTAGGTTGGCGCAGTAACAGAAGGCGTGACCAGCGGAGTACTTTCATCACTTGACGAAGAATTCTTACCTGAGCTTGAGCTTGAGCTCGAACTTGAACTTGAACTTGAATCTGATCCAGAATTCTTAACAGGATAATCGGGCAAATTTACATAACCACTCTTGGAATTCAAACCTATCATAGTCATTCCTTTCAAAATATCACTGCAACACAATAAAATACTGCCTCGTACCGTCGACAAAGCCTGTCAGGCAGATGATAGACGGACCGGGCCGCTCACCGTGATTTCCGAAGAAAAGTATTTTTTGAATTTATTGAGAATTTTCTTGAGCGATGCATCTGCAGTAATTACGCCGGCTAACTCTGTGCAATCGGTGTCCTTCATTGATAGACAGGTCTCGTCAAACATTGCATCGGTCACATCAACGTAACGCAGCTTCGAATTGGACAACGTTGCCTTTTGCAGAATCACCTCGCGCATCATGGAACCGGTCAGATCGGCATTGCTCAGGTTTGTTTCAATCATATTGGCCTTCGACAAATCAGAAAACGCCATCTGCGCAAAAGACAAATTGGAACAAACAAACTCTGCTTCAACCGCTGTCATGCCATTCAAATTTAAACCACTCAGATTAAGAAAGTTTAACTCAGTGCGATCCAAATTAATTCTTAACCCCTCCTTCCTCATCTCATCGAAAATAGTCGACAAGGCTTCGATTTTTGGGAACACCGATATCTGCTGGGTGTACTGATAAAAATTAAGCGTTCCATAGCGTATTTTCCTGGCCTCCAAACTTTTTTGGTGATGCGAAACAAAAGCAGAAATAATTTTTGATTTGATTTTCGGATCGACTTCTTTCGCACTCAGGCAATATTTGATCGCGGCAGACACGTGAGGATCTTTAACGGAACAGCTTACCGAGAGCCCCGCACGTCCCCAGGGCATGTTCTCAACGTTGCGCACCTCAATCGATGACGGGTTCTGGATAATCTCGAACAGGTCATCATAGGAAAGATACTCCCCAACCAACTCCACAACCACCTTCGGAAATTCAGGAACCGCTTCATCAAGCACTCTACTGGCAATCCTTTGCATTGGTGTGAGCCTGAGCATCGTCAATTCATCAAAAATGGACTCAACTGATGACGCAAGAATCTCTGAACTCCACCCACCTGTCGGTCGTTGCCCCTGTGAAATCGGTACGATCCCCGTTGCGCAGCGCATCCAAATCAACCCCGACCAGATTTGCCCCTGTCAAACGACTGCTCGACAGATCGGCACCGGCCATGTTTGCGCTGCGCAGACTGGCTTCGCGCAAATCCGCATTACGCAAAATAGTTCCGCTCAAATTTGCTCCGGTAAATTTGGTGCGATGACATTTAGCCCCATTCAAATTCAAACCGCTTAAATCGAGGCCCGACAGATCAAGGTTGGACAGCGAAATATCCGGGCCAAAAACCTTCTCTCTATACCGGTTCTGAAAAGCCAACCGGACAATAATATTTTTGGTTTTCAATAATTCCGGGGAATCGCTGTCTTCCAGCATCTTTCTGGAAATGGCATGCTGAACGATAGCGGTATACTTTTCCTGGGCCGTCACAAACAAGGGAAGGCGTGCCTGTTCATCCAAGGTACAACCGCGCAAGGCACTCATGGCTCGGACAGCAAAGGGGGATGAGATATTCTGGAAGGAAAATAACGAAAAAAAGCTCGGGTCAAAACTATATTTAACCGGGTCTTGCGGCGTCAAAAAATATTTTTCGGAAGCCTGACCCGCCAATTGGCCCTCATCCGTATCCAATGTCAACCGCCCGATTGCACCTGAAGGTCGATAGCCGGTAATCACTCTTTTACCACTGTCATTGACTTCATCAGAAACAACCAGCAACACACCAACACCCTCAATATTTACAAGGCGCTGCCCCTGAACTGTGGGGCCGGATTTCCTTGGGCCCGTTACCTCATGGATTACAGATGGGCTGCTTTCATCGTCTGAAAAAATATCCCAATCCGGATCAGAGCTTGAACTTGAACTTGAACTTGAACTTGAACTTGAGCTTGAACTTGAACTTGAGCTTGAGCTCATACTTGAACCCGAGCTTGACCGGGACTTCTCACCTGAATACCCAGGCGAACTTACATAACCACTTTTTGGAGTTAAGCCTATCATTTTCATTCCTTTCAAATTATCATTTGAAGCACAAGAAATTATGTCACCTGACCAAAGCATCCCGCCTCATCAAGCAGACCCACTTAGATCTACAGCCGCTGCCCATCCCGCCGTAAAGAAAAAGGCTGCCGCTGTCAACTTACAAACAAAAAAATCACAAAGATTTTGTTCAGCATAATCGCTATCCTGACAAACTGAAGAAGTAATGCTGATAAACGATATCGGCGCAGCAACCGCTAATAAATATGGGTACCCAACAACCGTGCCGGTGCCGCACACAGCGCTAGCGGCGCTCGCCACCCAATAGCTACGCAGAGCATGTCTTAATTTGCTCGTCGAAGAAAACAGACTTTTAACCACAACGCTATCACAACAGCGTATGGCCAGGACATTCAAACGATTTTGCAATTCGCCTGCATAAGCCACCAAATTACAATCGATGCCAGTCGACACGGGAACGCCATCAACATACGCCTGAACTTCGGTGTCCGTTCCGTCCGGCCCATCGGACACAGGCGAATAATATTGAATACTAAATTTATCAGTCACACCAAACATGCCGCTCTCCTAATTAAACATGCGCTGCAGATATGTCATCAATAATGTCAATCTGTTCAGCTGATAACACACTTCGATCCACTTTTCACTTTTCGTACAACAGACAGGCGCACATCACCTTTAACTAAAATGGCTTCGTAAGGATATTTACAGTACCCGCGCAAAAATTTTTTTAATGCAAGGTCCGAAGTAATCAGTCCGGTCACATCGGTTCCTATCCAACCACTCCGAGAAAGAATAGTTTGGTTAAATTTGGCACTTGTTAAATTTACCTGACGCAGTTTTGCGAACGCCAGGCAGGTTCTATGGAGAATCGCATCGGACATGTCTGCACCATCGAACCTCCCGCTATCGAGGTTGGCATCGCTGAAATCAGCCCCTGACAACCTGGCATTACGGAACGAGGCAGACCTGAAATTCGCACCACAAAATTTTGCGCCGA
>Ga0316223_1002014_pt1 | contig 17581 bp, 19 predicted proteins | sample TBH18009metaG_FD_206007 | JGI IMG/M metagenome (GOLD analysis project Ga0316223, IMG submission 206007) | Freshwater microbial communities from Trout Bog Lake, Wisconsin, USA - TBH18009 | ecosystem: Environmental > Aquatic > Freshwater > Lake > Hypolimnion/Profundal zone | place: USA: Wisconsin...
CTGGACAAGTTACTTACGAATTTTGGGTTTATTTTAATAGTGTGTCAGGACAAATTGGATTTCTTGAATATGGACAAAATGGTGTAGCATTAGGAATTAAATCGGATCATACTACCGTATTCTTTTCACAAAGTCAAGTTAGTTATGGATCAACATTTACAGTTCCAACATTAACTACCGGCACTTGGTATCATATGGTTTGGCAAAGAAGTCAAAATGGATTAGCTAGTCCACAAATTGGTTTTTGGTTAAATGGAACTAGTTATACGGCTGTAACTAATTCAACAACATTTACTGGAACAAATCCTAGTGGTAGCACTGGCACTACTATAACAACGCCATGGATTGGTGGCGGCCAAGGATCTGTTTTTATAAATGGTTATATGCAGGAATTCCGCATTAGTAATATTGCTCGTTATGCGCCTGGCGTAAACTTTACACCACCAAATGCTCCATTTGTTAATGACCCAAATACTTTGTTATTAATACATGGAACAAGTCCATTACAGGATGATAACAGTTAAGGAAATAATATGATTGAAATTGGTCAAGGAATATTAATTGGAACTGGTATTTCTATCGGCAATATAATAGCGGAATTATTTTACTTTGTAACAGAAGATAATAACAATTTAATCAGCGAAGTTGGACAAGACTTCATTGAAGAATAAGGAAAAAGTATGTCAAATATAAAATTTAGTCAATTACCAAACTTAGCACAAGGTAATATTACAGCAAATACTATTATCCCAGTAGTTCAAAGTGCTACCAACTATACTGTTACAACTGCTGAATTACAAACTTATGTAAATTCAACAACTGGTAATATTACTGCTAGTTACTTTTTAGGTAATGGTAGCCAACTGTCTGGCATTAATAACAATTATGGTAATGCCAATGTGGCAACTTATTTGCCTACTTACACAGGCAACTTATCTGCTGGTAATATAAGTGTTACTGGTAATTTAGCTGTTGGTGGCATTACTACTGATACAGGTAATATTACTGGCGGCAATATTATAACTGCTGGTCAAGTAAGTGCTACAGCTAATATTTCTACTAGCAATTATTTTATTGGCAATGGTGCCTTTTTAACTGGTGTCACAAGTGCTAATGGAAATTATGGAAATTCAAATGTTGTATCATTATTAAGTAATTTTGGTAGTAATGTTATTTCAACAACTGGAACTATTACTGGTAATGGTAGTCAATTATCTGGCGTAGTATTATTAACTGGAGATCAATCTATATCCGGTAATAAGAGCTTTGGTGGATTAACAACATTAAATTCTTATGTTGAAACTACAGCTAATTCAGTTAATACTGGTAGTTCATTTACACCTGCGTTGGCCAACGGTCCAGTTCAAAAAGTAACAGCAAGTGCTGCTTTTACATTAGCAGCTCCGTCGGGTATGACACAAGGTAGTAGTATTACATTGATAATAAATCAAGACGCTGTAGGTAATCGTGTGATGACTTCAAATAGTGTTTATAAATTTAGTTACGGAATTAATACTTTAAGTGTAGCACCATTGGCTATTGATACTTTAACTATTTTTTATGATGGCACTAATTACTTGTGTAATATAGCAAACGGATATATTTAATGTTTTTACATAAACAGGCCGGAAGTGGTCGACCAAATTTTTGGACTTATGAAAGTCCAGCAGCTGGCAGTATAGTTGCTAGCGCACCAGCTACGACCGGCGGAACCATTTATCCATTATCGCCACCTTACATGGCATATAATCCTAATGTTACATATAATAGTTCTAAAGCTATGAACTGGAGCGGTGATTGGACTATTGAGTTAGCTTTAATAAATCCTACTACAACTAGTGGATCATCTAATTGGAATGGCGTTTTTCAAGTTGGATCAGGCACTTCAAGTTTAGTATTACAATTATTCAGTTCTACTAGTTTAACTTTAACATTTAGAAATGCTACACAATCAATGGCAACTTCTTTGGCAGGATATCCGCTTACTTGGTTAAAAATTGTTATTATGCAATCTGGATCAACCACATATATGTATGTAAACGGTTCTCAAGTTGCTAGTTCGGCATTTTCTGCCGATCCAGATACTTTAACTGGATCAGCATTTATTTTAGGAGCGGCTCCGCAATATTGGACTGGTAAAGTATTAGGATGTTATGATAATATTCGCATTAGCAATATTGCTAGGTATACTCCTGGAGGCCGTATTACGGTTCCAGATACATTAACATTGGATAGTAATTGCTGGTTTTATACTAGTTTTACAAATACTTGGTTACCAGATACAGGAATGATTTAAGGAATAATATGGCACAAACTTTTACAGAATTTAAAACACCACTTACTAAAATGAGTTTCACTCCGGATATTCCAAGTTCGGCATTACAACCTAATGAATATAATATTGGATTTAATGTTGAAACAGATACCAGAGGTATTCGTTCAGTATTTGGTGATACACAAATATTAAGCTCTATTCCAGGAACTCCTATATTTGTAAGTTCAGGTTACAGAGCCAATGATGAATATTGGTTTATTGTAGCCGCAATTTCAAACGGAACAGAAGGACGCTGGTATGCTATCGATAAAAATGGAATTACTAACATTACTCCTGGGTATGGAAATGATCCCAACGCTTATCTTCCTGGTTACAGTTATGGCATCCCTATTACTGACAGTTGGAATGGCACTGTTCTTTTTATCAATGACTCGGTCTCGGCTCCACTCTATCTATTGCCGGATGCGGAAGAGTTTCGCGAATATAGTCAATACGGTGTTACCTTAACAACTACTGCGGCTAGCGGAACAGGCACAATAGCTACATTAACATTTGCTAATCAAGGCACAGCTCCTTATTCAGTAGGTAATCAAATTATTGTTAGTGGCGTTGTGCCATTAGGATATAATGGAACTTATGTTGTAACTGGTTGCACAGCAACTACTGTTAGCTATGTAAATTCAACAACAGGATCACAAACAGCTCCTGGACAAATTGTTCCTAATTATCAGTGGAACTACAATCCAGATTGGTCTGCTGTAACTGCTAAGTTTATGCACATTTATTCTACACCTAATGTGGGATCAATCTTAATTGCTGGCAATTTAACTGCTGATGTTATTAGTTCAGGCACTACACAAAACTATCCAACAACGGTTCAATGGAGTCAAGCATTTGGTTTAAATTCAGGTCCAACAACTTGGGCACCTACTATAACCAATGTGGCAAACCAATTAGAAGTGCCAGTGCGTGGTCCAGTTATTGATGGATTCCCAATGGGCGGTAACTTTTATATTTGTTCTTATTGGGACACAGTTATTTTTAGTCCAATCAATTACCAATCTACAAGTGCTCCAATTCTTGGCGTAAGATTATTAACACAAGGTCGCGGACTATTAAATGAAAACTGCTGGGCCAATGCTGATACATTAGTATATGGATTAGATGCTCGTGATTTGTGGAGCTTTGATGGTAGTAACTTTAAGAGTCTTGGCAATCAACGCATTAAAGATTATTTTTATGCTAATTTAAATCCAGCATTTGTGGATCGTGTGTTTGTTATTAATAACACACAAAAGAATCAAATTGAATATTACTATCCAGATTTAACATCTACTGGATGGTGTAACAAAATGATTAGTTATCGTTATGACTTAGATATTTTCAATCCACCACGCGATGTAAGTAATGCTAGTCATGCCACTGAAGCTCCATTGTTTATGAATGGTGATTTTAACACAGCTAGTCGTAGTGTTGTTTACTTACAAGGTGTTGCTAATAGTCAATTGGTTGAAAAAGATCAAGGCACATCATTTTTAAATGATACTCCAATTACTAGTATATTTCGCAGAGATAATATTAGTTTAGGATTAAATTATAGTCAACAAGCATTGTTACATCGCATATTACCTGAAGTAGTTAATATTAATACTAATGGATTACAAATTAATGGTGTAGGTGAACTTACTGTAACTGTAGGTGGAACTAATAGTGTTGGAACTGATCCAGATTTTAAACCGCCAGTTACAATGTTAATTAACACACAAAATCCTTGGACACAAATCAATCAAAACGCATATCGTGTAAATACTTTGATATTAGGCGACTCAAGTGATTCAACAACTTGGCAATGTGCTGCCATTAATTGGCAGTTTACTCCTACACAGGATGCGAGATAATGACTACATTTGCTGTTACAGATCCAGCACATACTATTGCGGCACTTAACTATGCTTTAAGTAATTTAGGGCAAGGGGGAGGTAGTGGCAATAGTGGTGCTACTGGAAATGTATTAACAGTTAATACCACAAGTGGCATTATTAGTTTAAATGGTTCAACAACAGTTCAAGCATATTACTATCAATATGTTAATATTCGTTATGCGGATTCAGCAAGCGGCGCTGGATTTACTACAAGTCCAACAAATAAACTATATTATGGTATTTTAAATTCAAGTAGTTCAACTCCAGTTAATCTTAATAATCCTACAAGTTATCAATGGGAATTAGTAACAGGTGGTTTTGGCACAACTAAAACTTTATTTTATAGCACATTAGGTGGACGCCAAGTTCAGTTTACTGCGGCAACAACTATTCCTAGTGTGTTCTTTAATTCAGTAGTTAACGCTACTCCGATTAATTTAGACTATGTAACTAGCACACAAGCATTACCACAAGTAGTTCTTACTGCTTATTTGAGATCCAATACTGCGCCATCTACACCAACAGGTGGAACATATGATTTTGGTAATTTGGTATTTACGCCGCCCAGTAGTTGGTCGAATAGTGTGCCGACTGGCAACACCGCATATTATAGTTCACAAAATACTTTTATTGCTCCTGTAAACGGAACAACTGCTAATCCAAGTTTAACTTGGACTACTCCAGTATTAACTGGATCTAATGGCACAAGTGTTTATCAATATACTGTATATCAACAAGCTAATATACAACCTAATGTGCCGTCAGGTGGTAGTTATAACTTTGGTAATGCTGTAGGAACTCCTCCAAGTGGATGGTCAAATACTCCATCGGGCACAGGCAATATTGTTATTTGGAGTTCAACAGCACAAGCAAATACAAATACACCAGGTGGCACTTGGTATGCTAATGGTTCATCTAGTTGGAGTTCTCCAATTCAGTTTAGTGGTTCAAGTGGTGCTACGGGTGAGCGTGGATTTATTCCAATGGGTTATGTGGTTACTACACAAAATCCAACTACTGCTCCTGGTAATACTAACGCTAACTTAACAGCAGCATTTAGCGCATCAAGAACTAACTTTAGTGCTCCTATTGGAACTGGTTATGCTCCAGAAGCAGGAGATACTGCTAGTTTCACATGGGGTAGTAATACATCAGTTAATACTGTTTACACATATTCTGGAACTGATTGGTCATTAGCTGATGGACAAATTATTAACGGTAATGTATTTGTAACTGGATCTGTTAATGCTAGTGCTTTAAACGCTAATGATGTTTACGCATTAAATTTACGCGGTGGTAATGTTAATGTAGGAACCTATGCTGGAACTGGTTATTGGTTTCAAGCTAGCACAGGTAATGCTTATGTTGGCGGCAATTTAACTATTGGTAATAATGCTACTATTGGTAACAATTTAACTATTGGTAACAGCGTTACTATTGGTGGTTTAACTTATAATGGTAACTTGCTTAATAATGTAGTTACTCCAGGAGTTATTGCTAGTAATGCTGTTACTGTTGGAACTATTGCTAATGGCGCAGTTACATATGGCGCATTATCAGCTAATTCAATTCAAGCTAATGCTGTAGCAGCAAATACATTAAGTGGTAATATTATTGTTGCTAATACATTATTGGGCAATACAATTATTGCTAATACATTAAGTGGCAACGCTATTATTGCTAACACCATTTCTGGTAATACAATTATTGCTAACACCATTTCTGGTAATTCATTGGTAGCAAATAGTATTACTGCCACACAAATTAGTTCTGCTTATGTTTACGCTGGCAATATTACTAGCTTTGGTGCTACACAAGGAAATGTAAACAGTCCTGGATATTGGTTAGCTTACAATTCTGGTGATGCTCACTTTGGTGGTAATGTTACCATTGGTGCTAATTTAAATGTTTCTGGTTTAGTTACTACCGGCGCATTGAATAGTAATACTGTTATTACTACAACTATGCAACCATCTACAGTTAGTAATTTCCAAGCTGCGGCTGGAGGTGTTGGAACCGGTTATGTTGTTGTAACTAATCCAGTATCAGGCACAGCATATCCTACTGATATGAGTGTTAATATTACTACAACTCAAAATAATCAACCTGTTTATATCTATGCCGGAATGCAAACTTATTGGAATAGTTTTACTTTAGCAGCTAATAGTGAAATTGTTTTAGCTGTTAGTTTATTTAGAGGCAATGTAGGAATTACTACTGACAATTATACTTTTGATTCGGGCCCAGGTGGTGGATCAGTTAATTTTGAATCTACTACAAATTTTACTGGATTTACTGATGCTCCTCCAACACCAGGAACTTATAACTATTACCTTTCAGTAGGTGTTATTACAACTGCTGGTAGTTATAGCGGTGGCAATGTTTCAGTGGGATTTAGAAATATTACAACACAAACACTTAAACGATGATTTATACAATATACAATCCTACAACTGGTCAAATACTTCAAACTATTCACGGCGATAACGCGGATTGGATTCAATCCAATCTTGACGGTAAAAACTATGTTGAAGGCGATTATAATGCCAAAGATTATTATATCGATAACAATCAAGCTGTTGCCAAACCTACAAATCCTAGCATAGGTGGACAAAAATATAATTTTGATTATACAACAAAATCATGGATTTATGATACTGTAGCTAGTGCTACCGCATTAAGAAAATACAGAAATGATGAATTAACTAATGTTGATAAAATTAATCCTACTTGGTATAGTAGTTTAACTACTGATCAACAAACAGAATTACAGCAATATAGACAAGATTTATTGAATATTCCACAGCAGTCTGGATTCCCTACTACTGTCACTTGGCCCACAAAACCAAGTTGGTTATAACCGGTTTAACTAAGATCTACTAAATACACGATGACACCTGAATCAGAAGAAAAACTAAAAGTAGTTCATCATTTTGCCGGCGGAGTTTATGCCAAGGAAATGACATTAGAAACGCTCGAAGATTGTATGCATCAACATAAGCATCATTTCGATCATATGAGTATATTAACATCTGGCAAAGTTATGTTAGATGTTGATGGAGAAAAAACAATTCATACAGCTCCTGCTGTTTTGAATATTGCTGCCGGTAAGCGTCACTGGATTCTTCCTTTGGAAGCTCCAGTTAAATGGTTTTGTATTCACAGAACTGATTTTACTGATCCAGCTAAAGTAGATGATGATATAGTATCAGAGAGAGAATAAGATGAGTGCAGATTGGGGTAGTTGGAGCGATTATTTCGGTGGTAGTGATAACAGTGGTGGCGGTGACCTAAGTAGCGGTGCGTATGATTATACTGCTCCTACTGATAACTCTGGTTCAAATCCTACTGATTACACAGGTGGTCAAGATACCGGCAATTGGTATGATACTACTCCACAAGGTCCAGTAGAACCTACCAACGGAGGATATGATACTTCGGGTAATTGGACTGGCACAGAACCTGCTCCAGAGACTACATATACTGCTCCAACTTCATATACTCCAAACGAATCAGGTGGATATACTGCTCCAACTGGCGCACAATATTTTGGTAGTCCTCCGGAAACTCCAACTATTTGGTCTGATATACAAGGCCAAGAACAAGATTTACAAGGTATAGGAACACAAACTGGATACAATACTGGCGGAACAAATCCATCGGTTACTATTGAACCTGCTCCAGAAACATTTAATCAACCAAATCCAACTACTCAAGCTACGCAAGCATTGCCTCCAGGTTATACTATGAATTCGGATGGCACAATTAGTATGGCTCCAGTGACTGGAAATGAACCTGCTCCTGTATTGGATATGAGTCAACCATGGACACCTCCAGCAGATAATACTGCCGCTGGTCCTGTTACTCCATCTACAGATACAACAGGAACTACTTCTACTGATACAAGTGGTTCTACAAGTGGCACAAGTTCAACAGGTGGTAATACAACTGCTAATGGTAACACATCAAATTCAGGTGGTGGCATTATGGATTGGCTTAAAGCCAATCCAGGAACAGCAGCTTTATTAGGAGCAGGTGGTGTTGGAACTATTGCCGCACTAAGTCATTTATTTGGTAGTAGTGCTGCCGCAGGTTCAGCTGCAAGTGGTAGTGCTGGTGGCTCCGCCGCTGGTGGTTCAGCAGCTGGTGGCACTGGTGGCACGGGTGTTTCACAATCAGGTGGTGCCGGTGGTTCATTGAGCAAAACTCCAATTAACAATCCAGCTATGCCGCAACCTGGGCAAACACAAACTCCAATTACTAATACATCTACTAATCCAACACAGCCAGGCGCAAACACAACTCCAAATGGTAACACAGCTCCAAATGGAAATACTACAGCAACTGATTCATCTGGATTACCAAGTTGGTTAGCACCATTATTAGGTGGCGCGGCCGCATTATACTTTGGTCCAAGTTTATTAAACAAAGGTGCTAGCAATGGAAATATTTCTAGTCCAAATTATTTAGATCAGTTTGGTAAAACACCTACAACACCAGGTGCTGGTGGAAATGGTCTCGGCGGATATGCTGGCTTTAGTAATGCTGGATTAAATCCAGGTTGGATACAAGCTGGAGTTCCAAATTACAATCCTAGTATTACACAACAAAATCCTACTCAAAATCAATACAACTGGGGAACACATCCTTTCATGTATCAAATGAGTGACTTAGCAAATTATCAACAACCAGGCGGTCCTGCCAATACTCAAGTAGCTGGACCTGTTGCTCCACCACAAGGCGGACAACCACCCAGCTTAGGAGGACTGCCGCCTAGTCCAACCGGACCTATTTCATTCGGTCCAATTGTTAATCAACCACAGTAAAGCTAGGTAAAATGAAACAAACTAAATATAGAAAATCAGGAGAATTATAAAATGGCCAATGCCTCACAAGGTTCATCAAGCGGACAAACAACTTATGTTCCACAAGTTAATCCATACCAAATAGCACAAAATGCTAATAGTGGCGCTGGCTACAATGCTTATACTCAAGGCGCTGGCAATGCTATTGCTGGCGGTCAAGATTTGTTTAATAGCAGTTTACCTGGTGTAAACTATGCGGCACAAAATGTAGCTGGCTATGGAGCTCAAGCACAAAATGTTTTAGGCACTGGCGGAGAACAAAACTTCAACGCAGGTAGTCAAGGCTTACAAAGTTTGTTCAGTCCTGATTATGAACAACAACAATTGGCAGCTAGTCAAATTCCTGCTCAACAACAATATCAACAAAACTTAGCTAATCAACAAGCTGGCTTTGGTGGTGCTGGCCAATTAGGTTCAGCTCGTGCGGCATTAGCTGGTTCACAAATGGCTACTACTAATCAACAAAATCAACAAGTTGCGGCAGCTAATGTGGCTAATCAAATTGCTCAACAAAGAGCTAGCGCAGCTAATCAGTTAATGACTGGCGGACAAAGCGCATTACAAGGTGGCTTGGCAGCTGGACAAGCTGGTATGGCCGCAAGTCAAGTTCCATTACAATATGCTAATCAATATGCTAATTACTTGAATTCATTTGCGCCAAACTTACAAGGCAACTTCTCCGGCACTAATGGTTACACAACTACACAAAATGGCGGAAACAGTTCAGGTGGCGTTAACATTCTTCCAAGTTTATCAGATATTATGGCTAAAGAAAATATTGTGTTTGTTGACAATCAAGGCCGTCATAAGATTTATGACTTTAGTTATAAAGGCGACACTAAACGCTATCGTGGTGTTATGGCTCAAGATGTTCAGAAATATCAACCAGATGCTGTTATTATGGGCTCTGATGGTTACTTGCGTGTTGACTATAGTAAACTTGGTTTACAAATGATTGAATTAGGAAAAGAATAATGGGTGCAGATCTTTCAATGTATCTGGATACGCCAGATGCTTTGCTACAACAACAAATGCCTGGTGTTGATATCGAAGCATTTAAAGCGGCTGTTCGTAAAAGTCAAAGCGAAGGCACAGATGCTAATGCTAAACCAGTTACACAAACTGTAAAAACTGATCCAACTACTGGTGAACAAACAATGACTATTAGTGGAAGTCCACAAGACTTATCACCTAGTAATCCATTAACACCAACTGTTAGTGCTCCTGTTGTTCCACAACAAACAGCTCCACAAGCAGCTCCAGCTCCAGTTCAACCTGTTGCTCCGGATCAAACATTTAATCGTATGGTTCAAGCCGAGTCAAATGGACAACAATTTAATCCACAAGGTGGCGTATTAACAAGTCCAAAAGGCGCACAAGGTATGGCACAAATTATGCCAGCTACTGCTGCCAATCCCGGTTATGGTGTAGCTCCTGCTACTCCAGAAGAAATAGCTACACCAGAAGGTAATAAAGCATTTGGTCAAAGATACTATCAAGGTTTGTTAAATCACTTTGGTGGCGATGAACAAAAAGCTATTGCGGCATATAATGCTGGTCCTGGTCGTGTTCAACAAAACTTACAAGCTAACAATGGTCAATTAAATGTTAGCCAATTGCCACAAGAAACACAAGGTTACTTAAACCAAGTTCAAGGTCAAGGTCCTGTTGCTCCTAATCAAGTAAGTCCTATGATTGCTGGTAGTGCTAGTTCTGATGTTGGCTTAACTCCAACTGAACAAGCTATTGCTCAAATGAATGGCGGTAAAAAGCCAAATGAAGCAGAAATTAACACTTATTATGGAAAACAAATTGTTGACAATTTAGGTAATCCAGTTAAGATGGCACAGATCTATCAGGATCCTAATGCTCCTGCTTTTGCTAAACAAGCATCTATGCGCCAAATGGCAGACATTATGGGATTCCAAAAAGGCACAGCTGATGCTCAACGCGATGTAAGCCAAATGACTCCTGATGCTATTGCTAACGCATTAAAGAGTAAAAGCGAAGAAGGTAGTTATGTTAAAGCTGTGTTGTATGCTCAGTTAGGTTTAAAAGACTTAGCGGCTGAAGAACAACAAAAGCTAGGTGCTGGTCGTTATTTTGAAATGCAAACAATAGGTTCTGGCCCTAATGCTGAACCTGTATTGATTCAAAAAGATAAAAATGGAATGCCAATCTATGGTATTACTAATAGCGGACAACAATTAACTACTAAAGAATTAGCTGTTTATGCGGCACCAAAAGGTGTTGAACAAAGTAGTGAAATTTATAAAAATCCTTATGACAAGAATGGCCCTGCGTTCTACTATGAGCGTCGTCCTGGACAAACTGCTGTGTTCAAAGAAGTTGGAACTGGTCGCGTAGCTACTCCAGAAGAAGCTAAGTTATTGAATAAGATTGGTGTTGCTGGAACTCTTGAACAGCAAGGCACAGCGGCTTATAACAAAGGCGCATATGGTGCTGCTGGTCGTGGCGCTGGTGAAGGACTTACTCCTACAACTATTGCTGCTCAACCTGGCATACAAGGTCAAGGCGCTCCAACTGTTTCTGGTCCTGCTATTCCTGGACAACCTGGCACACAGCCTGTTGTTAGACAGCCTGCTCCAACAACTGCTCCAACAACAACTGCGCCTGTAGTTAATAATCCTAGTATTCCAAATCCATTTAACCAAACAGCTACTACAACAGCTCCAGGTGGTGGCATTGCTCAACAAAAAGAAAATATTAAAACACAAGGTCAACGCACTGAATCCTTTAATAAGATTATTGATACAGAATATCGCGAAGGCGCACAAAAAGGCGAAGTTATTAGCAATAACCGTAAACAACAATTTGATATTTTAAATCGTGTTGATCCAGCTACTGGTAAAGGAATGGCTGAAACTATTAGTGGACTATACAATGCTGCCAATGAACATCCAGGCGAGCAAAAATGGTCCATTGTGCGTGACATTATGGCAGGTAAAGCATTGCCAGATAATGACGCTAGTAATCGCATAGCACAATTAAATTTAAGTCCAGATGCTAAATCAGCGTTACAACAATTTAATTCGTTAAATGCTCAAATAGCTAGTCAAACATTGCGTGAAACAGCAGGTCCTGGTTCAGTATCCGATGCTGAACAAGCCGCTAACCGCGCACGAAATGTTGACCTAACTAAAGCTCCAATGCTTGGTGCTTATAACATGATGGGTCAAAGTCAATTCACAGGTGATTTACACCGCTATAAAGCTGACTTAGCCGCTGGAACTAATGCTCCAAACGCTACTGCTTTTGATAGAGATTTCCGTAAAACACAAGCTGAATTAATTAAATCATATCGTGAAGTTACCGAAGCTCGTTTAAGTTATATTGATAAAAACGGCGGCGCAAGTAATCCAAATGCTATTCGTCAAGCATATAAATTATATCCTGTTCCAGAATATGATCCAGGAACTGGCGAATGGAAATATACAAAACCTTTAAGTAAGATACTAAAATGACAGATCAAGAACGCGAAGAAAAAATAGCAGAAGCTCGTGCTAATGGTTATACCGAAGAGCAAATTAAAGAGTTTGTTAATCAACACGCTCCTGCTCCAGCTGGTAAAGAACCATTTGTAAATCGTAATGAAGAAAAATGGGGCACTGGTGAAATAGCTGGTGCTGGACTTGCTGGTTTGGCAGCCAAATATGGAATAGAATATTTGGCAGGTAAAAAATTATTAAGTGCCGCTGGTAATGCTTTCCGCGGTAATCCTAGTGCTGGTGCCGGTGGCGCAAGTGGTGGTGCTGGTGCTGGTGGCGCAAGTGGTGGTGCTGGTGCTGGTGGCGCAAGTGGTATTAAACCAGGAGGCGTTCCTTATAATGCTGGAATGATGCCTGAAGGCGGACCTATTGCTCCTGAAGTTGCTCCAACTACATTATCAGGTGGTGCTAATCCAGCATTTGATGCTGCGCTAGCAAAACCATATGGCGCTGGTCCTGTATTAAGTTCAGTTGCTCCAGCCGCAGCATTTAGTGCGCCGTATGCTATGGCCGCATATGAACAAAGTAAGATTCGTCAAAATCCAAATGCTCCTGAATATGCTACTAATCCATACGCACAACAAGTTCGCGGTGAAGCTCCAACACAAGGAGCTGCTGGTGCTATGAATACACGCAACGCAATTGCCGGCCAACAATATGGTGGACTAAGTAAAGCTGAACAAGATATGCTACAGCAAGATGCTATCGATCGTCAAATTCGTTTGAAGGCCGCACAAAAGGCATTACAACCAGTAGTCCCAGGACAATAATATGACAACACTAGATCAATTAACCGAAACATTTTGTGATAACTTTGTAAACAGTTACAGAGCTCACAGTTCACATTTCAACATTGAAGGTGAAAACTTTTATGGCTGGCATAAATTGTTACAAAAGATTTACGAAGACAGCGAAAGTATTCAAGATGATTTGGGCGAATTGATTCGTGCTCTTGGCGCATTTGCTCCAGAAACTATTAGTGAAATATTAAGTTATGCTGATTTAGAAGACCGTAAAACAGGCGCTAGCGCATTTGATATTCTTGAACTAGTATTAGAAGGTCAAGAGCATATGGTTAACAGCTATCGCAAATTAGAAGAAGTTGCGGATGCTGAAGAAAACGATGACATTGCTAATTTTGCGCAGGATCGAATTCGTCAGCATAAAAAGTTCGCTTGGCAGTTAAGAGCTAGTTTAGGTTAAGCCGCCCCGAGCACTATCAAGAACTAGGAGATTTTGCGGCTTTCTATCCTAGGCATCAACGAATTGGCAGGCGAGTTTGTGTCGTGCTCAATCCTCAAAAACACCCACAATATTACTTTGCCCAGTTACATAGTAAGTTTGATCTTCATATGATATCTTAGCTGTGCGACCCCAGTCAACAATAACTCTGTCGCCTTCTTTAATACCACAGTTAACTTCTGGACCACAACTCATAACAATAGCTTCAGTTGGCGTGTCACTCATGCCTTTAATAATTAATCCTGAATCTGAAGTTTCTTCTTTTAATATTGCTTTAACGATTACATTTGCTTTAATTGCTTTTAACATTTCTTTTCCTTTATTGGTATCTAAATTCTTTGCTATCTACACTATGTTCCTTGTTTACATCTGTATACTTGTTAGGATCATAAGTTCCTGTTCTACTGGTGATTGTGTCCAAACTAAAAATTGGATCATCTAGTTTAATCGTTTTGATTGACAATCGTTTCCAAGCTAATGTTCCACGCACATGATATCCAGCCGCATCATGTAAGAACATTAATGGTTCCCAATCCAACCTAATACAACTACTGGCAATCATTTTAATTTCACAAATGTCTGCCCACTTCTCCCACAGTCTAAACATTTGAAATATCAATGCCACACGCTGGCGCACTGGTAACTTCAAGTCTACACTAGTGAATCTAACAGTAGCCATTTCTTCTCTACTAAACACCATACGCTGATCGCGAATGACCCAAGTAAAAGCTAACAGCTTGTTATCAGATTTTTTTCTTGCTATGCTAACAAATTCTCCTTTTGGACCATACATTTGATTAACAATAGCATGCATTAAATTGCGTGATGCTTCAACTGGATCAATGGGCCATAAGTTTTTGGCATCCAATTCATATTCACGAATAACCATATTAATAATATCTTCCATGTCAGCTGGAGTCGCACTTGACCAAGTCCACAAAGATTTTTCTGTGTATCTAAAATTGTCTGGATGAATCATTTCTTAGCTTTCTTTTTTAAATTTAATGAACCATATCTAGCTTGATCAGCACGAGCTGATTGACTATGTATTCTGCGTTCAATTACTTGAACATTGTCTTCAGTCCATGGCTTAAATGGATCCTTGCGAGTCATACAATAACTATCCCTGGTGCGTCCACGCTTTTCAATCTTGTCACCCCATATTTCCAGCCAACGGTCAAAACTCAAGTCCCATCCTTCTTCGCGAAATTGAGCTTGATTCTTTTGTTGTAACCAAATAAAATATCTTTTATGTCTAACAGGATCTGGCCCTGTTAACCATATATGTGGTCTCTTAGTTCCTTTTTTTGGATTAGGTTGGCCTTTAGCTGGCATTGAATAAATCTCCATAAGTTGTTTTTTTATTGCGTTGACTAATGTCAGCTTCCATTAACTTTAACGCTTCGTTTTGATCTACACAGCGATAGATAACTTCTGCTTTTGAATCAGCTGACACTACTGGTAGTTTTGATTGACTAATGCGATCTGTTCTTTTGAGATTACCATATACTCCATATGGAATATCTGATTCAACAACATGATCCCAGCCACTTCGTTTGAAGTTTTTGTATGTGGGATCAACAGTCATTTCCCAAACAGTTCCATCATCTATGGAGTAAAATGTCATACGCCACATAGTAACATGATTGAGTTTACTTCTTTGTTGTGCGATATCAACTAAAATATATTCAGCCATGTTGTTCTTCCCATAACTGTTGTTCGTTTAATCTCGCCCATTCTTCTTGATAATCATCCATTTCATTTCCTTTCTATTCTTGTAAAGTATTTATGATAGTATAACACCTAGCTTAAATATCGCATAGTTTTTTGGATGAATTAGTTAGAGAAATTGATAATAAAAAGTTCTAGTCAAATCGGCATAAGCCTTAGCACTTAGCCATTGAATATGACAATTACAGGGTTTACATCTCAATTGGCCTGCATGTGGCCCTTTACCCGGAAGTATTAACATCTCATGTTCTGAATGATCAACTTTAATTCGAATTTTCTTCTTTTTCTTTTTCGATTTCTTTTTAGGTAATATTAAACTATCACCTGTATTTCGAGGTTTCCCATTATAATCTTTATGAGGTTCACGAAGATAATGTGATGTTTCGTAGATATTCGATATAAGTTTCATAGTAATAATATAACACATCTATAATAAAGGATCAACTTCGCTTTGCTCATTTGATCCGTTGTAATTGAATAACTAGTCCTGCTATCGCAGTCCTGTTATTCAATTCAACTCCTTGTTAAAAAGAAATAATAAAAAGAAATTCAATTGGCGTTGGTCATGGGACAGCTAAATGTAGGCTTCCTATAAAAAAAAGCGAACTACATCCAGCTGCCGCATGATCCACGCCTGATATCTAAATACTCACTTTGGTAAGCACTTAGGCATCAGGCCCTTTCGGGTGGGACAATTCACAGAGATTACTTGGAGACGGTTGACTATCCAATACTCCACCCTATTACTAGGGACTCCGCAGCACCCGCATTATTCTAAGACCGTGAATTCTAATCTTAGTGCGTTAGGGCCCTTTAGCGTCTTTATTATGACCCCGTTTTCTACTCGCTTATACAGCGGTTTTTTGTTGCCTGTGTTTAATATATTTTAATCTTTGTTGCCTAAATTCTAATCCATCAATAATACTAGTCAATTTTGTCTTCCAATATTTGGTTAACGGATATTCGTTTATATAGACATTGTTCCAAATCTTATCAAAAATTTGTTTATCTTTTACAGTAAAATTAGATTCATACTGTAATAAGTCTAATAATAAACGGATATCAGCTACATTAGGATGTGATTCAATTTTGTGACGACTCATGCCCAAATTGTAAAGCCATGTATTAATATCGCGATTCTGCTGATACAATTCATTCCTATGATAATAGGAGGTAATTTGTTTAGGGTCGTTAAATTTTTGTTTCATAATAATGCTCCAAATTTTACTACAACTACAATCGGGAGACATCACTCTCCAGACCAAATCCTTTTTATTAATGGTTCCAGCGGTGTTAGCACCACAGCCGCTGGGCCTGTGTATTAAAAGGTAGGATTTTATGGTCTGGCATCCAAGGACGGAATAAGATATAAAACTTGATTAACCTGTGTGCTATTTTTATTTATCTAACTGTGTAAAGTATACACTTTTATTCGGAGATATTCAAGATATTTGGACGACTTTCTCCGCGAAGTCCGCGAAGGCATATACATACTAAAGCACGGGTATACCAGTCATCATCTACCATTTCGGAATGGATTAATTCATATTCCCATTCACGCAATGAATCTGACAATTCATCATATGTGGATTCATCTAGTAATTTGTGGCATCCATACAACACAGCCGCCAAAACATCCTTGTGCACATTTTGCGGGGGAACATTAGCTAGTGTGCTGAAGTTTACTATTATCACGCCAATGCTCCAAAAATTTAACAGCTTCGGGTTTCATATCGTATTCAATAATCTTACGCTGAACCCATGCTTTAGGCCTATAATAATTAGTGCCTGTGCCCTGTCTTTGATATCTAAAGTTTAATACACGAATCTTCATTTTAACACATAATGGCTAATCAAATAACCAACTATGCCAACTAATACTATAATAAGTGCGCCGCCCCATGACAAGAAACGATTAAGCAATGCGTTTTGATTATTGGACACTACAGTTTGAATCTCTTTTAACATAGTTTCAATTGACACAAGTCTATGCTCAATAACATCGAATCGTTGTGTAATTTGTTGATACCTGGCAGC
>Ga0316223_1002023_pt1 | contig 17533 bp, 12 predicted proteins | sample TBH18009metaG_FD_206007 | JGI IMG/M metagenome (GOLD analysis project Ga0316223, IMG submission 206007) | Freshwater microbial communities from Trout Bog Lake, Wisconsin, USA - TBH18009 | ecosystem: Environmental > Aquatic > Freshwater > Lake > Hypolimnion/Profundal zone | place: USA: Wisconsin...
AGGCGATGCATTCGGTGGCGTTACGCAGCCTGTTCGCACTGGAGCCCGGTGCGCAGGCGGTGTGTTTTCTGAGCGTTGGCACGGTGGCGCGCGGCAAGGCGCCGTGCGCGCGTCCGGTTTACGCGGACTATGTGCAAACCCTTGACCCGCAGCGACATACTCCGCAACTTACCTGATGAAACGCACCGTGCCTTGCGTGTACGTGCCGCTACCCATGGGCGCAGTACAGAAGCAGAAATCCGGGCGATCCTAGAGTGTGCTGTACGGCCTGAGGGTCGAATGAAGCTGGGCACTCTGCTAAGCGAAATTGGTCGCGAAGTGGGCGGCATCGATCTTGAAATAGAACGCGATAGGACGCCAGCCGAACCGATGCGTTTTGAATGATCCTGCTCGATACCAATATCATTTCTGAGCCATTGAAAGCGGCGGGCAACGCAAACGTACTTGCTTGGATTGACGCGCAGATCATCGAAACGCTCTACCTCTCGACAATCAGCCTTGCAGAATTACGCTTCGGGATCGCTGCGCTGCCAGAGGGTAAGCGGCGGGATGCGCTTCACTTTAGTCTGGAACAACGCGTCTTGCCGTTGTTCGCAGGTCGTATCCTGCCGTTTGACGACCCCGCATCGCAATCCTATGCAACGCTGCGTGCAAGTGCACGCGCCGCTGGTTTGGCCATTGCAGCTGCGGACGGCTCTATTGCTGCCATTGCGGCGACGCATGGTTTCGCGGTAGCCACGCGCGACACCTCGCCATTTGATGCTGCCGGCTTAACTGTCATCAACCCATGGACTTGGCAGGCGCATTGACAGCCAGCGCCAGAATTTCGATTTCCGATTCCAGAAGCCACTCCCGCGTGCGTTCATTGCGACCGCCGGCACACCGCGCGGTCGCTAGCCTACGACCTAGCCGCGTGTGGCCATACGCGCAGGCTTGCCGTGCGCCACCGGTGCTGTGCCCGGCTCCGTGCGCGCACGTCCACCTTTTTCGGCCCAGGTACGGGTCCAGCGCATCTGCATGGTGCGCAGCACCAGCAGCATCAGCACGGCAACGCAGGCAAAGCCCATAAAGCCCCACAGGTAGGTGCCAGCGTATTGCTTGGAAATGCCCATGGCGTTGGGAATCATGCCGCCACCGAGTGCACCTATTTCGCCAATCATGGAGCCCGCCACTGCCGTCGTGGTGGGCCAACGCAGCGGCACCAACTGGAACAGTGCGCCGTTGCCAGCGCCCAGTGCCGAGAAACACAGCATAAACAGCAGCATGGTGAGGGTCAGCGACTGCCCGGCCAGGCCGCACAAGGCCAGCGAAACGGCAGTGACGGCCAGCACCGCTGTCAGCGTGTTGACGCCGCCCCAGTGGTCCGACAGCCAGCCGCCCACCACCCGCAGCGCGGCACCCAGAAAGGCGGCCATCATGGTGAGTTGACCGGCTTGCACCTTGCTCACGCCAAACTGGTCGTAAAAGTAGCTGGGCAGGAAGCTGGCCAGTCCGAGAAAGCCACCAAATGTGACGACGTAGATCAGGCTGAAGGCCCAGCCGTCTTTTTCATACAGGCAGCTCAGGTGGTCGCGCAGGCGTGAATGGGGCGACAAATCAGGTGGCTCCTTGGCGTACACCACCATCACGAACGCAGGAATGGCCACGCTGAGGGCGGCAAAGCCGTACACCGCCTGCCAGCCGTATTTTTGCGCCAGCAACGGCGCCAGCAGGGCCGCAAAAGCGGTGCCGACATTGCCAGCACCCACAATGCCCATGGCCAAGCCCTTGTAACGCGCCGGAAAGGTGCCAGAGCCAAGCGACATCGCCACGCCAAAGCTGGCACCGGCTACGCCTAACAGGACGCCCATAGCCAGGATGTCGTTGAAGGTTTGCACGAAGAAATAGCCGTAGGACATGGCAATGGCGATGCCGCCCATTTCGACCAGCGTGGCGTTCTTGCGACCAATGTATTGCGCCAGCAGGCCGAGCGGGAAGCGCAGCAGGGCGCCTGCGAAGATCGGGATCGACAGCATCACACCTTTTTGGGTCGGGCTCAGGTGCAGGGCTTCACTGATGAATGGCGCCATGGCGCCATTGACAACCCAGATGGCAAAGGAGAACGTGAAGTAGGTCAGGGCGGCCCATAGCGTTGGCGCGTGCCCGGATTGCAAAAACAGGCGGAAGTTTTTCATGGAATCTCGCAAAAGGTCAGGTGCAGGACATGGATGCCCGGGCGCAAAGCCCGGAATGTGGCTGTGCCAGCGTGGTGCATGGCAGTAAAGTGGACGCCGTTGTCCCTGAGTGCCCCCATCGCATGCTTGTCGATGGTGCAATCGACTGGCCGTCGTTGGCCGGTATGCCTCAGGTCAAGCAATGCGCGTGCCAGTACCAGCAACGGGACTAGATGCGTGTGTCTATTTCACCCATGGCGCCCAGGGCACATGGGGCAGTGGCTACCCGCACCCGCTCAGGTGGGCAGAAACAACAGCCAGTAGATGAGCAGAACGTTGAGCAGCACGGACACGCCAAGGCCCAGTTTCCACACCGCCGTGGGGTTGCGCAGGAGCAGCGGCGTTCCAGTGTGTGCCGGCAGGGGGCGGGCGGCGCCGCGTTCAAGCGCGAGCAAAAACTCCTCGCCGGTTTCAAAGCGTTGCGTCTGGTCACGCGCCACGGCTTTCAGCACAATCTGGTCGAGCCAGATCGGTGTGTCGGGACGGTGCCGACTGGGCGCGAAGGGGTCGCGGTAGTAGCGCCCCGACTGGTTCGGCACCACCTCGCCGTAGGGCAGCCGACCCGTCAGCAGTTGGTACAGCGTGACGCCGAGCGCGAACAGGTCACTGCGGGCATCGGCGGGCTGCCTGTCGCCCACGCCCGCGCCGTGCACGCTGAAGCCCCACTGTTCCGGATTGACGTAGCTGGGCGTACCGGCATGCAGTGCGCGCATGGCGGCGGGTTCGCGTCCGCTCAGGGCCACGCCCAGGTCCAGAATGCGCAGTACGCCGTCCGCGCCCTGGTGCAGGTTGCTGGGGTTGATGTCGCGGTGTACTACGCCCTGGCGGTGCAGCAGCATGAGGCCCTTGAGCGCCTGCGTTGCCACGTTCAGGAGCTGCGGCAGCTGCAGCGGGCCACGCCGGGCCAGCCATTGCGCGCAGGTTTCGCCGTCCTGCCACGCGTACAGCAGATAACAGGCGGACGGTGCCGCCTGGCTCGGTGGCGCCTCCTGCAAGTGCACCAAATAGGGCGCCACACTGGACGAGCACAGGCGCCGCGCGAGCCAGCCTTCGTGCAGCAGCATGGCGCGTTCCTGGGGGTCATTGGCACGCGCCGGGTGCAGCGTTTTCAGGGCGAAGCGCTGCTGCGTGGCGGTGTCTTGCACCTGGTAGATCAGGTTGATGCCGTTGTCGGCCACCAGGCGGGTGATGTGCAAACCGTCCAGGCTGCTGCCATCGGCCAACCGGGGCGGAATGGGCAGGTCGCGCAGGGCGCGGTCGCCGTCGGTGAGCGTGGCATCAAGCAAATCCAGCACCCGGATCACCAGCGCAGTCAGGTTGTCCTGGCTGGCGGCTTTGCGAGCCGCTTCTATCAGGGCACGCGCGGCATCTTCGGCGCCTTCGTGCTGTTGCACCAGGCGCTGAATGGCAGACGCCGACAGGCTGCCGTGCACGCCGTCGGTCAGGAGCACGAACACGTCGCCGACGTGGACGTCACCTTGTGTGTAGTCCACCACAATGCGGTCTTCGTTGCCCACAGCGCGCAGTAACTGGTGCTGAAAATCGGGGTGCGGCACGACGTGATCGGTGGTCATCGGCAGCAACGCGTCGTCGCGCAGCACATAGGCGCGCGAGTCGCCCACATGCGCCAGCGTGTAGGTCTGGCCACGCAGCACCAGCGCTGTGAGGGTGCACAGGCCGAGGCTGGGCGCACGGCGCCGGTTAACGCCGGCCAGCCAGACATTTTGTGCGGTGATGATGCGGTCCAGCGCCACCGTGGTATTCCAAGTTGCGGGGGTTCCGTAATAGTCGCGCAACACGCTAACGACACTGGTCTGTGCGGCTTCGCGGCCCTGACCACCCCGGCTGACACCATCGGCGATGGCGGCAATGGCGCCCCAATCCATCTGGGCCGGGGAGGGCAGCATGGCACCGCAAAAATCTTCATTCACGTCGCGTGCGCCCCGGTCCGAGGCGAAACCAATGTCGATGGTGAATGCCATGGCTTTCTGTGCTGCGCTGTGCTGGGTTTGCTGTGCCTGGCCTGGCTAACTGAGCAGCATGTCCAGACTGTGTTCGTAGTGCGCCGCGAGCGCGTCAAACAGCTGCAGCAGGGACTCGCTGCTCTGTGCCAGCGCGTCCAGGCTGGGTGCGCGCGCGCGCCCTTGCACCGGTGCCAGGGTGCGTGCCGCCGCAACCAGGTGCACCCAGGCAATGCCGGCTTCGCGCAGACCCTCCTGGATCGCTGTGGAACGCAACGGCAGCGCGTTCAGGTAGGTGAGCGCGGCTTCAAATTCCTGCTGCGTGGCCTGCAGCACCGCCAGCACGTCCGTAGGTTCTGGAGGTGCCGAAGGTGCCAGTGGTGTAAGCGGTGTCAGTGATGGCTGGTCCATGCTTTGCAACACACCTTTGGCATAGCGCTGGGACAGCATGCGCTGACGGCCGGCCAGGTTCAACACGTGCAGAGGCGGCGTCTGTCCGGCACTTTCCAAATTGGCGGTGAGTCGCTCGGCACCTTGCAGCAGTGCTTCGGCATGCGCGTCCATGGCGGTGGCGCCGTCGTGGTGCGTGAGGGCGTCCTTGAGCAGGCTCCAGGCAGTCACCACCTGGTCCAGCAAATCACCGAAGGTTGGCAACGACAGGCTGCTGCGCAAGTGCGCCACATTGGTGTCAACCCACTGTATGGATTGCGCCAGCAGCTGCGCGTGGTGCGCGCGCTGCACATCGGCACGCACCAGCAAATGCAGCTTGACCACGCGCTGTGACAGCATGCGCAACTGACCGGCGCGGTTCACCGCCTCGGCCAAGTGGGCCGACTGAATGACCTGCTTGGACAGCTGGCCCAGTCGCTGGTTGGAGCGCATGGCCTGGCTGCGCAGGACGCGAAATGCGTCGTCATCCGACAGTTGCTGGTGCTGCATCAGAATGCCCTTGGCGCGATCCACGTCCTTGCGTTCTTCGAAGCGCGTCGCTATTTCGTCGAACGCTTTGCGTTGCGCCTGGACGTGCCGAAAACGCACCTGGGCCAGGTAAATCAGGGAACGCAGACGGTTCGCCCCGTAACCATTCATGACGTAGACGTGCACCTCCGATTGCGTTGCCAGCTCTATCGCACCGGCGTCGGTGTCACTGGTGAACATCAGGACCGGACACGGCGCGCTTTGGGCCAGGATGTGAATCGCCTGAAACCAGTGGCTGTTGGGCGACGGGTTGTCAACAATAACCACATCTGGTGCATGTATCACCACGTTTTGCACCAGATTGGTGATCTCACGCTGCACCAACAACACACGAACGCCGGCTGCTGCCAGGTCGGGCTGTAATTGGGGGGCGGACAGCTGCCGGGAAAGACACAAAAGTGCGGAAGTCATGCGGTATTGAACCATAGCCCGACCAGAAAATAACGGGCACAACTATTGCTTATGCATAAGCGGGCACAACGACGTGCACCCATCAAACCAAAGCCAGCCCGATTCCGCGCACAACGCCGTAGCGCCGGGCGGGCCACCAGACACCAGCTGCTGCTGGGGTGTCTTGTTAGCAAGACACGCGACTGTATTTCACCCCCCTATGCACCGCCGCGCCAGCGCGTGCGCCACGCATTCCCGTTTGAATGGAGCGACCCAATGACAAGAATGAAACTCGTGCTGATCGGCAATGGTATGGCCGGTGTCAGAACACTGGAAGAGTTGCTCAGAATAGCGCCCGACCTGTACGACATCACCGTGTTCGGGGCGGAGCCGCATCCCAACTACAACCGCATATTGCTCAGTCCGGTGCTGGCCGGTGAGCAAACGCTGGACGAAATTGTGCTCAACCCGCTGGCCTGGTATGCAGACAACGGAATCACCTTGCATCTGGGCTGCGCGGTGCAAGCCGTGGACCGTGTGCGGCGCGTGGTGCACGGTCGCGATGCCAACGGACAGACGGTGACCGCTGGCTATGACCGCTTGCTGATCTGCACCGGCTCCACACCCTTCATCCTGCCGGTTCCGGGGCGGGACCTCGAGGGCGTGGTGGCCTATCGCGACATTGCCGACACCAACGCCATGATTGAAGCCGCCACGCGCTATCGGCATGCGGTGGTGATTGGCGGCGGCCTGCTGGGGCTGGAAGCCGCCAACGGACTGATGCTGCGCGGCATGCAAGTGACCGTGGTGCACGTCATGCCGACCCTCATGGAGCGCCAGCTCGACACCACCGCGGGCGGCATGTTGCGCAGCGCATTGGAGCAGCGCGGGGTGCACTTTCGCATGGGCGCGCAAACGCAGGCGCTGCTGGGCGGCAGCGACGACGGAGCCAGCCCCCGCGTGCGTGCCGTGCAGTTCAAGGACGGCAGCGAAATTCCGGCCGACCTGGTGGTGATGGCGGTCGGCATTCGGCCCAACACGGCGCTGGCGCAAGCGGCGCGCTTGCATGTGGACAAGGGCATCGTGGTGACCGACACCCTGCAGACCGTGACCGATGCGCGCATCTACGCCGTGGGTGAATGCGCCGCGCACCGGGGCGTGGCGTACGGGCTGGTGGCGCCGCTGTTTGAACAGGCCAAGGTGGCGGCCAACCATCTGGCCCGCTTTGGCATCGGCCGCTACATCGGCTCGCTCACCTCGACCAAGCTCAAAGTCACCGGCATCGACCTGTTCAGCGCGGGCGATTTCACGGGCGGCGAGGGATCCGAAGAAATTGTGATGAGCGACCCGGCTGCCGGTGTTTATAAAAAACTGGTGATCCGCGACGACAAACTGATTGGCGCCTGCATGTACGGCGACACCGTGGACGGCAGCTGGTACTTCAAGCTGTTGCGTGACGGCCGCTCGGTGGTCGACATTCGCGACAAGCTGATGTTTGGCGAAAGCAACATGGGCGATGCCGGCCACGCCGGTCACAGCAAGGCCGCCGCCATGCCCGACTCCGCCGAGGTGTGCGGTTGCAACGGCGTGAGCAAGGGCACGATCTGCAAGGCGATCAAGGAGCAAGGTCTGTTCACGCTGGAAGAAGTGCGCAAGCACACCAAAGCCAGCGCGTCGTGCGGCTCCTGCACCGGTTTGGTAGAGCAGATTCTGATGTTCACCGCCGGTGGCGATTATTCGGCCACGCCCATGACCAAAGCCCTGTGCGGCTGCACCGAGCACGGCCACGCCGCCGTGCGCGATGCCATTCGCCAGGTTCAGCCCGATGGCAGCAAATTGCTAACCACCGCCGCCGTGTTTCGTGCCCTGGGCTGGAAGACGCCCAACGGCTGCGCTTCATGCCGCCCCGCCATCAATTACTACCTGATCAGCACCTGGCCCAAGGAGGCGGTGGACGACCCGCAAAGCCGTTTCATCAATGAGCGCAGCCACGCCAATATCCAGAAGGACGGCACGTACAGCGTCATTCCGCGCATGTGGGGCGGTGAAACCACAGCCTCGGAACTGCGCCGCATTGCCGATGTCGTGGACAAATACCAGATCCCGACCGTCAAGGTCACGGGCGGCCAGCGCATTGACTTGCTGGGTGTGAAAAAGGAAGACCTGGCCAATGTCTGGCGCGACATCGGCATGCCCAGCGGCCACGCCTACGCCAAGGCACTGCGCACCGTGAAGACCTGTGTTGGCAGCGAATGGTGCCGCATGGGCACGCAGGACAGCACCCAGCTGGGCAAGGACCTGGAACGCGCCATGTGGCGCATGTACGCACCGCACAAGGTCAAGTTTGCGGTGAGCGGTTGCCCGCGCAACTGTGCCGAAGCGGGCATCAAGGACGTGGGCGTGATCGGGGTCGACAGCGGCTGGGAAATGCACATCGCCGGTAACGGCGGCATCAAAACGGAAGTGGCACACTTTCTGGTCAAGCTCAAGACCGCCGCCGAGGTGCTCGAATACACCGGCGCTTTCTGTGAGCTATACCGCCAGGAAGGCTGGTATCTGGAGCGCACGGTGCACTACGTCAACCGGGTCGGGCTGGACTATGTCAAGCGCCGCATCCTGGAAGACGACGCCGGGCGCCGGGCACTGTGGGCACAACTGCAGTTTGCACTGGACGGTGAGCCCGACCCTTGGTTCGAAGGCGACAAGGCGCACGTGGATGCGCGCCAGTTTGGCGCCTTGGTGGCACACATTGAAAACGAAGGAGCACACGCATGACCGAATGGACCCTGATTTGCCAGCTGGACGACATTCCAGCGCTGGGCGCGCGCCGCGTGACGCGCAGCCACGGGCTGGAAGTGGCCTTGTTTCGCACCGGTGACGACACCGTGTTTGCACTGCTCGACCGTTGCCCGCACAAAGGCGGGCCGCTGTCGCAAGGCATTGTGTTTGGTCACAGCGTGGCGTGCCCACTGCACAACTGGACCATTGGCTTCGCCGATGGCCAGGCAGCGGCACCGGATGTGGGTTGCACGCCGGTGTTCCGTGTCAAGGTGGAACATGGCCACATCTTTCTGAAGACCGACGAACTGCGCCAGCACGCCATCGATCAGGTGCGCCCGGTGGCCGGCCCGGCGCATCGGGTATGCAGCGCATAAGCGGCGCCTGACTGGTTCTGCCATGCACGAAACCCGCTCAACGTGTCCGTACTGTGGTGTCGGCTGTGGTGTCCTGATTCAAAGCGACGGCGGACGCATTACCGGCGTGCGCGGCGACCCGGCGCACCCCGCCAACCTGGGGCGTCTGTGTTCCAAGGGCAGTTCGCTGCACCTGACGGCCAGTGTGCAGGTCAGCCGTCAGACCCGCCTGCTGCAGCCGATGCAGCGCCTGACACGCGCTGCCGCGCCACACGGTGTCACTTGGGAGACCGCGCTGAGTCATGTCAGCCAGCGTTTTTCCGACATCATTCGCACCCACGGCCCTGACGCGGTGGGCTTCTACGTGTCCGGCCAGTTGCTGACGGAGGACTACTACGTCTTCAACAAGCTCGCCAAAGGCCTGATTGGCACCAACAACATCGACACCAACTCGCGCCTGTGCATGAGCAGCGCGGTGGCCGGTTACAAGAAAACACTGGGGGCCGACGCGCCCCCGGCTTGCTACGACGATGTCCAGCACGCGCAGACCCTGTTTGTGGTGGGCTCCAATACCGCCTACGCACACCCCATTCTGTTTCGCCGCATGGAAGACGCGCGCCGCGCCAACCCGGCGCAAAAAATGATTGTGGTCGATCCGCGTCGTACCGACACCGCCGACCGCGCCGATCTGCACCTGGCCATTCAGCCTGGCACCGACGTCATGCTGTTCAACGGCATGCTGCATCTGATGCTGTGGGAGGGCTGGACCGACGCCGCTTATATTGCGGCCCATACCGCCGACTTTGAAGCCCTCAAAACCACCCTACGCGACTACACGCCAGCGCTGGTGGCGCAGACCTGTGGCATCGCCGTGGACGACTTGCTGCAGGCCACGCGCTGGTTCGCCGGTACGGAAGGCCGCAATGGTGCGGCTGGGCTGCGCAAGCCCACACTGAGCTTGTATTGCCAGGGGCTGAACCAGTCCAGCAGCGGCACCGCCAAGAACATGGCGCTGATCAACCTGCACCTGGCCTGTGGCCAGATCGGCAAGCCCGGTGCCGGCCCGTTTTCCCTGACCGGGCAGCCCAATGCCATGGGCGGGCGCGAAGTCGGCGGCCTGGCCAATGTGCTGAGCGCCCACCGGGACATGAACAACCCGCAGCACCGTGCCGAAGTGGCTGCGCTGTGGGGCGTGCCAGCGGTGCCGTCGCAGCCCGGAAAAACCGCGGTCGAGATGTTCCAGGCAGCCGCTGACGGTGAAATCAAGGCCCTGTGGATTGCCTGCACCAACCCCGCGCAAAGCATGCCGGACCAGACCACGGTGCGCCGCGCACTGGAGCGCGCCGAACTGGTAGTGGTGCAGGAAGCCTTTGCCACCACCGCCACCTGTGCCTACGCCGACGTGCTGCTGCCAGCCACCACCTGGGGCGAAAAGGACGGCACCGTGACCAACAGCGAGCGCTGCATCAGCCGCGTGCGCGCCGCTGTGGCGGCACCCACGGCCACCCACGCCGACGGCACTGCCGCCGATGCACCGCGTGCGGACTGGGCTATCGCCGTCGATTTTGCGCAGCGCCTGGAGCACACTCTGGCAGCGCCCGGCACGCAGCCCGGCAGCCGTCTGTTTCCCTACCGCACGCCGGAGTCGATCTGGAATGAGCACCGCGAATCGACGCGGGGCCGGGACCTGGACATCACAGGCTTGTCCTACGCGCTGCTGGACGCTGCGCCGCGCCAATGGCCGTTCACCGAGGCGTTGAACCGGTCTTTTTCGTTATCCACACCGTCGTCCTCGTCCACATCCTCATCCTCGACCGGAATGGGCGCAGCGGCAGCGGCTCTGGATGTCCTGGCAAACACCCCCTATACCGGAACCGCCCGTTTGTACACCGACGGCCATTTCCCAACCGCCGACGGTCGCGCCCACTTTGCCGACGTGCACTATCAACCTGTAGCCGAACCACCTGAGCTGCGCTACCCGTTCTCGCTCAATACCGGACGGCTGCGCGACCAGTGGCACGGCATGAGCCGCACCGGCACGCTGGGGCGCCTGTTCAGCCACGTGCGCGAGCCGCAGCTACACATGCATGCGCAGGACATGGCCCGCCTGGCGCTGGTGGACGGCGACCTGGTGCACGTCACCTCCCGGCGCGGCTCGATTGTGGCGCCTGTGTCTGCCAGCACCGAACAGGCCGCCAACCAGGTCTTTATGCCGATGCACTGGGGCGCGGAATTCCTGAGCGGGCGCAACAGCACCGGTCGTGCCCTGGCTGGCGTCAACACGCTGACCACACCGGCCTATTGTCCCGACTCACGCCAGCCGGAGTTCAAGCACGCAGCGGTCAAAATCCTGAAGGCCGAGTTCCCCTGGCGCCTGTTCGCCATGGCCTGGCTGCCCAACGACGCCGTACTGACTGCCCGCAACGCCCTGCAAGCGCTGCTGGGCACGTTTGACTTTGCCTCCTGTGTGCCGTTTGGCAATGGCGCCGCACTCGACGCCCCCGAGCGTGCCCGCAGCGGCGTGCAACTGCGCGCCGCGCACCACGAGCCGGTCGCCACCCAAGTGCTGCAACAGATAGAACAAATTCTGCAATTGCACGGTGCCGACGTGGTGCGTTACGCCGATGCCAAACGCGGTCAGTGGCGCGCCATGCGTATACGGCGCACCGCCGCTGACACCTCCGCCACCGACCGCGACGCTCACAGCCACAGCCAGTCCAGTCTGGACGGCTTTATGCTGGCCGGTGACACCCGCGCCGAAGGCTGGATCAGCGAACTGCTGATCAACGCCCACCCGGTTCAGCGCTACGGCCGCGCGCTGCTCATGGCCAGCAACAAAGCACCCATGGACCTGGCGCCCAGTGCCAAAGTGGTATGCACCTGCTTCAACGTCAGCGACGCGGCGATTCAATCGCACCTGCAAAACTGCGATCCCGGCGCCAGCGCCGCCACCCGCCTGGCCTCGCTGCAGGGCGCCTTGCAGTGCGGCACCAACTGCGGCTCGTGCGTTGCGCAATTGCAGCGCATGGTGCGCCTGGCCAGCTCCCGGCCAGACTAGGTATAAACCGCAGGTACACCGCGCCACCACAGGAATACACTTTCTCCAGCACCGTGACAGGACACGAGGAGACATGACCGTGACCGGAATCATTGACCTGGACCCGGACCTGAACGTAGACCTGAACGCGCACCTGAAGCCGCCGCCGTCCGAAGCGCCGCACGCCATCGCGCTCGACGACAAATACGCGCTGGAGCACGGCAGAGCCTTCATGAGCGGCGTGCAGGCCCTGGTGCGCCTGCCCATGCTCCAGCGCGTGCGCGACCTTCGCCTGGGCAAAAACACCGCCGGTTTCATTAGCGGTTACCGTGGCTCCCCGCTGGGCAACTACGATCTCTCGCTGCAAAAAGCGCAGCAACATCTGCGCGAACACCACATCGTGTTCCAACCCGGCGTCAACGAAGAACTGGCAGCCACCGCGCTTTGGGGCACGCAGCAGTTGGGCTTTGCACCGCCGGGCTCCAACAAATACGACGGCGTGTTCGGCATCTGGTACGGCAAAGGCCCGGGCGTGGACCGCTGCTCCGATGTGTTCAAACACGCCAACATGGCCGGCACCACGCCCTGGGGCGGCGTGATTGCGGTGGCTGGCGATGACCACGTCTCCAAAAGCTCCACCGTGGCGCACCAGAGCGACCACATCTTCAAAGCCTGTGGCATGCCGGTCTTCTTTCCGTCCAACGTGCAGGAAATTCTCGACCTGGGCATTCACGCCTTCGCCATGAGTCGTTTCTCCGGCGTGTGGGCTGGCCTGAAAACGATTCAGGAAATCGTGGAGTCCAGCGCCACCGTCCTGGTCGAACCAGACCGGGTTCAAATCGCCATGCCGACCGATTTTGTGATGCCAGAGGGCGGTTTGCACATCCGCTGGCCGGACGCCGCGTTAGCGCAGGAAGCGCGTCTGTTCGACTACAAGTGGTACGCGGCGCTGGCCTACATCCGTGCCAACCGCCTCAACTACAACGCCATCGAAGGCCCCAACGACCGCCTGGGCCTGATCGCCAGCGGCAAAGCCTACAACGACACGCGCCAGGCCCTGCTCGACTTGGGGCTGGACGAGCCGACCTGTCGGCGCGTGGGCATCCGCTTGCACAAAGTCGGCGTGGTCTGGCCCCTCGAAGCCCAGTTGACACGCCAGTTTGCCGACGGCTTGCAGGAAATTCTGGTGGTGGAAGAAAAGCGCCAGATCATTGAATACCAGCTCAAAGAAGAGCTGTACAGCGTGCGCGCGGCGCTGCGGCCACGGGTGCTAGGCAAGTTCAACGAAACGGGCGGCGTGGGTGCGGATGGCGGCGGCGAGTGGGGCATGCCCAACCCCAGCGCCAACACCTTGCTGCGCGCCACCGCCGACCTGAATCCGACCCTTATTGCGCGCGCCATTGCGCAGCGCCTCACGCGCCTGGGCGTGGAGGCAGACGTTGCGGCGCGCATGGAGCGCCACCTCGCCACGCTGGCAGCCAGGGACAGCGACCTGCAAGCGCTGGAGTTGCGCCGGGCCAGCGCCGCATTGCCATTCACGGAGCGCCAACCCTGGTTCTGTTCGGGCTGCCCGCACAACACCAGCACGCAGGTGCCGCCAGGGTCACGCGCCATGGCCGGCATTGGTTGCCACTTCATGGCGATCTGGATGGACCGCGCCACCGTGGGCTTTACGCAGATGGGCGGCGAGGGCGTACCGTGGGTGGGCCAGCAGCCATTCAGCAACGAACAACACGTGTTCGCCAACTTGGGCGATGGCACCTACTTCCACAGCGGCTTGCTGGCGGTGCGCCAAAGCATCGTGGCCGGGGTCAACATCACCTACAAAATTTTGTACAACGATGCCGTAGCCATGACCGGCGGACAGCAAATCGGTGAACGCCCGCAGGGCCTGTCAGTAGCGCGCATAGCGCAGAGCATGCAGGCCGAAGGCGCGGTTAAAACGGTGGTGGTGACCGACGAGCCAGAAAAGTACGACGCCATCGCGCTGCCGTCCGGCATCACGGTGCACCACCGCGACACGCTGGACGCCATTCAGAAAGAATTCCGCACCATCCAGGGCACCACCGTCATCATTTACGACCAGACCTGCGCCACCGAAAAACGCCGCCGCCGCAAGCGCGGCACGCTGGTGGATCCGGCCTCCCATGTGCTGATCAACCCCCTGGTATGCGAGGGCTGTGGCGATTGCAGCGTGCAAAGTCACTGCATCAGCGTGGAACCGCTGGAAACCGACTACGGCCGCAAACGCCAGATCAACCAGAGCACGTGCAACAAAGACTTCAGTTGCGTCAAGGGCTTTTGCCCAAGCTTCGTCACCGTCGAGGGCGCACGGCTGCGGGCTCCGACAGCGCTCGCCCACACAGCGTCCACCACCGGCGACGCAGCGCACCTGAACACGGCCTTGCCCACGCCCGCGCTACCGGCACTGGGCAGCCAGGCCTGGGGCATCGTGGTGGCTGGGATCGGCGGCACCGGCGTCATCACACTGGGGCAGCTGCTGGGCATGGCTGCACACCTGGAAGGACGCGGCATCGTCACACAAGACGCAGGAGGGCTGGCCCAGAAAGGCGGCGCCACCTGGAGCCACGTGCTAATTGCCGCCACACAGGACGCGATCTGCACCACCCGCGTCAGCATGGCGGCGGCCGATCTGGTCATTGGCTGCGACCCGATCGTGGCAGCCAGCCGGGAAACCTTGCTGCGCATGCAGCCTGGACGCACCCACGCTGTACTGAACGCGCACAGCGCCCCCACCGCCGGGTTTGTGGCCAACGCGGATTGGGTCAATCCGGGCACACGGTGCCTCGCCGACATGGCGCAGGTCGTGGGACGTGAACATACCGGCATATTCGATGCCAACGCCATGGCGCTGCAATTGCTGGGCGACAGCATGTACACCAACCCCATTCTGCTGGGCTACGCCTGGCAGAAAGGCTGGATTCCGCTGCAACAGGAATCGATATTGCGCGCCATGGAACTCAACGCCGTCGCGGTGGAAAACAACCAGCGTGCGTTTGCCTGGGGCCGCCGCGCCGCGCTTGACTGGCCGACGATGCAGGCACGGTTGCAGCCCGAACAGGTGGTGCACTGGAGCCGCCCCACGCAGGCACTGCTGGCCAGCATGGTGGCGCAGCGCGTGGACTACCTCACCGCCTACCAGAATGCGGCCTATGCCCAAAGTTACGCCACGCTGGTGGAGCGTGTGCAGCACGCAGAAGCGGCGCTGAGCGACCCAGCCAACGCGAACACTGGCACACGCACCGCGCTGCCACTGACCCACGCCGTGGCCCGCTATCTGTTCAAACTGATGGCCTACAAAGACGAGTACGAGGTGGCGCGACTGCACACCGGCGCCGCCTTCGCGGCCCAGGTTCATGCGCAGTTTGAAGGCAACTTCACACTGCGCTACCACCTGGCACCGCCATTCTGGGCAGCGCGCAACGCCGAGGGAGAACTGCAAAAGCGCAGCTATGGTCGCTGGATCCACACCGCGTTTCGTTGGCTCGCGCCCTTGAAAATGCTGCGGGGCACGCCGTTCGACCTCTTCGGCTACAGCGCCGAGCGGCGCACCGAACGCGCCCTGGTACGCGACTACCGCGCTGCGCTGGAGCGCATGCTGCCGTTGCTATGCATGGACAACCGCGACGCGGCGGTAAAGTTCGCCAGCCTGCCCGAGCAGATCCGGGGCTTTGGCCACGTCAAAACGCGCCACCTGGCGGCGGTGAAGCAGCCGTGGCACGTGTTGCTGGATGCCTACTTTGGCTCACAAAAAAGCCCGCGTGCGTCGCACCTCAACGAATAAGCCACAGCCGTTGATGCACAAAACCCTAACCCGGCAACACATCGGCCGTCGTAGACAACCGCTTTCCCCGCACCGCCGTATAGGAACTGCCTGCCGCTGCGGCCATGGAGCAGCCAATGGCAGCCCACTGCAGCGGACTCAAATGCTCGTTCAAGACCAGTAGCCCCAACAGCGCGGCCACCGCCGGCTCCATGCTGGTCATGATGCCAAACGCTTCCTTGGGCAAGCGCTGCAGGGCAAACATTTCGAGCGACATTGGAATGGCGCTGGAAACCGCAGCGACGCCCACCGCATACAGCACCACGTCCGGGCGCAACAGCGCCGCTCCAGCCTGGGCGATGCCAAACGGCGCCACCGTGAGCGCGCCCACCGTCACCCCCAGCGCCACCGACTGACCGGCTCGCAAATGCCCAATCCGCTTGGCGAACACAATGTAGGCAGCCCAACACAGCGCTGCGGCAAGCGCACACAACACACCAACCGGGTCCAGCGGATGGGTTTGGCCACCCAAGGGCAGCAACAACGCCAACCCCACAATGGCCAGGAACAGCCACACAAAATCGATGCGTTTGCGGGAAAAGAGCAGGGCAACGCCAAGTGGGCCAACAAATTCAATGGCCACCGCCAACCCAAAGGGAATGGTGCGCAACGCCAAATAAAACAGCAAATTCATCAGCCCCAGCGTGACGCCGTAGGTAGCTATGGCACGTGCGTCGGTCGCAGTCAGTGCCCAGCGCCAGGGGCGCCACACGACCCACAGCAAAATGGCCGAAAAACCGACCCGCAACGACGTGGTTCCCATCGAGCCCACCAACGGAAACAGGTGCTTGGCAAACGATGTTCCAATGCCCAGCGCCACGACGGACCCCAACACCGCAAGAAAGGGCAAAGCACCCTGCAACGCCGTCAAACCCTTGAAACCCTTCAAACCCATCAACCCTTTCAAACGATCTCCCTGCACGCTGCGCGTTGCTTCACACATCACACCGCAGCGGTGACCACCATCTCAATTTTCCAACCCGGGTTGGCCAAAGCCGCCTGCACCGTGGCGCGCGGCGGCGTGTGCCCCGGCACCACCCAGGTGTCCCATACGGCATTCATGCCATCAAAATCGGCCAGATCGGCCAGGAAAATCTGGGCCATCAGTATTTTGCTTTTGTGGCTGCCCACGCGTGCCAGCAGCGTATCGACCGCCGCCAGCACCTGCGCGGTTTGCTCCTGAATGCCGGCACTGGCATCGGTGGCGACCTGACCGGCCAAATACACGGTACCCCGGTGCACCGCCATTTCGGACAAGCGCGCTCCTACATCCAGCCGTCTGATCATTGTGTTCTCCATGGTGCCCGCGAGTTTAGTCCAGCGCACGCACGTGCGCGTGCAGCGCCTGCGCCAACTGCCCAATCACCGCCTGCCAGTTCCCGTCCTGCGACTGCCGGAACAACCGCACGACACCGGGGTACCAGGGCGAATCGGGCCGCTCGGTCAGCCAGCGCCAGTCGGCACGGTAGGCCGGCAGCAGCACCCAGCAGGGCACACCCAGAGCACCCGCCAAGTGCGCCGCAGCCGTGTCTACGCTGATTAACAAATCGAGCTGTCCCACAATCGCGGCGGTGTCGGAAAAGTCGGCAATGGCGCTGCCCAGATGGGTCAGCGGTTGCCCCGGCGGCGGGGCGCTGGCCTGCGCTTCACCACGTCCTTTTTCCAGACTGACAAAGGCCACGCCCGGCACGTCCCACAGCGGCGCCAGCGCTTCCAGCGCATGCAGCGAGCGCGCGCCATCGTTGGTGTGCCCGGCAAAGCCATTCCACACCAGACCCACCCGAAAGCGCGCCGTTGGCAAGCGCGCCGCCCGCCGTGCAACCCAGTCCGGGCGAACGCGCAAATAGGGAAGGGCCGCCGGAATGGTTTCCAGCGTCGTGCCCAGCTGCAGCGGCAGACTCATCAAGTAACACCAGTAGTCGTATTGGGCAGGCACCTGCGCAATCCAGCTCTGCTTGTCGATGCCGATCACCCGA
>Ga0316223_1002024_pt1 | contig 17530 bp, 15 predicted proteins | sample TBH18009metaG_FD_206007 | JGI IMG/M metagenome (GOLD analysis project Ga0316223, IMG submission 206007) | Freshwater microbial communities from Trout Bog Lake, Wisconsin, USA - TBH18009 | ecosystem: Environmental > Aquatic > Freshwater > Lake > Hypolimnion/Profundal zone | place: USA: Wisconsin...
ACAGACTGAAAAGAAAAAGACATTGAATTTATTAACCACTAACATACATGAACTGATAAATCTTCGCCAGCAAAACAGGTGGTCAGTTTGCTTCGGACTGAGGTGGTCAATTTAACCGGCGCACGCAGTAATAGATATAATTGCTTCAGACCACACAGTTCATTAGAAGGAATGACGCCGATGAAATTGTTGAAATGAATCAAAAAGTGCCCCCTATTCTTTTTCATCAAATAAAAATCCTTTTTTATATAAAAATTCTGTAATTATTTGCAATATTAAATAGCTGAAATTATTTTCAAATGTTGTGGAAAGTGCAAAATAATTTTAGTTCCAAAATTTTCTTTACTCTTTATCTCAATTTTTCCTTTATGCATTTCAATAAAATCTTTTACAATGCTTAAACCTAAACCGGTGCCTTCGATATTTTTGGCATTATTGGCTCTAAAGAATGGGGTAAATATAAAATCTCTTTCATTTGCAGGAATGCCTATCCCAAAATCTATTATGCTGATTTTGATTTCATTTTTTAAGTTTTTTATTTCTATAATCGGGGATTTATTTCCTTTGCTATATTTCAATGCATTAGAAATTAGATTGGTAATAATTTTTTCCATCAATAATGGATCTGCTATAACACGCAGATTGGGTTCCTCACAAATTATATTTATCTTGTGTTTTTTTGAATCAAAATTTAATTTCGAAATAATTTTATTTATAAAATCAAAAATGTCGAAGCTCTGTGGCGAAAATATTATTTTATTGCTTTCAAACTTTTCCTTTATCAAAATATCGTTCAACAACTTTGTTAGATTATCGATTTCATTATTAATTAATGAAAGAAATTTAATAAAATTTATTTCTTTTTTGCCTTTATTTATATAGGCTTGTAAAATTTCGACTGATGATTTAATAACAGTTAAAGGTGTTTTAAATTCGTGAGAGGCAATGGTGATGAATTTTGATTTAAGTTCGTTTACTTTTTTTTCTGTTTGTAATGCTTGTTCTAATTTATTTTCTATCTTAATTCTATCATCAATAACTCTCGAATTGGTAATTATTGTACCTATAAGGGCATATTTATCAAAAACGAAATTAATACTTGTTTCTACCCATTTATATTGTTTCTCTTTATCTAAGAATCTTGTAATTATTGTTTCTGTTTTATATGCTAAATCAACACTAATTTTTTTATTGAATATATTACTTACTTTGAGCACATCTTCGGGATGAACGAAATCTAATACATTTTTTCCTTTAACAGCGTCGATTGAATAACCTAAAATTTCTGTTACGGAAGGGGAAATATATAGGACATTTTTATCAATGTCAAAAACACAAATCATATCAGAAATATTGTTAGCTAATAATTCATAATAATGCCTATTTGATTTTTCAACAGTAATATCTCTTAATGTACCCGTTGTACCTATAACTTCATTTTCTGAGGATAGATGTATTTTGCTAAATGCTTCCATCCACTTAATAACCCCTGATTTTGAAATATAACGAATAGAATGCTTACAATATTCTTTTTTACCTTGTATTATTTTTGCAAAGAGTTCAATATTTTTACTAACATCATCGGGGTGCAAATATTTTATTATGGGAGTGTTCAAACTTTCTTCAACAGTATATCCCAATTGTCTTTCCCATGTATAGTTTAAAAAAGTCCAATTGCCATCCATATCTGTGGTATACAGTATTTCGTACATGGAATTGGCTAAATTGCTGTATTTTTCTTCACTTTCTTGAATAGCCCTTAGTTTTATTTTTTCCTCTTCCAATTTTAATAATAATAGCTCATTTCTTCTTTCTTCGGTAACATCATTTTGCATGCTGATAAAAAATCTTGTTTTATTCAACTCATCTTTTACAGGAGATCCATATATTCTGTTAATAAATTTTACGCCATTTTTCTTATAGTTGGTTATATCTGTTATAAATGATTTATCATTTTCAATTGCAATTCTCATCAATATTTTTGATTCTGTTTCTGTTTCCGGGCCTTGCAAAATATTAGGCGATCTACCTATAAGTTCTTCCTTCGAGTAGCCCGTCATTTTTGTAAAAGCATCATTTGTAAAAAGAATGCCATGGTTATTTAATATTGATGTTGATGTACTTGATTCTGTTATCATAATGCCTTCAGAAGTATTATTTATAATAAATTCGAATAGTTTTAATTGTAAAAAATCTTTTTTCTCTTCTGAAATGTTTTTTACAGCGCCTAATATTTTTACTGCATTACCTGAATCATCTCTGAGAATGGTTCCAATGTCCTTTATATATATATACTCGCCTTTAACATTTTTAAATTTGTATTCTTCTTGCCATAATAGTGCAGAACTTTTTAAACTATCGTTTAGACTTTGTAAAACTCTTTCTTTATCATTAGTATTCAGTTTATTATTCCAGAAGCTGAAATTGCTAACATTATTGGATACATCAAATTCAAATAGTTTTTTATAGCTATCGTTACATTTCAAGTTGTCATTAATAATATCCCATTCATAAATTCCATCTTCTGTTGCTTTTGTGAAATATTCAAAGCGATCTTTAACAATTCTAAGTTCTTCATTAATTTTTTTTCTGGAAGTAATATTTTTTGAGTAAAGGCAGATCGCTGAAATAAACCCATCTGTATATATTGGATAGAAAGTAGTTTCTGTCCAAATAATTAAATTGGTTGAAGAATCTGTCGAGCAATTTTCTATTGTAAAGATTTCGCCAGTGAAAGCTCTGGTTAAATTGCCTTGCCATTCTTTATTTTGTTTTTCAGAATAATTTAAAGCTTCAAAAAACTGATCACCAATTCTTAAAGGTGGTGTTTTAGACATTTTTTCATATTCAGAAAAAAAAGCATGATTCCCTGCTAAAATTTTAAAATCTGCATCAACAGAAAAAAAAACATCTTTTGAAGTGTTTAATAAATTTTCAAAATTATTTTTGATTTTCTGTGCAGTTTCTTCACTTTCTTTTATTTTAGTTATGTCTATAACAATATAGAAAATAAATTGTTGATTAGTAAATGTAACTAAAGAGGAATTTACTTCCACCCAACGAAAAGTATTATCTGCTAATTTATGACGGCAAACAGAATTTGATTTTTTTTCTTTTGCATTCGTATATTCTTCTTTCACCTGGTCGGGTGCAAGTAAATAAATCTCAGAAAAGTTCATAGTACAAAACTGCGTAGCACTATAACCGTAAAATTTTGCAGCCGACTCATTGGCATATACAATGTCACCTGTTTCCGGATCTATCAATAAAATGATGGCAGCATGGTCTTTAAAGAAATGTAAAAAGCTATTGTTAGTGGAAGATGAGTTGTTAACAACAATTTTAGACGGAATTACACTTAGGTTATCCTTTTTCATACAAAACTGATTTTTTTGTTACAGTAATATTAGCACTCAATTGTAGTAATAATCGCTACAATTGAGTGTGTAAATGGCTAAGCATTTTAAACACTTATTATAACGTTTATGTGTTTTTGTGTTCAGTTTCTTTTTATAAAAATAAAAAGATATAATAAATTTTAGGTTATTTAAAACTATAAAATTATAACAACAATAAATATTTTTTTTTAACTGCTTAGTAATTGATATTAATTGTCGAGTATTTTATATTTCTATTCTTTAAGTAAATCTACTTTTGGCAAAAGTAAATTGACAAACAATATGGGAACTTATTATTTGGCAATTTTAATATAAACTTTTACTTGTAGCCAAAAGGGTTAAATAATTACAGTCTCGCATTTAAGTCACGAATGAATTTTATTAAGCTTTTAACATGAATAAAAATGAAATCAATCTTACTGAGATTAAATTGAAACAGAATATTGAAGGCACAAATATTAAAGTCGCCTTCTTATTGATGAATGAATCTCTTCAAATTACAGAATGCGGCAGTTATTTGAAAGAGTATATTAACTTTTCTGTAAGCAATTCTTTTTATTATTATTTTAAGATACGCAATCATAAAAATGTAGATTTTAATAAGCTTATGTTGCTAATAAATTCTTCTATTATATTGGAAAGCACTTTTGTAAAGGATTTTACATTGTCCGGAAAGTTGTTGTATATGGGAAGTAGTATCGGACTGCTGTTCTTGGGTAATAACTTAGATGAACGACCACCATTAACAGAAGTAAAATACGGTGGTGAAAATGATCAACTTAAACAGTCAAATTCCGAATCAACTGAATATCTTGTCTTGGTAAATTTGGATTTGGATATAATATGGATAGATGAGTCCTTTAAAAAAAGGATAGGATATGAAGAATGGGAATACAAAGGCTGCAACTTGCAAATACTCATGGCCCTTAGAGAATATCAGGGAGTTAATTTTGATTTTATAAAGGGAAAAATGAAAAGAAATGAATCGGTAAATATTGATTTGGTTTTGCAAGATAAAAGTATGAACTACTTTCATATTAATGTTCAAGGAAGACCATTTTATCATTCCATTGATGATGACAGTTGTCAAAAATATATTTTACACTGTCAAGAAATTAAAAATAAAATGGGAACAATTACTAAATTGGAAAACATTAAAAGCAAATTTGCTTCCTTAATAGACAATACAAAAGATTATTTTTTTGAGTACGTGTTTTTTTTAAATGGCAAACAAGGTTTTCGATTATTAAGTGCAAATTCTATTCTCGAAAACATTATTTCTGAAAATGAAATTTTTCCGTTACAGAATAATAGAGACTTCTTTTCCGAACAGGACTTTAATAAGTTGTATAATCAAATACAAAAATGTAAATATACGAAAGCCTCTTTTTATTATCAGGGAAATATTGAAATGCCAAATAAAGAAGAAATTAGTTTTACTATTTCAGCATTATATTCTTATGAAAGTGAAGATGGGTCTATCGTGTACACTGGGATACTAAGTAATATAACAGAGAAGGAGACCTATAAAAAACAGGTTCAATCCGAAAGAGAGTTTCATTCAGAAATATTAGATCAAATTCCGTCCCAAGTTGTAGTTTTTAATAAAAGACACGAATATGTATACATTAATCCGGAGGCTATTAAAAATTCAGGACTCCGAATTCGGATGATTGGTAAACGTGATGAGAATTTATGCAAATACAAAAAATGGCCATTAAGCATTGCCAAACAAAGAAGAACGCATTTTGCTGCGCTGCTTGCATCGAAACAGGTGCAAATATGGGAAGAAAAATTAACTGAAATCAATGGCTCCTCTAAATATTATGGATGGCAATATCATCCCATATTTGATAAACATGGAGAAATTCATTTAGTGATTGGGAATGGCTTAGATATAACCGAGCTGAAGAAGAAGGAAGACTCTTTGGTAGAGGCGAATAATAAACTAAGAGAGTTTGTGAATTATATACAAGATAAAATAGAAAAAGAACGAAAATTTTTGGCACAGGAAGTGCATGACCACTTGGGACAATTAATTACAGGAGTAAAAATAAATGCTAGTTGGATTAATAATAACTTATTGGAAAAAGATACTAAGATTAGTATCCGAATTAAAGATATGATACAATCATTAGATGAGATGGTAAATTCTGTAAGGGACATAGCTACTTCTTTACGGCCAAGCATATTAGATAATTTTGGATTAATTGCAGGTATCGAAAATTACGTAAATCAGTTTAGGAAAAGGATGAACATAAACACTGAATTCATTTGTAATATAGATGAAGATAAGGCAAATAATATTTTTACAAATGAAATGACAACGGCATTGTTCAGAATATGTCAGGAATCACTTACAAATGCAATGCGTCATGCAAAAGCAACTAAAATTATCGTTAAGATTTGGGAAGAAGATAACAACTACACAATGCTGATTCAAGATAATGGAATAGGATTTGATACCACCCAAAAACATAATAGTCTTGGGCTTTTGGGTATTAAAGAAAGAGCGATATCGGTTAATTGCAAAGCACGAGTAATAAGTGAGATTAATAAAGGAACAGACATTAGTATTGAAATCCCCAAAAAATAGAATTGTGCATATTTTAGTAGCAGATGACCATCCCATGATTTTACTGGGTATTAAAAGAAGTTTAATGGATAATTACCCACTTGCTAAAATTGATGAGGCATATGATTTTGAAGATTTAGAAAAACTTATTGACCAAAATCATTACGACTGCATTATTACTGACATTTCAATGCCCAAAGGAAATATTTGTGATGCTATTAAAAAGATTAAAAAAAAATCGCATAACCTTAAAATTATTGTTTTAAGTATGTATAATCCTGAAATTTATGCAGTAAGGCTTTTTAAGTTAGGAATTTCTGCCTATTTAACTAAAGACAACACTGGAATAAAAGAATTGGTAAATGCTATTTCATTTGCTGAAAATGGCAAGAAGTATATTATTCCACAAGTTGCTGAAGTACTTGCTCTTTCATTACAAGAAAAATATACAGAAAATCAACGACATTTATCATTGTCTGGAAAAGAGTTTGAATTGTTTAAAATGATGACTTCTGGAAAAAAATTTTCTGAAATTGCAAAATCATTATCTATCACCAATGCTGCGGTAAGCTCCTATAAAACTAAAATTTTCAATAAACTAAATATACATAATTACGCTGCGCTTATTAAATACGCTATTGAAATGAAGTTAAACGGTTAAAAATAAATTAATGTGAAGATTAAAAGTCTAAACCAGAATAGTTATCCAGTTAGTTTTCAATTATTTAAAAATAAACATTCACTGATGAGTTTATTTGGACAATATGGACTTTGATTAATGAAACTTTTTTTTGAGAAAATAGTATCCCAGAAGTGGTCAATTATTCGGGTTCTTGCACAATCTTGCTTTTTTCAGTGGAGAATAACATCGATACTGGGCCAGTGAATAACATGCAAAACGGGCCAGCCAATAACATGCAAATTGGGCCACTCAATAACATCGATACTGGGCCATTTAAGGCCTGCACAAGTTGCGTAGTGGTATAAAGATAAGAACTAAATATTATCCATTATTTTCCCCATTCATTCTATTTCTTTTGCGCATGGATTCCCCCTTTCAGATCAATGCGGTGAGAGGTATGCACTACGCGATACATGATCGCATCAGCAACAGTTTGTTCTCCGAGTAATTCATGCCATTTAATGACGGGTATTTGCGATACAAAAATGGTGGAACGTTTTCCATGCCTGTCTTCAATAATGTCGAGTAATGCCAATCTTAACGCTGCATCTATCGGATGTAATCCAAAGTCATCAAGGTTGAGTAATTCATGTTTTTCAAGTCTTCTTATTTCTTTTAAATAAGAAGCATCTGCTTTAGACATTTTGAGTGATGAACAAAGTTTGCTCATGTTAAAGTAGCGTACTTTATGCCCCATCAAACAAGCCTGGTGGCCGAGTGCAGAAGCAAGCCAGCTTTTACCGACACCAGTTGATCCTGTAAAAATTACATTTTCACTTCTTTGGATAAAAGAACAGTCTGCCAATCGCAGATAAAGATTTTTATCCAGTCCGCGCTGTACACTGTAATTAACTTGTTCAACAGTTGCATTGTAACGGAAGCAGGCTCGTTTGATATTCATTTTCAGATTGCTGCGGTAATTATATTCCGCATCGATGAGCATTGCAATCATTTCATCTGCTGTTAAGTTTTCATGCTCTCTTGTTTCAATAGAGAGTTTAAAAGACTGATACATGCCGGCCAGTTTCAGATCCCTTATCTTTTCAAGGGTTGAGTTGTTGTTCATGATTTTTGTTTTTAATTGTTATTGATAATATGAACTTCCTCTGATGTTTTCATGATTGCCGATACAGTAATTGTCAAGTTCTATTTCCATTTGTAAGGGCTCTGATTCAAGGGTTGATTGCAAAATATTTTTGACAGCTCTGTAACTGTAGTTATCAAAAAAAAACAGCACGCCTACAAGCTTTTTCCAATCGTTCTTTACCGAGTTTTTTTCCAAGGTACAGGATACCCATACATGATTTTCTCGCCTAATCAAAATGAGTATTGTTAGCAATGATCATAGTCCAACTCTTTGGTACATGATTCGACTGCATCAGCCCAACTGATAATTTTTTCAGCCGTGGCTTCGTTCATAAACTGAAGATTATCCGGTAAATGCTGCGCAGTTGTAGTGCGCCCATTTGCAGTGTAGTTGCGGCTGTACAGGGCTATACGCTTTATGTGATAGTAGATTTCTACAGTGCGGCTGTTATACTCTACTTTGACTCTTTTTCCGATCAACTCATAAGGAACACTGTAATAATGGTTGTCTTCACTGAGCAGTATATAAGAAGTCTTATACACAGGGCACCAACAGTATTCGTATATTTCATAACGATCAGTTGGCAGTTGTTTTAACTCGGTTTTTCTACCTGTTCAAGTAAATTCTCTCTTGTGTCTGTTGCATGTTTGGATACTTTTTTATTATAAAACACGAGTAGTTCCCTAATAGCAATATTGAGTTCGTCAATACTAAAAAATATCCTGTTTCTTAATACCGCTTTGATACGCCGGTATGTGATTTTAACTGCACCTTCTACTAATGGTTTGTCTTTGGGCTTGCGTGGTCTTGTAGGTAAAATAGTAGTACTATATTGAAGTGCAAAACGTTCAAAGGCTTCATTTAGTAGTTCCGGGTCATATTTGCTTGCTTAATAGACAGCAGATTTTAAATTGTCACATACAATAGCTGCCGGAACACCACCGATATAATGCAATGCATTTTCAGTTGCCATGATTACATCTTCTCTTTCTTGTAATGCAGTTACTTCTACATAAGTGAACTGGCTGTAACCCATAATTGCAACAAAGAGGCCTACTTTTTTTATCTCTCCGGTTTCTCTGCAAGTGATCTCCATTTTTTTTCCTGCAAAATCAACATAGAGTTTATCTCCTGCTTTATGAACAGTTACCCCTGATACATTTTGTATCACACACCATCTCTTATATTCTCTGCAAAAGTGATTGTATGAGTAGGGTCACCATGAATATTGCAATACTCTTCCCACAATACATACCTGTCAACACCACTGCGACCCAGTTCTTTTTTGCATGTAGGGGAACCATGCTATCAATGTTTCCTTTCTTTGTTTATCGGGAGTTTTGATCACCTGCTCCTTACCCAGCCACTCCTGCAATATTTCTTCCTTATTAGTTGCCAGTGCATCAAAGTCCAGCTTCAGCATCAGGGCACGCTTGACATTATCATCAATGGTTTTGCGATTAATAGATAATAATCTACTGATGGCACGGTTACTTTTACCTGATGATTTTAATTGGAACAGACGTTGTAATCTTAGCATACAGATTGTTTTATTTGCCATAATAATCTCATTTTTTTAGTAAGACTATCATGGTTACAACCTGTGCCTAAACCCTTTGGCCCATTTTCAATGTTATCGTACCGCCTGAACGATTTTTTAGTGGTCCGTTTTGCATGTTATTGGGTGGAGTAGTTTGATGTTATTCTGCAGTGATCGCTATATTTTATAATCTATACTAAAATATTTATGTAAGACTTTCGATCATTTTATTTAAAAAATCTGCACCATTAACTGAATAAATAATCCATTCAGAAAAGATGGATTCATTTAAATTTGAATAATAAAACAATATTTTTCATAACTTAATCTATAAAGTATTATGTATGAACCACTTAGAAAAAGTATTGCATCAAAAGTTGAATTCACCGAAGAAGAATATGAACAACTTATAAAATGTTTAAAATATAAAACTATAAGAAAAGGCGAATTCTTGTTAAACTCAGGAGACGTATGTAAGTATGGAATCTTTGTACTAAGTGGTTGTTTGAGTTACTCAATCATTGATGATAACAATGAAGAAAAGATTATTGATTTGGGAACTGAAGGATGGTGGATGGGTGATGCTAAAAGTTTTTTTGGGGGTACGACTTCGCCTTATACCATTAAAGCTTTAACAGATTCTGAAGTATTGCTGAATGATGTAAAATCGGCACTCGCAATTATTAATAAGTATCATTTTTATCTAAAATATCATTATTTCGCCTTGTTGGAATACCGTGATAGAACTGATAGTCTCCTACTACACAGTCTTCATTTACAAGCAGAAGAGAAGTACAGATATATTATGGCAACCCGCCCAACGCTATTTCAAGAAATACTTTTGCAATATATTGCCAGCTTTATTGGAGTAACACCCTCCTCTTTAAGCCGCATTAGACGTAAGTTTAAAGACTTGTATTAATCTGATTCACATTTATAGTAGACCTTACAGCAGAACACCAGTTAGAAGCTTTCATCAGTCAATAAAATAATTCATTCATTCATTTCACACTGCTTTACTTCATTTCTTGTCATATGACAATTTTTGATAAGAAATATACACTTAGCTTCACAAGTCTTATGCTTGATGCTAAATTTAAAAATTGAATCTTTTTTTAGTATTGTAAATTATAAGATAACAATTTGAATTTGCATGCAGCAATTCATTGAAAACTATCTAAATGTATATTCTGCATGAAAAATTTTGTACTTTCTATTGTTTTTTTTCTTTTAGTTTATACTGTTTTACTGGGGCAAACTGTTACCCAAGCATGGGCAACTTTTACCTCTGGAGCAAATCCTGTTGCTATTAACACAGATACTTCTGGTAATGTATATACTGCAAATTCTGGTAATAGTACAATAAGTAAGATTGCATTGGATGGTACAGTAACAAAAACATGGAATGCGTCCTCTGTTGTGACTCCCGTTTGCATTATCACACATGCTTCGGAAATAATACTTAAATAATTTCCGTATCCTTCATTTGAAAAATTAATTGCAGAAATTTTAATATAAAATGCAGATTTTTATTTATTTAATATTGAAAAATCGGCATAACTTTGTTTTAATATAGGATAATCGATTTAGACATATGGAATTTCTTATAATTTTCATCTTTTTTTATTGAAAAAGCTATGAATGTTGGGTTTTTAAAAATTAATTTTCTGCAACTTAAAAGATTAATACCTCATTTTTTATTGCTGAATAACGATTTGCAAATAATAGAAGCAGGTGACTATACAAATTCTTTTTTTGGATTATCTGAAGGAGATTCTTTTATTTCGAAATTTAAAATAACAAAACTATTTTCTGACCGTATTGCCCTAAAATATTTCGCAAAATACAATGAACAAAAAATAGCAATAAATCGACGCAAAGAAAAGTCTGCTCATATATACAACGTACAGGTTGAGGTATTTCAGGACAAGCAACTAATTTTACTTGTTTTTGAAAACTCATTTAAAACAGAAAGATCGTCTATCAAAAATGGTATAAACAATAATAAAGACAGTAAATTGTTTCAAAAAGAATTCATCAATGACTTATCGCACGATATAAAAACGCCTCTTGCCGCAATTCAAAGTTCGCTTGATTTAATTTTTAGAAAACAAGATCTTTTTTCAAAAGAACTTTCTTTGATTACCAAAGACTATTTCGATATCTCGTTTTTAGAGATATACAAGGTAACAGTAATGCTTAAAAATATTTCCTTGCTATCTGCAAATATTGCAGCTTCCGAATTAATAAAAGAGCCTACCAACTTTAGTACATTTTTAAAAGCTATTCTTGAGAAGTATTTCTCTAACTATTACGTAAGAAAAAAATTTAATATTATAATTTTAGGGGTAGAGAAAGTAATTGAGATAGATCGAAATTTATTTTCTCAAGTAATAATTAATATCATTATTCATTCTTTACAGCATATGGAAAGAAATGAAAAAATTAATTTACTCATTCATTTTAACGAGCAGCAAATGCTTTTAAGTTTTATGAATCATCGGGTTATGCCCATTGAATTATTAGCAGAAAAAATTTCTGAAATTCCGCAAAACAAATTCGAAAACACGGTATTAGCCAGAGACGATAAATTAAGATTAGCTGTTATTGATATGATAGTTGTTTTGCATAAGGGTAACTTTATTATAAAAAATCGAAGTGACTCAAAAACAGAGTTTATAATTTCATTGATAATTTAAAATAAATCGTTCTTAAGATTTACTTACAGACTAACTATTATTTATATGAAACCTTATATTCTTTTAATTGATGACTATATGCCGCTTCGATTATCTTTGTCCGATTATCTCAGTGAATCATATAAAGTGTATTCAGTAGCAAATGGAATAGATGCTCTTGAGTTATTGAAAAATTTAGATATAAATATTATTATTCTCGATATTATGTTGCCTTTCCCATTAGACGGCTTTAGTATTTTGCGAATTTTAAAAAATGATAAAAATCTGGCATCGATACCTGTTATAATCATATCCGCATTAGATCAAGAAGATAAAATTCTATTTGGATTGGAAAATGGGGCAAACGATTACATTGTTAAACCATTTAGCGATAAGCAACTTAAATATAAAATTAATAATTTGCTCTCAATAAAAAAAGGTATAGTAAAAGATCTTGAAACTAAAGATTTTCAAGAAAAATATACATTAAACGAATTGCCAGATATTTTTGAAATTAATTTTAAAAAAAGATTTGATAACATAATTGAAAACCATTTGACAGAAAATAATCACACGGTTTCAGAAATAGCCGAAAAAATGTCTACTAGTGTTGCCTCTTTAGAACGTTGGGTAAAAAAGATATATGGAGTATCACCTAAGAAATATATTTTAAATTTCAAACTTCGAAAAGCTGAAATAATGCTTCGCCAGAAGATGGGATCTGTGAAAGATGTGTCTTACGCTTTAGGGTTTAATTCTGTTTCTTACTTCTGTACTCGGTTTAAACAACAATATAAAAAAACTCCTAGATCATATATACAATAAGTATAGCTTATTTAATTAATCTATATGTACAAATTTAAAATTCTATTTATAGATGATGATAAGGTTACCCGCGATAATTTGAAAGAGTTATTAGAATTGGATGAATTTTTAGTGTTTACCGCAGATAACGGAATTGATGGTTTGCTGTTGTGTGAAACAGAACAGCCTGATATTGTGATTTGCGATATCATGATGCCGGAGATGAGCGGGGATGAATTTTATACAGAATTGAAAAAAAGAGAGATATCGGAAACTCCATTTATTTTCTTAACCGCAAAAGACAGCCTTAAAGATATAAGAGAAAGGATGAACAGAGGTGCGGATGATTATTTGATTAAACCTATTAAGTATGACGATTTGCTCGATGCTATTAGGGTAAGATTTGTAAGAAGAGAAGAGATTGTTTATCCTTATCAGCGTACTTTAGATTTATTAACAAAGAGCCTTTCATTGGTCAGTAATTTTGAGTTTCAGAAACTTATACAGAAAATCTCTAACGAATTTTTTGATTTGTCAAAACTTTCAGAAAAAGCGCCAAAAAATCATTCCTATGAATCAGCAATCAAATGTTTTGAAGAACTTAATAATTTACTTGGTAAACTAAGGGTAACAAGTACTATTTTATCCGATGTAAACCAAAAATTTGAAACCAAAAATTACAGTATTCGTTATTTAATCGAAGACATTATTTCTCAAGTTTTAAATGATAATTTAAGGCCGGATGATTTTTCACTGGTGATTGAGAATGAAATTAATTTGTTCACTAACAAGAATCTTTTCCAATACGCCATAAAACAAATTTTAGAGCTTGTTATAAAACATTCAGAACAGGGTAATAGGATTTCAATAGGCATAACATCAATGAAAGAGAATATTAGTATAATCTTTATTCCAGCTTATAAATTAGAAGTTGATTCGGGGATATTTGAAAATTATGAAATAAAAAGTGGAATGGATTATACAGCATTCTTCAAAAAAAATAATGTCAATATTGCAATCACAGATATTATCCTTACTTTAATAAATGGCAAAGTCCTTGTTCTTAAATCAGATGAAAGAGGTTATGTTTTTGAAGTATCCATTTTATGTAAGGATGTAAAATAAATTATTTTATTTTAAAAACAGAAATAATGGGGAGTACAAAAATTTTATTAGTAGAAGATGATAAAAATATCAAGTTTAACATAAAATCTATGTTAGAATTGGAAGATTATGAAGTTGTGGATGTAGAAAATGGCTCTTCCGCTTTTGTTGAATTGGGCAAACAATCTTATAATCTTATAATTACGGATATTATGATGGTTAATATGGATGGATTGGAGTTATTGGCGCTGATAAGAAAAAACAAACTACTAAAAAATATTCCTGTCATTTTAGTTACTGCAAAATCAATTAAAGAACTTCCTGAAATGATCTTTGATTCCAAATGCTTTTTTTTAGGGAAACCTTTTAGTTACGATCATCTTTTGGAAACAGTTAAAATTGCATTATCATAATGCAGGTTTAAAAAATAACTGCAGTAGAAACAAATCTATGTGAACTAAACTGTTCGGTTATTAATGAACTTTGGTTGAAATTATGAGTAATAGGTATTATTATTTTAATTTAAATCCAATTAGTTCATATTATCGTAAAATTTCAATCAGGAAAATTTTCACATAGCATGTTTTAAGAGTTAGAAAACAAGAATAAGAAAGTGCTATGAATTAATATTAGGATATTTTTCTTACAGTAAATAAAGTATGGTTATGGAAAAAGCGTCAATTCTTTTAGTTGAAGATGACAGAACCCTTTTAAACAATTACAAGGAAATTCTTGAATTAGAGGGCTTTGATGTTATTGCAAAACCAAACGGATTAGAAGCATTAGAATTTTGCAAAAAAAACAAAGTTGATTTAATTCTTTCTGATATTACAATGCCCGATATGGATGGGTATGATTTTTTCACACAATTCAAGCAACTGAAATATGTTGACACTCCTTTTTTGTTTTTAACATCGAAAACCGAATATGTTGATTTAAGATATGCCATGAACTTAGGTTCCGATGATTATTTAGCAAAACCCATTTCAACCAAAGATCTTGTACAATCCGTTAAGGTTAGGTTGCACCGAAAATTAGAAATATCCGAAAATTTTCATGCTATTATTAATCGATTAGAAAAAGGTTTCGAATTAATGTCCAACCATGAATTTTTAACACCACTTAATGGGATAATCGGTTTTTTAAATATTCTAAAAAAAAATTTATCAAATGCAGATTCAGAGGAAAATCTAAAGTTCATTAATTATATAAATCAGTCGGCCAAACGTCTATTAGAATTATTAGAAAAATTGCGTTTGTGGAACTCTATAAACAATGAGCAAACAGAAATCACCGATACGGCAAAAACAAATGTTTCTTTAGTGATGCTTTTGCAATATTGGGTAAATGAAATTGCAGGCAGTTATGATCGATTAACTGATGTTATGTTTTATCCTCATGAAGATATGATTGTTGAAATTGATCCATACTTTATTGGAATAATTTTTAAAGAAGTAACAGACAATGCATTCAAATTTTCTTCCAAAGGAAGCCCAGTAGTATTAGAAACAAAAATACAGAATGGGAAATATTTAGTAATAATTTCCGATTCAGGTCAAAATTGCAAAGCACAATTTATTAGAGAATCACAGGTTTTTTTTCAGTTCAATAGAAATAAATTTGAACAACAGGGATTAGGTATAGGTTTGGCAATCACCAATTTGATCTGTCATAAAACCGGAACTGAAATTGAATTTTTAGATAATGAGCCAAAGGGTATCACAGTTATTATAAAATTAGACTTTGTCGAAACACAATTTCATTAAATTTAAATAGTACATTAAAGATATGTCTCAAGATAATCAAAACTAATTTACTTGCAAACGAGGTCACTTTTTCACTAGGATTTAATGTATAACCGCAGTAAAAGTATATAATTTTGATTTGGTGATTTCTGATATTAAAATGGATCATAGGGATGGCTTTCGAGGGTTACGAATTAAGAGAGATTTCTTAATATGCGAAATTCCCTATTTTTCTAGTTACTTTATACCTCGAATTGAATTCATGAAAATTTCTGACAATTTAATTATTTATTTGCCTAACCAAAGCATTTACATGTAATGAATTATGTCAAGAGATAAAAAATTAACTAATCAAAGCTAAAGCTCCCATTAGAGTTTGTTGCGACAAGCAAAAATGTTCCCTTATTGAAATAAAGGAACTTAAATTAAAATCTAATACCAAATGCCCCCTATAGCATTTGGTTCTACAAAGATTATTTGAAACTTCGATAAAGAATTTAATATAATCGGCAATTAATTTACTTTTTTCGCCAATAAAATACTACTATAATTAATCTAAGCTTTGGCTATGATTTGTATTTTTTAGTGAATTTTCAGAAGCCATTTATTTGAAATCAAATAATTAAATATTTTTATGGATAGCCTGCAATTCTTTTAGTAGACGATTTTCCCTGATAAGATATTATGCAGAAATTTTACAGTTTGATGGCTTTAACGTGGGTATAAAATGCAAGACGGGAGGCATTGAAATCTTTTTATAGAAACGATGTTGATTTGATAATATTGACATTGTTATACCTTGTACAGATGAATATGCATTTCAAACCAGGTTCATCAAATACAAAGTGATCTCTTAAAATAAAGTTTGCAGATATAGTATAATTTAATGCAGAATAATTGAATGTAATTGTGAAGATCATTTAATACTTTTATCAATATAAATTATATAAAAATGCACACTTATGATTTTATAGAATACTCTAGTACACCTTACAGCCTTCAAGATCAAAAAGCAAACCCTCTTTTTTGGGAGCCAAAACAGGCTCCCATATCGTTAATGGAGCTGTTTTTAAATGCGCTAAAAACAAAAAATTTCGCTACACTTAGATTAATATTCAACAGGCATCTGATATACCAAAATAACATATTGGGAAGTAATAGTCTGAGCGGAAATGATGCCATTTCATTTTGGGAGTTTTTATTTTCAAAGACTGAGTTTCCTTATGTATGTAAATTGAATACAAAAAAAAATAGATTAAATCGTTTCCGGTATATGTTGGTACTTCAACATCCTGATACAGGTAATAGCTGCATGATGGATATTACTTGTTCTTTTAGTTGTAATGCAGAGGGCGAAATAATATATATTACTGAAGAAACGAAACAATGGATGTGGATTGCACACGCTTATGGAATAATTGGTTTTTGTGAAGCACTCATCACGGGATTTAAAAAATTTCAGAAACGAATGTTTGTTTCATATTTGCGATACAAAAAAGTAGTATATTAAATTTGCAATTTCGCCATGCCGGGAAAAATATCTACTTAATTAATTTGCCGCCCATATAAAAACTCTCCTGACTTTTTTTTATTTTTTTTTATCGATTGTGGTTACTATTTTTTAATCATTAATTTAAATCCCTCTCAAGGATTTGTATATTCATTAATTAAACGCTGTTTATTTATGAGATTACCAAATCAAACAATATACACTTTAATGAGAAAATTGATGGTATTGCCAATAGCTATCACTTCTATAGGTGTATTTTCAATTAACATAAATGCTGTAGTTGCGTGCGCCGGTTAAATTGACCACCTCAGTCCGAAGCAAACTGACCACCTGTTTTGCTGGCGAAGATTTATCAGTTCATGTATGTTAGTGGTTAATAAATTCAATGTCTTTTTCTTTTCAGTCTG
>Ga0316223_1002033_pt1 | contig 17462 bp, 16 predicted proteins | sample TBH18009metaG_FD_206007 | JGI IMG/M metagenome (GOLD analysis project Ga0316223, IMG submission 206007) | Freshwater microbial communities from Trout Bog Lake, Wisconsin, USA - TBH18009 | ecosystem: Environmental > Aquatic > Freshwater > Lake > Hypolimnion/Profundal zone | place: USA: Wisconsin...
GGCGGCCAGGATGCTACCCGCCAGGCCGTCCCGGCCGAGGACCGGATGCAAGCGTTCCTGTGGCGCCACCTCGTTCCGGCCAAGCAACTCAAGGTCGTGGTTTTCGATCCCACCTACGAGCCCCCTCCCAAACGCGTCGCCCGCCCTCGTCCGGCGCCCCCGCCGGTGGTCGCGGTCGTTTCGACCAATACCTTTGGCGGCACCAATGCCCCCGTCCCACCCAAGTTTACCAAGGAGCAACTCGCCGGCCGCCTGCGCGCCCTCAACCTCCTCTTCCAGGAAGGCATGTTGAGCGACGACTTCTTCGACCAGGAGGTCGCCGAATGCGAAGCAGCGAAGTAAACCGGGGGAGCGAGTCCCGCGTCTTATCTTCCGTCCTATCTTCTGACTGTCTTATCTTCTGACTTGCGGCCCGGCCAAGGGCGGGCAATCTTGCATCCTGATCACGTCCCAACCGGACCGCGTTCCGGGGTGTTTTTTGGGGAATCGAAGCAAACCGATGATGGACCAGCTTTTTGTAGTCTTGAAGCACTGGTTGGTGGCACTCGCCGCGCCGGGCTGGCAGCCAATTTTGGCGGCCGCGATCTCCATTGCGGCGATTATCGGGGCCTTTGCCTCCCTGTTTGCGGTAACCACCATCCTGGAGCGCAAGGGCTTGGGCCGGATGCAAAACCGATACGGTCCCAACCGGGTCGGACCCTTCGGCCTGCTCCAGCCCCTGGCCGATGGCGTTAAGTCGCTGACCAAAGAGGACCTGGTGCCGGCGGCGGCGGACCGGTGGGTCTTTTTCCTGGCCCCCCTGGTGCTCGTGGTGCCCGCCTTCCTCGCCCTCTCCGTGGTTCCGATGGGCCGCAACATGACCGCCGTGGCTCTCGATGCCGGCGTGCTGTTCTTCTTCGCCGTCGGTGCGGCGACCGAGCTCTCGGTCTTTATGGCCGGGTGGTCAAGCCGCAACAAATACTCTCTCCTGGGGGCCATGCGTGCCATCGCCCAAATGGTGAGTTATGAGGTGCCCCTCATTTTGTCGGCGGTGACGGCGGTGATGATGGCGGGTTCGCTCTCGACTGACGAAATCGTCGCCGCGCAGGCGGGCTATCATCACGGTCTGCCGAACTGGTTCGTCTTGACGCCGTGGGGCCTGGCCGGCTTTCTCCTCTTCCTGGTTTGCGCGATGGCCGAATCCAATCGCTCGCCCTTTGATCTTCCGGAGGGGGAATCCGAGATTATCGCCGGGTATTACATCGAGTATTCAGGCTTCAAATTCGCCCTCTTCTTCCTGGGCGAATACATCGGGATGTTCGCCGCCAGCGGCATGGCCATCACCCTGTTCCTGGGGGGCTGGCACGCGCCTTTTCCGTTCCTGACCTGGGTGCCTTCGTACGGGTGGTTTTTCGCGAAGTTGCTGGCCCTCATCGGTCTCTTCATTTGGGTGCGCGGCACGCTGCCGCGCCTGCGCATGGACCAACTCATGAACCTGGCCTGGAAATTCATGCTGCCGATGGCACTGATGAACATCGCAGTCGCCGGACTCTGGCATTTTAGCGCGCCTGGGGCGGCGCGGTGGGCGGCCTGCGCGCTGCTGATCGCCGGCGCTTACCTGGTTCTGGGGCGCGCCCTCTTTACGGGCGCGCATTTGGGCCGCCGCGTTTACCGCTACGCCGAATGACCCTGGCAGCCCTCATCTTTGCCTTGGTGGCCGCCGTCATCCTCGGCGGCGCCGTCGCCGCTATGGCCTTTCGCAACCTGGTCCACTCCGCCCTGGCCCTGGCAGTCTCGCTCGCGGGGTTGGCCGCGGGCTATCTGAGCCTGCACGCCCAGTTTGTCGGGTTCGCCCAGATCCTGGTCTATGTCGGCGCGGTGGCCATCCTGATCCTCTTTGCCATTCTGTTGACCCGTGGCGACGAACCCGGGGGCCAGGCCCTGTTCTCTCCCGGTTTTCTTACCGGGGCAGGGATCGCGCTGGCCGTCTTTGCCGTGCTGGCCCGGGTCATCCTCGCCAGCCGCCTGGTCTCGGCGGAGATTCCTCTGGCCCCCGCCCCTTCCGTCCGGGAGATCGGGCAGCGCATGATGTCCGAGGACGCGCTGCCACTCGAAGTCATCGGACTGCTGCTCACGGTCGCCCTCATTGGCGCCGCTATCCTCGCCCTGCGTGAAAAACCTCCCGGTTAAACTCAGAACTCCACTACCCACCCACTGTTTTCAATAATGCCCACCCTTCACTGCTACCTCCTGCTGGCCGCGTTGCTCTTTGCGATCGGCCTGGCAGGCGCGTTGACCCGGCGCAACGCCATCCTCGTTCTCATTGGCATTGAACTCATGCTCAACGCGGCCAACCTCAACTTCATCGCTTTCTGGCGGTTCGGCCCGCATCCCGAAGTGCTCACCGGGGTGCTCTTCGTTATCTTTGCCATCGCGGTCGCTGCCGCCGAGGCGGCGGTGGGGTTGGCCCTGATCATCGCTATCCACCGGCACTACAAAACCGCCCATGTGGACCAAATGGACGCGCTCCGCGGTTAAGGCGCCACCCCGATGTTTGCCGCTCTAGCACCCACCTTCCCCAGCGACCCGGCGGTCGCTTGCCTCTGGCTGATTCCGGCCCTGCCGCTGCTGGCGGCCGGCCTCACGGCGGTGCTGGGACGACCGCGGCGGCGAACGGCCGCCGGGTTGGCCATCGGCTCGATGGTCCTCGCGTTTCTGCTCTCCTGCGCGGCCTTCGCCCATGTCCTGCAGGGCGCCGGCCAGGGCGAGGTCATGCGGCTGACCTTCAATTTCCGTTGGTTTCAATTCGGCGACACCTGGCTCCAGTTGGGGTGGGTGCTGGACCCGCTGACGGCGGTCATGCTGGTGATGGTCTCGTTCGTGGGCCTGCTCATCTTCATCTACAGCCTCGGGTATATGGCCCACGATGAGAACTTTACTCGTTTCTTCTGTTTCCTGGCCCTCTTTGCCGCCGCTATGCTCGGTGTTATCATCGCCAACAGCTTGTTGCTGTTGTTCATCTGCTGGGAACTGGTAGGCCTGACCTCCTACTTGTTGATCGGCTTTTGGTATCATAAGCCCAGCGCCGCCGCCGCCGCCAAGAAGGCCTTCATCACGACTCGCATCGGCGATCTCGCCTTCCTGCTCGGGATGGTGTGGCTCTACTCGCGCTCGGGCACGCTCCTGTTTTACGACGCCGGCCATGGCTGCCTCGATTCGGCTGGCCTCAGCCCGTCCACGGCCATCGCCCTCTTGATCTTCTGCGGCGCGATCGGCAAGTCCGGCCAATTACCCCTTCATGTCTGGCTGCCTGACGCCATGGAGGGACCCACGCCCGTGAGCGCCCTCATCCACGCCGCGACCATGGTGGCGGCCGGGGTGTTCCTGGTGGCTCGGGTTTTTCCCCTGATGGACGCAACGGCTTTGACGGTGGTGACCTGGGTCGGGACGCTCACGGCCCTGTTCGCGGCGAGCGTCGCGGTGGCCCAGACCGATATCAAACGCATCCTCGCCTGGTCCACCGTTTCGCAACTCGGGTTCATGATGATCGGCCTGGGGACCGGCGGGGTCGCCGTGGGCATGTTCCATCTGCTCACGCACGCCTTTTTCAAGGCCTTGCTCTTCCTTGGTGCCGGTTCGGTGATCCATGGCTGCCACGAGGAGCAGGACATCCGGCGGTTGGGCGGCCTGCGCCGCTCCATGCCTGTGACCTTCGCCACCTATGCCGCCGGGATGGCGGCCTTGAGCGGATTCCCTTTGGTCACGTCCGGGTTCTGGAGCAAAGACGAAATCCTCCATGCCGCTCATGGATGGAGTGTGTCGCACTGGCCCTTCTATTTCGGCCTGGGCGCGGCCTTTCTGACGGCTTTTTATATGACGCGCCAGGTGTGCTATGTCTTTTTCGGACAGTACCGCCTGGCGCCGGTCATGGCGCCCCATACGGCGGCGGGGCAGGGGAGCCACCCACCCGCTGCGCCGGCGCCGCACGAGAGCCCTCGTGCGATGGTTATTCCCTTGATGATCCTCGCCGGCTTCGCCCTCGGGCTCGGCGTCCTCGGCACGCCGGCCTGGCCTTGGATTAGCGCCTTCCTCGAGGGCCATGCCGCGCCGTCGAGCCTCGATCATCTCCTGAACTCTGACACGCTCCGGTTGATGGGGATCTCCAGCCTGGCCGCACTCGGGGGTATCGGTATCGGTTATTGGGTCTATGGCCGCCGACCCTCCGTTCGCCCCGACGAGGTCGACCCATTGGTCCGCGTCCAGCCCGAGGTTTTCGCTTTGCTGCAAAGACAGTTTTTCGTGGATGAGATCTACGAGTGGTCCTTCGTAGCTTTCCATGCCTGGTGGGCCCGGCTCTGCGACCGCCTCGACACGTGGATCTGGGAGACGGCCGTTCAAGCGCTGGCTTATGCCGTGATCGGGCTTTCCTGGGTCGATCGGGTCCTGGACGAGTACGTCGTGAACGCCGGCTTCGATAAGGGCTGCCAGGGCCTGACCGAGGGTGGGCAGGCGATGTCCCGTTTTCAAAATGGTCGCGTCCAGCGGTATCTCCGGGTCCTCGCATTGGCCATGGCGGGGTTGATCCTTTTCCTGCTCTGGGGGTGCGGAGCCTCATGACTGGACTTCCCATGCTCAGCCTACTGACGCTTCTCCCCTTCGCCGGCGGGTTGATCGTGATGGCCCTTCCCTCGGCTGGCGGGCGGACGGCCCGGCGGCTGGCGCTTGGTTTCAGCCTGGGCGCGCTCGCGCTGGTCCTCTGGGTGTGGTCCGGGTTTAATCCGGCGGTCGGTGGGTTCCAGTTCGAGGAGACCCATCCCTGGGTGACGACGCTGGCGCTCGATTACCACCTCGGTGTCGACGGCTTGGGGTTGTTGATGATCCTCCTGGCGGCGATCGTGACGCCCATGGCGCTGCTGGCCTCGTCGAAAATCGGGACGCCGCTCTACCACGGCTTGGTGCTTTGGGTCCAGGCGGGCCTGTTCGGGACCTTCACCGCGCTCAATTTCTTTCACTGGTTCCTTTTTTGGGAACTGAGCCTGGTCCCGGCCTTCTTCCTGATCCGGCTCTGGGGTGGACCGCGGCGGGGTGAGGTGGCGACACAGTTCTTCGTCTATACCATGGCGGGCAGCGTGGCGTTGTTGCTGGCCTTTCTTGGGTTGTTCCTGGCGGCGCATACGTTCGAGTTCTCCCGGTTGGCCGAAATGGGCCGCAAGGGGGAATTAACGATCCTCCTGGCCGCGAAGCTTGGCGGCCACGGTCTGAGCGCCGACCACCTCGGGTTGCTCCTCTTCGCGGGTGTGTTTTTGGGATTCGCTGTGAAAGTGCCCGTGATGCCCTTTCACACGTGGTTGCCTGCCACCTACGCCGAAGCGCCCGCCGGGACCACGATGCTCCTCACCGGGGCGATGTCCAAGATGGGCGTCTATGGTTTGCTTCGCATCCTGGCGCCGATCTTCCCGGAACAAATGCGACAACTCGCCACCCCGCTATTGTGGCTGGCGGTGGCGACCATTGTCTTCTCCGCGGGCGCGGCGTTCGCGCAACGGGACCTTAAGCGCCTCCTCGCCTATTCCTCCATCAACCACCTTGGCTATTGCCTGCTCGGGATAGCCGCCCTGGGCAGCATGGGGGGACTCGCTGCCGCCCCCGAACGCGAGCGCGCGGCGGCCTTGAGCGGCGTGTGTCTCCAGATGTTCAACCACGGACTCACGGCGGCGCTCCTGTTTTGGTTTGCTGGCCTGATCGAGGAGCGGGGTGGAGGCTTGCGCGGATTGAATGACTTCGGCGGCTTGCGGAAGGTGGCGCCGGTCTTCTGCGGTTTGATGGGCATCGCGCTCTTTTCATCGCTCGGCCTGCCCGGGCTTAACGGCTTTATCGGCGAGTTCCTTGTCTTCAAGGGCGCCTTCCCCCTCGCGCCGTGGCCGGCCGCCGCCGCGGTCTTTGGTCTGCTGATCACGGCGGTCTTCATCCTCACGCTCATCCAGCGGGTCTTCAACGGGCCGCTGAACCAGCGGTGGCAGAAATTCCCGGACCTGACCCTCGCCGAGAGGATCGCCGTGGCACCCGCTCTCCTGCTCATGTTGGCCCTCGGCGTCTACCCGCAACTCCTGCTGGGACCGCTCCACGCTACGGTTCAACAAATGGTTCGTTATTGGTTACCCGGATGAAGACTTTCAATCCCCCATGTTAGCCTGGACCATCTACCTTACGTTCCTGGGAGTGGCGGCGCAGGCGCTGGTGCCCCGCGATCAGGCCCGCGCGGCGCGCGTGGTGGCGCTACTGAGCGCCCTCGCTGGTCTGGGCATCGCCCTGGCCGCCGTACTGCGTGCGCCAGATGGACAATTCCAAACGGTGATCAACGTCCCCTGGATCGACGCTTTGGGCATCCATTACTTCCTGGGCGCCGATGGCATTAGCCTGGTCCTGGTCCTTCTCACCGGCATCGCGGCGGTCGCCGGGATCCTGTTTTCCTGGAATGTCGAGCACCGCCCCCGCGAGTTTTTCGCCCTCTACCTGGCCTTGGTCGCGGGCGTGTACGGCGTCTTCCTCAGTTTCGACCTGTTCCTCTTTTTCGTGTTTTACGAGCTGGCCATCATCCCGAAGTACTTCCTCATCGCCATCTGGGGCTCCACGCGCCGGGAATACGGGGCCATGAAACTGGCGCTCTACTCGTTTCTGGGGAGCGGAATGGTGTTGGTTGGCCTCCTGGCCGCCTTGGTGCTTTCGGGCGAGAAAACGACGAACTTGTTCCTGCTGGCGAAGCATCCCTTCCCGCAGAGTTTCCAGATGTGGGCCTTTCCCTTGACCTTCCTCGGCTTCGCCATCCTCGCCGGCCTCTGGCCGTTTCACACCTGGGCGCCGACTGGCCATGTGGCCGCGCCGACTGCCGCCTCCATGTTGCTAGCGGGGGTGGTGATGAAACTGGGGGCCTACGGGTGCCTGCGGGTTGCGATGACGGTCTTCCCGCACGGCCTGGACCCGTGGGGTTTCGCGGTGCTTGGGCTCGGCTCCTGGCGCGAGGTGTTTGCCCTGCTCGCCGTCATTGGCATCGTCTATGGCGCCATGGTGGCTTTGGTCCAGTCGGATTTCAAATTCGTCATCGGTTACTCCAGCGTCAGCCACATGGGCCTCGTGCTGCTGGGCTTGGTGACCTTGCAGGCGACCGGGATGAGCGGTGCGGTCCTGCAAATGTACTCGCACGGCATTATTGCGGGCCTTTTGTTCGCCGTGGTGGGCCGAATGGTCTACGAGCGCGCCCACACCCGGGACCTCTCACAACTCGAGGGGATGGGCCTGGGCCGAGTGCTGCCTTTCGCGGCCATCACCTTCGCCATCGCCAGCGTCGCCTCGATGGGTCTGCCCGGTTTCAGCGGGTTCGTGGCCGAGTTGCACGTCCTGCTCGGCGCCGGGCAGGCCTTCCCGGGCCTCGCAATCGCCGCGGGCGTGGGCATCGTCATCGGCGTCGCTTTCATCCTGCGGGCTCTGCAAAAGGCCTTCTTCGGTGAGCCGGGCCCCGCTGCCGAGACGGCCCACCCTGCTGGTGGACTGGCGGCTTGCGGGCCGATTTCCAGGCCGGAACGGCTGGGCGCCGTGCTGCTCATCACCGCCTCGTTGGTGGTCGGCCTCTATCCGCGGTGCCTGTTGGACCTGATCGCCTCAGCGCTTGCTACCCCGCTCTTCGCCGAGTTGTTGAAGGGAGGCCTGCGATGAACTACTGGCGTTTGCTGGATCTGGCGGCCCCGGAAGCCATCCTCGTGGTGGCGGTGCTCGCGGTGCTCCTGACTGACCTCACCGCCCTGCGGGGAATGGACTTACGGTTACGGTTGCGGATCGGCGCCCTGGTCGCCGGCGCGGGTTGCCTGGCCGCCCTCGGTTGGTTGCTGCTGATGCCCGGCGCGAGCAACCCCCTCGACGCCATGCTCGTCGTGGACCCGCTCACCCGGTTGGTCAAAGCCGGCATCCTCGTGCTCGCCCTCTTCGCCGTCCTCCTCACCCTGGATTCGGATTTTACGAACCACGTCGGCGAGTATTACGCAGTGCTCCTGCTCGCTACCGTCGGCATGATGCTCCTGGCCAGTTCGTCGGACCTGCTGATGATCTTCCTCTCGCTCGAACTGGCGAGCCTCTCGCTCTACGTGTTAACCGCCTTCAACAAATCCAGCGTCGCCGCTACCGAAGCGGCCTTGAAGTACTTTCTGTTCGGGGGCGTGGCCGCGGCTTTCACGCTCTTCGGGTTAAGCCTGCTCTACGGCATCGCCGGCTCCACCAGCCTCGCTGACGTCGCCCGCGTGGCCGGTGAACGAGCCATCCTGGTTGTCACGAGTGACAGCGGCGTCACCACGCGGTCCATCGATCCGCTTCTGATCGCCGCCATCGTGATGACGGTGGTCGGGTTCGGGTTCAAGGTGGCCGTGGTGCCCTTCCATCTCTGGGCGCCGGACACTTACCAAGGCGCCCCGATTCCGGCCGCCGCGTTCATCGCTTCCGGTTCCAAGTTGGCCAGCTTCTTTGTCTTCGCCAAAGTCATGTTGATCGGCTTCGCCGGCGCGGAAGGCAGCGGCGCGTGGTTGGCCATGCGTCCCGGGTGGGTGGCGGTGATGGCGATACTGGCCGCCGCTTCGATGCTCTGGGGCAATCTCGCCGCGATTGCCCAGCGCCGTGTGCGCCGTTTGCTCGCCTACTCCGCTATCGCCCACTCCGGTTATATGCTCTTGGCAGTGATGACCCATGGCCCCGAGGCGATGGCCTCGCTGCTCTATTACGCCTTCACCTATGGCCTGACCGCCCTCGGGGCCTTCGCCGTCGTCTCGGTCGTTCAAGGTCCTTCCAGCGACGAATGCCTCGCCGACTTCGCCGGTCTCTCCCGCCGCGCACCGGTCATCTCCCTCTGCATGCTGGTCTTCCTGCTGTCCCTGGCGGGCATTCCTCCCTTGGCCGGGTTCTTTGGCAAATTCTACCTCTTCAGCGCTGTCCTGCGCGGGGGCGCGCTCCTGTCTCAAAACCTATGGTTGGTCATCCTGGCCATCGGCATGAGCACCGTCTCGCTCTATTATTATCTCCAAGTCCTCAAGCAGATCTTCATCGTGGAACCGACCCCTTCGCCTTCCTCTCAGCCGGTCCCCGTAGCCACTCAAACCCTCCTGGTCGTCCTCGCCGCTGCGGTCGTCGTTCTCGGTGGCGCCCCGGGCCTGCTCCTGCACCCCCTGCTCAACGCCCTGACCCAGGCCGGATGGTAGGCCGTAGCCGCCGACCTTAAGGCGGCCGAATCCCCCCGTTTGGTCCCTGACCAGTCCGTGGCCTGCAAACGGTGACCGTCCGTTCGTTCCCACCGACGGGGGTGTGAACCGACGAAACCGCGGCCAGACTGAGGTCGTGTTTTGGTGGTTGCCATCAATTGTGGCCACTGGCGAGTTTTGAGCGGGGTGGACATTAAACGACACGGAAACCGTTGATGGGCCATCGCCTAATAAATTGTATCACACTGATATAGAGTATATTACGACTACATTCGAGACCTGCCCTGAGCTTTGGCACAGGGCCTGCGTCAAGGCGTAACGGCTGAGCACTGCATAACGATCTCTTCGGGTCTTGCTGGAGGGTTCTTATGTCTCTGTCCGGCCAAATCGCTTAACCCGAACGTAAATGAAAAAAATTGAAGCAATCATAAAACCATTCAAGTTAGAGGAAGTCAAAGATGCCCTGGGCGAAATAGGAATCGAAGGCATGACGGTGACTGAGGTTAAAGGATTCGGTCGCCAGAAGGGCCACACGGAGATCTATCGCGGCAGTGAATACACCGTGGATTTTCTGCCCAAGATTAAGCTCGAGTTGGTGATCGGAGACGAGATGGTCGACAGTGCCGTCGCCACGATCGTGAAGTCCGCCAAGACCGGCAAGATCGGCGATGGCAAGGTGTTCATTTCGGACGTCGAGGAAGCCGTCCGGATCCGCACCGAAGAGAAAGGAGTGGCTGCGGTTTAATCCTGATCATCACCAACGAAATCCCCCCCCCGACTTTTACCCAATTGGGCTATGAAGAACCTATTGCTCACCCTAGGTGTCGCCATTGTCTTTTTCATGGGCGGAGCTGTGGCGTACCGAGCGAACGCTGCGGCGGCTCCCGAACGATCCATCCAGGAGCGCCTGGATGACCTTGAAGCTTACGTCAACAACGGAACGCGCAACGCGAACACCAACACGCTCAGCAAGATCCCTGGCCCCGGCCCCGGTCATAATGCCTGGATGATGACCAGCTCCGCGCTGGTGCTGTTTATGACTCTGCCCGGCCTCGCCCTGTTTTACGGCGGTCTCGTGCGCAAGCGCAACGTGCTCTCCGTGCTGGCGCAGTGCCTGGGCATCGCCGGCCTCGTGACGATTTTATGGTGGCTCTGCGGTTATTCGCTGGCCTTTCACAGTGGCGACAGCCCCCGCGGTTGGAGCGTGTTGGGCAAGCTGGACTGGGCCTTTTTGCAGGGGGTTGATTCCAGCCCCAACAGTGATTATGGCGGCTGGGTGTCACATAATGTCTATTCGATGTACCAGTTGATGTTCGCCATCATTACCCCGGCCTTGATCATCGGGGCGATTGCGGAACGCATGAAATACGCGGCGATTCTCGTGTTTGTGCCGCTTTGGATGTTCGTCATTTACTTTCCCCTGGCGCACATGATCTGGGGGGTGGACGGAATGATGAACGGGGTGGGCAACCCCAAGGCCCTCATCCATGCGATCGATTTCGCCGGCGGCACGGTCGTTCACATGTCCTCGGGTTGGTCGGCGTTGGTGCTCTGTATTATCCTGGGCAAGCGTCTCGGTTTCGGCCGCGAACCGATGCCCCCGCACAGCATGGTGTTGTGTATGGTGGGCACCGGCATGTTGTGGGTCGGTTGGTACGGCTTCAACGCGGGCAGCGCGGTCGGGGCCGACGGCATCGCCGCCAACGCCTTCATGACCACCACGCTGGCTACGGCGGTTGCCTCCTTCACTTGGGCGATGGCCGAATACATGCTCCGCGGCACTCCCAGCGTCCTGGGGTTCTGTTCCGGCGCCGTCGCGGGGTTGGTCGTGATTACTCCGGCTTGCGGGTTTGTGACCAGTTCCGGCGCCGTCTTCATCGGCATCGCCGCCGGCTTGGTTCCCTTCACCGCCTGTTGGAAGCTCAAGTCCATTTTCAAGTACGACGACGCGCTCGATACCTTCGGCGTTCACGCGGTGGGCGGCACCCTCGGCGCTCTCCTGACCGGCTTCCTGGCCCGCACCAGTGCCAACCCGAACCTGAGTGCCCCGCATTTGAAGAATTACGTCACCGATTCCTTCTTTCAGCCTTTGGTGTTGCAGCAGATCGAGGCTATCGCCTTGACCTTGGCCATGGCGATCATCGGGACCATTATCCTGGCCTTTGCCGTCAAGGCGGTGATTGGATTGCGCGTCTCGCCTGAGATTGAACGGTCCGGTATGGACCTGGCGGAACACGGAGAGGAGGGCTACCACTCGGCAGGCGAATTGTGACTTTCCCCGCGTGCAGCTTCGGCGGACAGCTCACCTGGCGTCCGCCGGAGCTGCCGCGAGCTGGAAAAGAGAGATTTTCCGAGTCAGGTGGGTCGCGCTACCTCCGGGGGCGGCGACCACCTGCGGATGAGACCTTCCTCCGCTACGACGTGTAGTGGAGGACGCTCGGGGGTAAGCGAACGGCGCGGGCGCAAGCTCGCGCCGTTTTTTTTGTTCAAGAGCTGGCGCTGGTATATCGACCGATAGATTTGCGCCAGCCCCATTCGGACACCGCGAAGCAGACCACGCTCATCCCCAGCAGCAGGGCCAGGGAGTAGTTTGACTCGAGTTTCCCGGCGAGGACGCGGACCGGGACGTTGGAAACGAGCAGCATCGGGATAGCAAAAGTGAACACCGCGCGGAAGGTCGTGGGAAAGGCTTCGTCCGGCATCCGGGCGATGTTAAAGAGGTTGTAGTAGCCATAGACGATGCCCTGGGCGCGGACGGTCCAGAAGCTGATGGTGGCCAGCAGGAACATCAAGGAGTAGTGAATGGCCACCCCTGCCAGGCAGAGCGCCAGGAAACCCAGCATCTGCCCAGCCCCGGGCACCACGTGGAGTCGATGGGCCGCATAGGCCATCACTCCGATGGCGGATCCGGCGTTGACAAAGGCCCCCAGGTCCACCTGCCGGAGTGACACGACGAATCGCGAGTTGACCGGCAACAGCAGCAGAAAATCGAGCTTCCCCGTGCGCACCAGTTCGGAGAGGTTGGTGCAGTTGATCAGGAAAAACGCCTGGTAGATCTGCTGGATGAAATGACTTCCGCCGATCAGCATCACGACCTGCCACTTCGTCCAGGTGCCGATATTGTCGGTGTGCAGGTAAAGCACGCCGATGAAGCTCAGTTGGAGCCCAAACCACAGGAACTCGACGAGAATCCAGAGCAGGAAGTTGGCTTTGAACGTCATCTCCCGCGCGACCGAGTTCTTCCACAGGGCCGCGTAGATCGAGAAATACCGCGAGACCCGGCGGGCGGGCGGGGCGACATCATCAAGGTCCAGGGTCGGATTCATGCAGCGTCATCCACCGACGGCGGCGTATCGTTTGATCCCCCGAGCCCAGGCGAAGCGGGCCAGGAAATAGGCCGCGACCACCCAGGCTAACTGGACGAACAGGCCGCGGACCAGGTCGGCGCCCGCGGTCTTGCCCATATACACGCTCACCGGGAAGTAGAGTTGATAGGGAAAAGGCGTGAAGTAGAGCGCCCGCTCCAACGCGGGCGGCAGAATATCCAGCGGGAACAGGTGACCACTGGCGATATACTCAAAGGCGAACAGGATGAAGATGAAAGTGGACACTTCCAACACCCAGAAGGCGAGCATCGCCATCGCGTAAGACGTGAAAAACTGCAGCAGCGCCGTCAGCACTACCGCCACCACAAACCCCGCGCAGGCGGCTGCCCCTGCCGGCGGCACCAGGTAACGGTGAAGTGAGGTCACAAAAATCGCCAGCGGTATCCCCGCCACCGCCAGATAGCTCACCCGCCCCGAAAAAAAGAGGCTCAAACGATACCAGAGGTAATCGATCGGCTTGAGCAGAAACTGGCTGATGTTGCCGTCCCGGATGTCAGCGGCGATCTGCCAATCGTCCTCATTGACCGCCGTCAAGGCGTCCACCACGGTCATCAGCAGGTAATACGAGATCATCTCCGCCAGCGAATAGGAACCGACGCTGCCGCCGGGGCCTTTGCCGCGGTAGATGGTCTTCCACAGGCACAGCACCGCGATCAGCGGGATCAGCCCGAATAGCGCCCGCGCAAGGAAATTGAACCGGTAAGTCAGGTTATTCTGAATGCCTACCAGGAATACATGCCAGTATTTTCGGATCGCGCCGCCCACGCGGACCACTCTACCCCGCTTTTGCCGCTTGAAAAGGGGATTTGTTCCACATTGACCGCACCTCCCGCCCGAATCATACTCGGTCGGCTGACAACCTTAGAAGATGATCTTAAAGACCAGGCGGGCGGACGGAGGCGACGGCGGCTTTACCTTAATCGAGCTGCTCGTCGTCATTGCCATTATTGCCATCCTTGCCGCCCTGCTGCTGCCGGCGCTATCCCGGGCCAAGATGAGCGCCCAGGCCACCGATTGCGCCAACCGCGTCCGGCAATTCAGCGTGGCTTGGACCATCTACTCCGATGACAACACGGGCTTGCTGGTGAACAACTCCAGCACCGCCGACACGCGGACTTATCGTCAGAGCTGGGTCAACAACGTTCAGGATTGGGCCACCAGCGATGAGAACACGAACCCGGCCTACGTGTTGAGCGGAAAATTGGCCCCCTACGTCAACAACAACCTGGCGATCTACAAGTGCCCCTCCGATGCCTCACAGGCACAAAACGGTCCCCGCCTTCGGAGCTATTCCATGAATTCCCTGGTGGGCGATCCGCTGATCAGCCCCAACCGGTTTAATCCCAATTGGGAACAATTCCTGAAAGCGACTGATTTTCCCCGTCCCGCCTTGACCTATGTCTTCATCGAGGAGCATCCCGACACCATCAACGACGGTTACTTTATGAACCAATGGGATGTGATCAAATGGGGCAACCTGCCCGCATCCTTTCATAACGGGTCTGCGAATATGTCCTGGGCCGACGGCCACCTCGAACGCCACCGCTGGCTCCCCAACACGGTCAGACCCCCCATCCAGGGAGGCGCCGGCGGCGGTTTCGTGCCTTCCCCGGACTCGGATTATGTCTGGCTGCGGGACCGCTCCAGTTTTAAGATCAATTAGGCGGCCTTCAGCCACCCCTCCAAGGCCTGCCGGCTGCTCCGCAGCGCCGACAGGAGGGCAGGGCGGGTTAGCTGGTTCTTGGGCGCCCACTCGTACTCGATGTGCAACGACAGCGGGGCTTGGTAGTGGAGGGCGCGGAGTCGGCGGAAGAAATCGGTCCGACCAAACTCACCTTGCCCGAACGGAACGAAACTCGCGGGCCGTCGCACATCCTTCACATAGGCCACCCGGATGTGGTCCTTGAGCCGCTCGAAGTGGGCCGGCCAATCGTCTCCATGCGTGATGATGGCGTGGCCCAGGTCGAACGCGACCCCCACTGCCTCCGGGTCCACGTCCTTGACGAGGTCGTAAAGTTCGACCAGGTCGCCGCCGGCGCGAGCGTTGGCCCCCGGGTCTGACGAGTGGTTCTGCATCAGGGCGCAGACCCCCAGCGTGCGGTTGAAGGCCGCCAGGTCCCCAAGACTTGCCCGGATTTCAGCGCGCAGTTTCTCCGCGGGCCGATCCGGACGATGATTCCAATAGCCCAAGCGATAATACCGGAGGTCCAGTTTCTTCCCCGCGCTCAAGAGCGCCTCGGCGTGCGGCGAAGCGACCGTCGTGATGCCGGTCGTCAGCAGCAGCATCCGAACACCGTGCTTCCCCAGGGCGGCGGCGTAGCGCGGCAGCTCCTCGGCCGCTCGTTCCGGCAACACCTCTCCCCCCGGCCGCACCGCACAGTCTATCCCCTGCAGGCCCGCCTCGGCCGTGATCGCGGCGCTCGCCTCGAAGTCCAGTTTCAGTTCCTGAAAGACCTTGCCGAAGACTGCGATGGGCGGCCGGAAATCCATTGCCCCCAAGCTCCGCCAGGCGCCGGTTCCTCCGGCAACCACGGCGGCCGACGCCACGCTGGCCGTTCGCAGAAACCCCCGTCGGTCTATCTCTCGGTTTCGTTTCATGCCAATTCCGGGATTTGCCACGGACCGCGCATGGGCCGGCTGAGAAAGCGGTTGGCCTCGTCGTCGTTGGTAAAACGCTCGGCCGCGGGGTCCCACTGGAGGACCTTCTTCTTGCCCAACCGAACGGCGATGTTCCCCAGGTGGCAGAGGCTGGCGCTGCGGTGTCCGGCTTCCACGGGCGCTACCGGATCCTGGCGGCTCTGGACGCACTCGAGAAAATTGCCCGCATGGTCGTCGCTGCGGTAGAGTGGTTGGTCGGCCGGGCCAATCTGCGCAGTTTTCAGAGATTCCGGTTTGCACGAGAACCCGCCATAGCCGGTCTGGATCATCCCTTCGCTGCCTTCGAAGCGCGCCCCGACCGACGATTTATCCATCTGGCAGACCAGTTCCACCCCGGACGCATAGCGGCAGCGGAATTTGGTCTCCGTGGCGGCGTCGAACAGGCTGCCCGCCGGCAGGAAACTCGCCTCCAACAACTCGACCTCCGCGGGCCCCGTGTGGTCGGCGCCCATGGCCCATTGCGCCATGTCGTTCGAGTGCGCGCCGAAATTGGTGATCTGTCCGCCCGAGTAGTCATAGATGAACCGGAAGCGGTAGAGGCAGCGGTCCTGGTGGTAGGGTGCCGTGGGCGCCGGGCCCAGCCACGTCTGGTAATCGAACCCTTCGGGCACCGGCATCGGCTGCCACCCGGGACCGGGACCGGTCTTGTTATGGTAGCCCACGAAGGTGGTGACCCGCTGGAGTTTGCCTATCTTCCCGTTGCGGACCAGTTCGCAGGCGTGCCGCGTTTGGGGGTTGGACCGCTCATGACTGCCGGTCTGGAACACCCGGTGGTGCTGGCGAACTGCTTTGATCATCGCCTGCCCTTGCCGAACGGTCAGCGACATCGGCTTTTCACAATAAATGTCCTTCCCGGCCCGGCAGGCGAGAATGGTCATCAGCGCGTGCCAATGGTCGGGCACCACGATGGTGACCGCATCGATGTCCTGGCGGGCCAATACCTCGCGAAAATCGGTATAGGCGGCGCATCCGCGGTACGACCCGCCGGTCGTCTGCCTGGCATAATGCTCATTGACGAGCTTCTGGGCGGGTTCGCAGCCGAGGAACTGGGTATCGTCTTTATAACCGTAACTGCCGCGGTTGACATCGCAGACGGCGACGACGCGGGCCTGATCATGCTTCAGGAACAGGTTGAGGATCTCGAACCCGCGGTTGCCGGTGCCGATGCAACCGACATTCACACGGTTGCTCGGCGCGGCGGCGCCTCTCACCGAGGCGGGAATAATCAGGGGGACACCCCCAGCCAGAACGGCCGCCGCCGCTCCACCGGCGCCGAGAAATTGCCGGCGGGACATCTCGGACGAATGGCGGCTCGTTTCAGCGTGCGCGTTTTCTTTGGCTGTTATCATGGATGGTTCTCCTATTGGTGGTCATGAGGCGGAAAGTATAAAGTACAAAGGATGAAGGTTACTTAGCGTGGAAGCCGATTTGGCGTTTGGGGGACGCGGGGGCTGGGCGGAGGAGGGGCTGCAGTTCGCGCCAGATGATCTGCAGGGATGTGTCGTGTTTGAGGAGCGTATGGTCGATTTCGGCCAGGCGCTTGAGGATGTCGGCGTTGGCCGTTATTGGCTCGCGCATTTGGATGAAGGTGCGGACGACGTACAAGCTCATGGAGATGGCGCGCGGGCTGTTCAGGACGGTGGCCGCCATGATGGCGCCGTGTTCGGTGAAGGCGTAGGGCGGGTATTTGCGGTGCCGTCCGCGTCCGGAGTTTAAGGTCACAAATTGTGACCTTAAAGCTCCATCGTATTGCCGGGCAGGATCTTGTTCACCTGCGGCCACAAACTGTGACCGCAAATCGGCCATTTCACGGGGGAGGATCCGAAAGACGAAGTCGGGCGGGAATCGTTCGGCGTTGCGTTTGACGGCCTGGTTGAGGGCCTTAGTGGGGACGGCGTACAAGGCAGCGAGGTCGGCATCGAGGAGGACCTTCTGTCGGCGCAGGGTGAAAATGAGGGTTTCAAGAGGCATACGGGGAAACCGCAATGCCGGGACCGGCGTTGAAATCAATGGCCGTTTTGTCCTGCACCATCCAACCCGACGCGACCAGTTTGGCGTCGATCTCGCGGCGGGCTTTTTGTTCCGGGGTTTCGGGCATTTGCCAGGTGAGTCAGCGGTCGTTACCGGGGACGGGAATAAGTCGGGAACCGGCTGATGGGAAGCGGGGGGCGTGGGGCCGATGGCACGATGGATCGCGGCCCCC
>Ga0316223_1002034_pt1 | contig 17454 bp, 25 predicted proteins | sample TBH18009metaG_FD_206007 | JGI IMG/M metagenome (GOLD analysis project Ga0316223, IMG submission 206007) | Freshwater microbial communities from Trout Bog Lake, Wisconsin, USA - TBH18009 | ecosystem: Environmental > Aquatic > Freshwater > Lake > Hypolimnion/Profundal zone | place: USA: Wisconsin...
TGAGAGAGTTAAGGCGCAAATCTTCAACAGGAAGAATTTATAGTGAAGAAACTAAGAAGAAATTATCATTAGCAAAACAAGGTAAAAATAATCCTATGTTTGGTAAATCCCCGTCTGCAGAACACAGCAAAAAGTTATCTGATGCTAAAATTGGAAAACCTTCAAATACAAAGGGTAAAAAATATTCTGAAGAGATTAAACAAAATTATAAAAAGGCTGCCAGACTTAGAGAAGCAGACCCAATCAAAAGACAAAAAATTTCAAGTAAATTAAAAGGTAGAAAATTTACCAAAGAGACTAGGAAAAAGATGGCAGAATCTGCTAAACTAAGAGAAGCAAAAAAGAAATTATCAATTATCAGGGAGATATAACATGGCATCAAAAATGTTCAGTTCAGAACAACGTAGTAAATTGACTCAATTAGTTAATGAGGGTATTGCTGTATTAACTGAAATTGAAGATTTATCAGCAGGCTTAAATGATACTGTTAAAGCTGTAGCAGAAGAATTAGAAATCAAACCAGCTATCTTAAAGAAAGCCATCAAGATCGCCCAAAAATCAAAATTAACTGAAACCAATGCAGATCACGAAACATTGACAGACATCTTAGAAACCGTTGGCCGCACAGTTTGATCGATTGGCATAAGACTGTTAAATTTATCCGGGATGATTGGCACAGTCATCCAACTAGATTATGTTTAGAAGTTACTAATTGGATTTTAAATTTAGTAATATCATTAGCAGTGAGCCTAACTGTGCCTTATACCAATTGGTTGATTGTATATCCGATCATATTTGTAGCATTAAGCATTAGTGTATTCACATCAATCAGCCGCGGTAGTTTTGGTTTATTGATGACTACATTAACATTATTTTTAATCGACAGTGTAGGATTTTATAGAGTATTAGTGTTATAATAATTAATACGCCCACCTTGGGCATGAAGAGTGTGTGTGAGCTAGAAGTCGCACAAAAAGGAAAAAAATGAGTTACATAGACGCCTTGTTCGATAGAACAAAAGATCGTATTTACATCGTTGAACGAGTAAACGGTCAGAGACAATATCAAGAATTTCCAGCAAGTTATACATTTTACTACGACGATCCTCGTGGTAAGTTTCGCACTATCTATGACACACCCGTCAGTAGATTCAGCACACGCACAGGCAAAGAGTTCCATAAAGAACTTAAAATCAATAGTGGTAAACGCATCTGGGAAAGTGATATCAATCCCGTATTCCGCTGTCTTGAAGAAAACTATCTAGGTAAAGAATCCCCAAAACTACAGACAGCATTCTTCGACATTGAGGTTGATTTTGACCCAGTCAGAGGTTTCTCAAAACCAGAAGATCCGTTTAATCCAATCACCGCGGTATCAGTATATCTAGATTGGTTAGATAAATTAGTTACCATGGTGATCCCCCCTAAGAGCATGAGCTGGGAAACAGCAGAAGAGATAGCAAAAAACTATGACAACTGTTTCCTTATGGCTCGTGAAGAGGATTTACTTAAAACGTTCTTAGACTTGATCGACGATGCAGATATCTTAAGTGGCTGGAACTCAGAAGGTTTCGATATTCCGTACATGGTACAGCGTACTAATAGAGTGTTGAGCAAAGACGACACCAGACGTTTTTGTTTATGGGGTCAATTCCCCAAGCAACGTGAGTTTGAACGCTTTGGTGCGGCTAATATGACATTTGACTTGATTGGTCGAGTACACATGGACTATATGCAACTGTATAGAAAATACACCTATGAAGAACGCCACAGTTACAGTCTAGATGCTATCGCTGAATATGAATTAGATGAACGTAAGACACAGTATGAAGGTACATTAGATCAATTATACAATCAAGACTTTACAAAGTTTATTGAATATAATAGACAAGATACTGCACTACTGGCCAAACTAGATAAGAAACTACGCTTCTTAGATCTAGCCAATGAACTAGCACATGACAATACTGTATTGTTACAGACAACTATGGGTGCTGTGGCAGTTACAGAACAGGCTATCATCAATGAAGCACATCAACTAGGCATGGTCGTACCAAATCGTAACCGTGATGAGCAATTTGACACACAGGCCGCAGGTGCTTATGTAGCGACTCCTAAAGCAGGCATGCATGATTACATTGGCGCTATTGACATTAACTCACTATATCCATCAGCTATTCGCGCACTTAATATGGGTCCTGAGACTATCGTAGGACAACTGCGTCCTGTGATGACCGAACACTATATCAAAGAGAAACAAACTGGAGGTTCGTCATTTGCTGACGCATGGGAAGGTTTGTTTGGCAGTTTAGAATATGCCGCAGTGATGAACATGGAACCAGGTACTGAGATCACTATCGATTGGGCTAATGGCTCCAGTGATGTCCTAAGTGCCGCAGATGTTTGGCGATTGATATTTGACAGCAATAAACCTTGGATCTTATCAGCCAACGGAACTATATTTAATAATGAACGTAAAGGTGTTGTACCAGGCTTGCTAGAACGTTGGTATGCTGAACGACAAGACATGCAGGCTAAAAAGAAAGAGGCAACTACAGATGAAGACAAAGCATTCTGGGATAAACGACAATTGGTTAAGAAAATTAATCTTAACAGCTTGTATGGTGCTATTCTTAATCCTGGTTGTCGCTTCTTTGATAAGCGTATTGGACAATCCACTACCCTTACCGGTCGTACCATTGCCCGTCACATGGATGCCTACATAAATGAATGTATCACTGGTAAGTATGATCACGTAGGTGAAGCTATCATCTATGGTGATACAGACTCATGTTACTTCTCAGCTTGGCCAATGGTCAAGGCAGATGTTGAGGCGGGTAAGATGGAATGGAACAAAGATATAGCAGTAGGTTTATATGACAGTATCGCTGATCAGGTCAATGAAAGTTTTCCACAGTTCTGTGAAAAGGCTTTCCATACTCCACGACGTCAAGGCGAGCTTATCAAAGGTGGGCGTGAACTTGTAGCACTTAAAGGCTTGTTTATCAAGAAAAAACGATATGCTGTGCTGATCTATGATATGGAAGGCAAGCGTTTAGACACTCACGGTGTCGCAGGCAAAGTAAAAGCCATGGGGTTGGACTTGAAACGCAGTGATACTCCAAAGGTTATCCAAGACTTCTTAAGTGATATCTTGCTTGATGTACTTACCGGCACACAGCGTGAGGCTATCATTGACAAAGTCCGTGAATTTAAACTGGTATTCACAGAGCGTCCAGCTTGGGAAAAAGGCACACCTAAACGTGTCAACAACTTGACCAAATATTCAAAAGAAGAAGAACGCCTAGGCAAAGCCAACATGCCCGGACATGTACGTGCGGCTATGAATTGGAATAACTTAAAACGCATGATGAATGATCAATACAGCATGAGCATAGTTGATGGCATGAAGACCATTGTTTGTAAATTAAAAGATAACCCACTTGGTTATACATCAATTGGGTATCCAACTGATGAAACACATATACCTGCGTGGTTTAAAGAGTTACCGTTTGATCAGGATTCAATGGAAGCTGGTATCGTAGATCAAAAGGTAGAAAATTTATTAGGTGTGTTAGATTGGAAGATTGGTGAAAACACACAAATTGCCACTACATTTGATAATCTATTTACGTTTGAATAATGAATACTATTGTTGATTTACTCAGATATCGAAACGATCTAATTAATCACCTTGGATCTTTAACTACTAAAATAGATGTTAGTGAGCCATTGATATCACTAGCTAATTTAAATTCAATTCACACTAATGTGTCTTTCTCTACTGAACATATTAGAAATTCTTTTTTTGCATTACAAGAACAAATCCAAGAAAAAAATATTAGTGTTGTTAATGAAATTAAAAAATTAATCGTTGATGTAGAAAATCAAATTGACATATTAGGACAAAGTCAAACATTTGAAACTGATGTAGATATTGATGATACAGGACAAAATTTAATTGGGGAAATATATCAACGTCCTAAACTTGCTAATTCTTTTCTTCCAGATTCTGTTATTTCTAGATGTAGAAGATATTCTACCTGGCAATATCCAGGATTAATTATTTCCCCAATAGACAAATTTTGGATAGATACTATGGTAGCATGCGACCCATTATATCTTTTAGGTATGAGCTACAGATCATCACACATTGAAGAAATAATCAGTGTATATCCTATAGAATATCAAAGAAGACTAAGAATATATAAAAATTTACACGACAAAAATTTTTCTAAATTACCAAACAATCAATTTGGTTTTATTCTAGCTTGGGAAGTGATGCTTGAATTTTCAATTCAATCAATTGAAAAATATTTAACCTTAATACTTAATTTATTAAGGCCGGGTGGAGTTTTTATGTTTAATTATAACGAATGTGATCATTTAGAGTTAGCTGAATCGAGTGAGAAAAAAGCAATACCTTATTGTAATAGTCGTATTTTAAAAAATGTCTGTGAAACCATTGGATACAACATTATACAATTTGGTGAATACAAATCTGAAGATGCAAATAATTACCTCAACTGGATTGAAATTAAGAAACCAGGAGAAATAACCACAGTAAAACGAGCACAAGCGTCAGGATCAGTATTATTAAAATAAATTTGTCAAAATCGTTGCACGATCTAAATAAAACACGTATAATAAATTATCAAAGGAGAAACATATGAGAGACCATCTATTAGACATTGTTAAAAGCACATTTGGCTTAGGAAATATTGACTTAGTTAAAATTACAGGTACCGACACAGAAACAGCTATCGAAGCACTAGCTGAAGACCGTAGTGTTATTGTTCAGGCTAAACTAAATGGACCAGTAGCAGAATTTATTGGCACATTTGGTATGCCTAACTTAGGTAAACTAAACACAATCTTAGGTATTCCGGAATATAAAGACAATGCTAAGATTACATTAAACAAACAAGACCGAAATGGTGAACAGGTAGCTGTAGGTTTACATTTTGAAAATGCCGCAGGCGACTTCAAAAATGATTATCGTTTTATGAGCCAAGAGATTGTCAATGATAAACTCAAAACAGTTAAGATGCGTGCTGTAAATTGGAATGTTGAATTTGAACCCGCAGTGACTAATATCCAAAGATTGAAGTTCATGGCATCAGCTAACGCAGAAGAAGCAAACTTTACTGCTAAGACTAACAATGATAATTTAGAATTATCATTTGGTGATCACAGCAGTCACGCAGGTAACTTTGTATTCCAAGCAAGTGTTAATGGTACATTAAGCAAAGGTTGGAGTTGGCCAGTCAAAGCTGTTATCAGCATTTTAGACTTGCCGGGTGATAAGAAATTTAGCATCAGCGACGAAGGTGCTGCACAGATTACTGTTAATACTGGGTTAGCAACTTACAATTATATCTTACCAGCACAAAGCAAGTAATGTTTGATTATTGGAAGAATCAATATACTGCCAGAGGATTTACTCCAGGTGGTATGTTTGTTAAAGACAATCTCTGCTATATTCCCATTCCAAAAAATTCCAGCAGTTACATTGGACAATTACTGTTGGAAAATGGATGGGGTATAGGTAATTTCTTAACCACTGATTTAACCAATAAACAGATAATCATTCTAGTTCGTGAGCCTATAGATCGCTGGGTTAGCGGTACGGCACAATATCTGTGTTCTGCACTGCTAAAAAATGGCAGGACGTCGATCGATATTATCAATAATTGGAACAGTATTGTACAGGATTTAATTTTTGATCGGATAGTATTTGACGATCATACTGAAAAACAAGTATACTTTATAAGTGGGATCCCTAGAGAAAATTGTGTATTCTTTAACAGCAATCGATCTCCCGAATTAGCTATCAAACAATATTTAATTAGTCAAAATCTTGATCTAAATACTGATATAGATATTGACCGCAATCAAACACAAGGTAATGAATATAAAGAAATACTAGTGAATTTTTTACAAGATCAACTTACACAAAATCCACATTTAGTCAATAAACTGATAGATACTTATAGAGAAGATTATACCATATGGAACGTGACAATTTAACTAATAAACAACTAGACTACGCTGTATTCTTGCCCGCATTAAGTGGTTTCTATGCCACTTATGTAGGTAAACAACGTTTTCCAGATGCTAATGGTAACTTGTATGTTGAAAGTACTCGTGTGCCAGCAGATTTTGAAAATGGTGTAGAAGGGCTTAATTGGCTTAATCCAGATCAGGCATACTTTCCGTATCATTGGGCACTGTATTCAGCAGGTCACGCAGAACTTGATGTAAACAAACACAGTCCCAAAGAAGATATGATACGTAATCGTGACCGTAGCCGTAGTTTTGTCTTAGGTGATAGTGGTGGTTTCCAGATTGGTAAAGGTGTATGGGAAGGCGAGTGGCGTGATATTAACAGCCCAGCTGTCATAGCTAAGATGCAGGACTGTATCAATCGCAAAACAGAAACACGAACGATTAAAGATAAAAATGGTAAAGAAAAAACTGTCACTGTAGATCTAGTTAAAGAATATCAGAATAGAATAGAAGCCGCTCAAAAGAAACGTGAACAAGTATTGGCATGGATGGATGCTTATATGGATTATGGTATGATCCTTGATATTCCAGCATGGGTAGAACGTAGTCCAGAAGGGCGTGCAGCTACTGGTATTACCAGTTACATAGAAGCCGTAGAAGCTACCTATGTCAATAATGATTATTTCATGGCTAATCGTACAGGTGCTTGCAAGTTCTTGAATGTATTGCAAGGTGAGAATCATGATGATGCTGAAGATTGGTATGAACGCATGAAAAAATACTGTGATCCCAAGCAGTACGACAAACCATTCAATGGTTGGGCCATGGGTGGACAGAACATGTGTGACGTACACTTGATCCTTAAACGTCTAGTGACATTACGTTTTGATGGATTGTTACAGGAAGGATTACATGATTGGATGCACTTCTTGGGTACAAGTAAACTCGAATGGGCTTGTCTATTGACAGACATTCAACGTGCTGTCCGTAAGTATCATAATCCAAAATTTACTATCAGCTTTGACTGTGCTAGTCCATTCTTAGCAAGTGCTAATGGGCAGATCTATATCCAAACTGAAATCGAAGATCGTAAAAAATGGGTATATCGTATGGTGCCAAGTGTAGATAATAAAAAATATGCCACTGACACACGCAGATTTAAAGATGCTGTGCTAGGTGATAAGTTATTTAAAAACTTTACAGATAGTCCAGTCAGTGAACGTTGTACTATCAAAGATGTTTGTATCTATAAACCAGGCGACTTAAACAAGATCGGTAAAGAAGGTAAGACATCGTGGGACAGTTTCAGTTATGCTATACAGATGGGTCACAATGTTTGGAGTCATATCTCAGCCGTACAAGAAGCTAATAGGCAATATGATGCTAATGTTATTCCAAACATGTTGGTGCAAGAAGACTTTGATCGTATATTATTTAGAAATCTCGTTGACGAAATATTCGCTATCAATGATAGGAAAAAAGCACTAGATCACATCGATCACTACAGTAAGTTTTGGGATAGAATCATTGGTACTAGAGGCAATACAGGTAAGAGACTTACCAATGCATCAGCTATGTATAACAAGCATTGTGAAGAAGTTGATGCCTCAGAACATCATAGAGATGACAGCGGCATGGATGAATCAAAACTTGATAAACTAGAAGAAGAGCAAGGAGAATAATATGTCAATGGGCAAACAAATATATTATCATAACTTAAAAAATGGTAGAGTGCCGGAGCTACTGAGTTATTTAGAAATCCTTAAAGAACAACATAAAGCATTAGAAAATAAGATTGCTGACGGATACAGTCATTATCTAGATGATGAACATCTCAGTAAAATCAAACATGAAAAACTAGGCATCAAAAGACAGATAGTTGAAATTGAAGAAAAGTTAAAGGCACAAAATGAAGCGTGAATATACTGAAGGTACAATAGAAGATGTTACATACTTTGTAGGTACAGAGATCGAACGCACACCTGCTTACGGTATGAATACTTTATTTGTAGTAGGTGTACAGCCATTCCAAGAAGTTATTAATTTAGCGAAAGAAAAGGCGTGTACACACATCTACTTTGGTGCTAATCAAAGTTTTCCAAAATTACCAATGGGCAATATACCATGGCGCCCATGGGAAGAAATGATCATGCAGTGTTTGGCCGCAGACTTTTGGTGTACTTTAGATTTTGATGTAGCCTGTGTAGAAAGCGTATTAGAAGGTCCAATGGTTGAGCATCGTCGTTTCATTCCACAGATTTCGATAAAGATCCCATACTTGACACAGTTGGGATATAATGCTACAATTAAGATAGACGACAAAGATTTTGATGCAACAAACCCAGGTGTTTGGTGCCACCGTCTGCGTGATTTAACAACAACAGAGACTTTTACTGATTGGGATCAATACGGTAAAGATGAGATAGTAAAATGATATTAGAAGAACGTGAACGTATAGAACGTATTAAAGCGAATGGAGTACGCACAACTTATATTAAAGTTAGAACTGAGTTTGAAGGATTCCATTTTTATCCCAATGCTGGCACGATTGACTCGCGTATTAAGTTTCTTGAAAATGAACACCGTCATATATTCAAAGTTGAAGTAAAAATATCAGTGACACATCTTGATCGTGAGTTAGAATTTTTCTTAGTAAAATGGGCTCTACAGGAATTTATTAAAGATGGTAATCAAAATCATAAGTCTTGCGAAATGATTGCCACTGATATTTTAGAGAATCATTTAATACCGTTATACGGGAATCGAGCATATACAGTAGTAGTATCCGAAGACGGAGAATCTGATGGTATTATTGAGTTTGATCCACAGCTTTAATTAATTCATCTAGTGTTATTGAACAACTTACACGTTTAGATCTATTATCAAACTTAGGTAGTAATTCTAAATTAACATAATGTCCTATAATTTCTGGAGCAATATTTTGTTTAAATCCTTCGGTGATGCTAAATTTGTGATCTAATTCAAATTTAGATCCTCGTTCTAAATTTTGAGGATTGATTTTATTTTGATAGTGTACCCAACTTTTATAAGTATGATTAAGGACTTGTTCTCGGTATAGCTCCCATTCAGTTTTTAATTCTTTGGATATAGCAATACCATTTTTAATTTTTGTATTTGTTGCTTCTACATAACATATAGGATTTCGTTTAATGGCTTTGGCTGATTGTTTTTGTTTAGTATCATTGCTATGAGTTTTATTATACATAGGGTTATTTTTACCAGAATGTCCTCCTCTATTAGCAATCGCTTCAGAAATTCTAATACCTTTAGTAGTAAGCCATTCACTATCTCTATGTTTTATCTTAAGAACAGCATTACCTTTTTCGCTCATCCGTTTCATATGTGCTCGACGTTGATCAGGTGTGGTGTTACTATCTCTTGTTGCTTGAGCTTTTTTGATAAAGCCCGGGCATTGGGTAATTTTCTCAACGCATCTCATTTCTTTGGAATTATAACTTATGTAAAAGGCTTGACATCCACACAAATAACAAGTATTATTAACATTAGCAGTAGTAAGTTTAGGCACAGTTCTATCTCTCTATTGTTATTATTTATCAATCTATAGCCATATAGGAGATTCAAATGGCACAATCAGAAAGAAAATATTCAATGAAATCTGAAATTCGACAAATTTTCAACGATTTAGATGCATGGTTGAACTACTGTCGTTTCCGTATGATCAAATATGATCCTGCTGATCTATATAGATCACCGGAATACAAAGAATGGCAAGAGCGTCGTAAGAAACGTCAACAATGGCAACAGCGTAACGGACAAGCTAATAACTATAGAAATACTAGGAGTCAATAATGACTGTATTTCTGGTAGATCTAGAAGCTGTTGAAACTAGATATACAGGCCATTGGAAATATCATGTGCCTGAATTATTAAAGGAACAAGGACATGATGTTATCGTTATTCAAGGCCCTACAGACATACCTGCCGCTACTACTCCTGGCGCTTTTCTTAATTTTGGTGGCACTAACATTTACAAAGCCCGCCAGGTTGAGGAAATTTCACGTCTCTTTACCAGTGGCAACGTTAAGCAGGGTGATCATTTCTTGTTTACTGATGCTTGGCATCCTGGCATCATTAATCTTAAATACATGTCCGAGCTGCTGGGAATAAAAGTAACTATACACGCACTTTGGCATGCTGGTAGTTATGATCCCCAAGACTTTTTAGGACGTCTCATTGGTGATGCACCATGGGTGCGTCACGCTGAAGCTAGTTTCTATCATGCCATTGATCACAACTACTTTGCCACAGACTTCCATATAGACTTATTTGCTGAAACATTCAGTTATGTTAACAAAGGATCACCTACCACATTATGGAAACATAATCTAATGGCAAAGAAAAAGATCGTACGCTCAGGTTGGCCTATGGAATATATGCCAGAGATGTTTGAACCGTATAAAGAAATTCCTAAACGTGATCTGATCATATTCCCGCATAGACTAGCACCTGAGAAACAAGTAGAAATATTCCGTGATTTAAAAGAATCGATGCCACAATATGAATTTATAGTGTGTCAAGACACACCTTTAAACAAGATACAATATCACATGCTACTAGCCAGTGCTAAGATCGTGTTTTCAGCTAACTTACAAGAAACATTGGGTATCAGCTGTTATGAAGGTGCGTTAGTAAATTCTATTCCGATGGTACCCGATCGTTTGTCATATAAAGAAATGTATGCTGAGATTTGGCGTTATCCTAGTGAGTGGACTGAATCATTTGAAAGTTATGCACAACATAAAGACAAACTCACAGCACAAATTGTTGAATATATAACCAACTACGACGAATACGCTAAACTTATTCCACAGCAGGCACGCAGTTTAGATCGAAACTTCTTTTCAGCAACTAATCTATTAGAAAATCTCAAATGACATTTGAAAAGATCGCAGAATTTGAATCTGCATTAGCCCAGTTCACTGGTGCTCCTTATGCTATCATGACTGATTGTTGTACACATGCTGTCGAACTTTGTCTACGCTATGATCGGATCACTCGCGTGCAATTCCCCTCACACACTTATCTCAGTATTCCAATGACCATGCACAAGTTGGATATCAGTTATGACTATACTGATAAACCATGGATTGGTGAATATCAATTCATAGGCACACGCATCTGGGACAGCGCCAGACTGCTTAAACAAGGTATGTATCGCACAGGACAATTACAATGCCTAAGTTTTGGTTACGGTAAACCACTTGAAATCGGTCGTGGTGGTGCTATACTAACTGATGATGTAGAAGTATACAACACACTGAAATATCAATCATATGATGGTCGCGACTTGTCTATTACCCCATGGGAAGATCAAAAGATATTTCGTGTTGGCTATCACTATCGCCCTACTATCGAAGAAGCTGTAAAAGGTTTGGAATTATTACCAAACGTAGATCAAGAACCTAAATATAAAGAGTATCCAGATCTTAGAAATATTACGATCATCGGTTGACTTAGACCTAAATAACAGTTATAATATTAACATATCCCAATCCACTGGGTTAACATCGGAGACATAAATGGAAGACAAAGTAATTAGCGAACGAATTCTCGAACGCATTCAATCAAATAAAGCCAGATATTGGGCTGGTGACAATATTTCAGAATATATCTTAGACAGCGAACGTGAAGAACTAGTAGATGAACTTACTGAAAAGTTTGAAGGTGTATTAGATAGTTTGATCATTGATCGCCATACAGATCCAAACAGTCAAGGTACAGCCCGACGTTTGGCTAAAATGTACTTGTATGAAATCATGGCAGGTAGATATGATCCAGCACCAGATGCTACAGCTTTTCCAAATGATAGCGAGGATAGATATGAAGGTATGTTGGTTGTTAGAAGTGAGCTTCGCAGTATGTGTAGCCACCATCATCAGCCTGTTGCTGGTGTCGCGTATATTGGGATTATCGCTGCCCAAAAACTTATTGGGCTTAGCAAATATACTCGTATCGCTCAATGGTGTGCTCGTCGCGGTACGCTACAAGAAGAATTAGCCAATGACATAGCACGTGAGATCATGAAAGCCACAGGCAGTGATAATGTTGCTGTTTACATACAGGCCACACATGGTTGCTGTGAAAACAGAGGCATTATGGCACATAGTTCATTAACACAAACAACTGTGCTTAAAGGTGCATTCAAAGAAGATGGTAATACCAAGAAAGAATTCTTTGACAACATCAAACTACAACAGGAGTTTGCACCCAGATGATTGATTTTGCTTGGTTTTTCGTTGGCTTGTTCTTTGGTATTCTAGTTGGACTCAACTTAGGTGAAAATAGGAATAGAAAAACTGTTGAACAAGTTGATGCTGACCTACGCAGAGACTTTGAAATAACAAAAAATAAACTGGCATCATCATATGAAGACGTTAAATGGTTACGCAATCGAATCGCATTTTTAGAAGGTAAAATAAAATGAACTTAGAAACCCTAGCAGAAGATTATTTTGAAGCATTCAGTCATAAAGACCTAGATACACTCGCGCTGATGTTCCATGACGATGTTGAATTACGTGATTGGGATATATCAGCTGAAGGCATCGATGAAGTATTAGAAGCCAATCAAAAGATATTTGACAGTGTTACGTCTATTAAAGTAACTCCAGATGCGCTGTACAGTGATGGTGATACTGTAATCGCTGAATTAAGCATAGATATCAATGACGATCAGGTTATTTGGGTGGTAGATGTTATAAAATTTGAAAATGATTTAATAAAGAGCATCAGAGCATATAAAGGATAAACCATGCGTTGGTTAAAGAAGAAAATTTGCAGTTGGTTAGGTGTAGAACGCTTTGATGATTGGGGTAGTGTTGATGAAGTCACTCCACCCAGATGCCGTAATGATGCACCTAACTTCTTTGAACGTAACCCAGAAACTAACTTCCGTATCTACAATGCCAGCGGTGGTATCATCCTTGAAGTAGGACGTTGGGATAAATCTTGTCAAGAGTGGACTACTAACATGCACATCATCAATGATAATGAAGAAAATAAAACAGATAGTATCGCTAAGATCATGACCTTGGAGTTAATGAGATGAAAAAGTTATATGTAACAGATCAAGAAATTAGAGAATATGTAAACAAGATCTCATTACAAATGTATAGAGATAATTGGCGTCCAGACTATATCGTAGGACTCACTCGTGGTGGGCTCATTCCCGCAGTGTATATGAGCCATCTATTAGACATTCCTATGCACACACTTAAAGTATCACTACGTGACAATGCTGATACTGAAAGCAACTGTTGGATGGCAGAAGATGCCTTTGGTTATATTCCTGCTAGCAGTGTTCCCCGACCTAAAGGTGAAGCAACTAGCGATCCAGCTCTACGTAAAAATATCCTAATCGTAGATGATATCAATGACACAGGTGCTACATTGGATTGGATTATTGAAGATTGGCAAGGCATCAATTTACCAAATGATCCTGTGTGGGCAGATATCTGGGGTAACAATGTGCGTTTTGCTGTGTTATTTGATAACTTATCTAGCAAGTTTAGCCGCAAGGTTAACTACTCGGCTATAGAAATAAACAAAGCAGAAGAACCTGTTTGGATAGTTTATCCTTGGGAATTAGATTGAAATTATTAGAAAAACATGTTAAACTAATAGGATGGATCGCTAATATCGTGACCATCATTGGTGTCACATTGACCAGTTTCGATGTGTATCCACTTAATATCGCTGTGCTGTCATTGGCCTGTTTAGTTTGGGTAGTGACTGGTATGTTATGGAAGAGACCAGAATTATGGAGTTTGAATGCCATAATCTTTTGTATATATGTTTATGGATTATTAAAATGATTGCAGACAAAACACAAGAAGCATTGATTATCTTACAAGAAGAATGCGCTGAAGTCATACAAGCGGCCAGTAAGATATATCGTTTTGGCATAGACAATGAACACAAATCAGGTCACACACAGCGAGCTAACTTAGAAATGGAAATCGGTGACATGTTGGCCTTGGTAGATATTTTAGTTGACAATGGTGTAGTTGATCTAAATAACATTAACAAAGCCAACGCGGCTAAGAAAGAAAAACTAAAACAATGGTCAGGATTATATGAGCAAAATTAAAGTTTCAGAGATATTTTATTCAGCACAGGGTGAAGGACGCTTCGTGGGTGTTCCTAGTGTATTTTTAAGAACATTTGGTTGTAACTTTACCTGTGGCGGATTTGGTATGCCTAGAGGTGAGGTGAGCAAGGAACGTGAAGGTGTTAATGCTAAACTATACACACGCTATGAAGACTTGCCTTTGGTTACTACAGGCTGTGATAGTTATGCATCATGGGATCCTAAATTTAAAAATCTCAGCCCAAGTTTAGAAACACATATCATCGTTGAAAAGATGTTATTACTAACTCCAACACAGAATTGGCAGTTGAAAAATGGCAATGATGTCCATTTGGTTATCACAGGTGGTGAGCCATTGCTAGGCTGGCAACGTGTGTATCCAGAGCTGTTACAGCATGAAAAGATGTTTAACTTAAAGAACATTACATTTGAAACCAATGGCACTCAACCCTTGCATGATGAATTTGCTACATTCCTTAAACTATGGAATCGCAGTGGACGTGAATTAACATTCAGTGTCAGTGCTAAACTAAGCCCCAGTGGCGAGTCATGGGCTGATGCTATCAAACCAATGATCGTTAAAAGCTATGAAAAGATTGGCACAGTATTCTTTAAATTTGTAGTTGAGAAACCAGAAGACTTTGAAGAAGTTGATCGTGCTGTAGCAGAGTATCGCAAAGCAGGCATCAAAGGTGTAGTCTACATCATGCCTGTAGGTGGTGTTGTAAGTGTTTACAATGGTAATAAATTTAATGTAGCTGACGAAGCCATGCGTCGTGGTTATTATTACAGCCCAAGATTACATGTTGATCTATGGGGCAACAGTTGGGGCAAGTAGTGGAACTACATAAAAGAACACTAGCAAGAACATTAAGTTACAGAATTACAGCAATGTTAATCACTGCCTATTGGACAGGATTAAGTGATGCGATTGCTATCCACTTTGTGCTGGCCATTTGGCAATACGTATTAGAACGAGCATGGTTGAAAATTAAATGGGGAACTAAATGAGTTATTTGTTTACAAGTGAAAGTGTCAGTGAAGGACATCCAGATAAGGTAGCAGACGCTATCAGTGATGCGGTTTTAGATTTGATCATGCGAGAAGGCAATACTGCCTATCGTTGTGCCTGTGAAACACTAGTAACTACTAATCAGGTCATTCTAGCTGGTGAATACAAAGGTATTTACAATCACCTAGAAGTTGAAAATGCTGTGCGCCGTGTCATCCGTGACATTGGCTATGAGCAAGATGGATTCCATTGGGAAACTGCAAAGATACACAATTACATGCATGGACAGTCAGCTGATATCGCCCTAGGCACTGACACATTTGGTGCTGGTGATCAAGGACTTATGTTTGGTTATGCTATCAATGAAACACCAGATCTAATGCCCAGTGCTATCTACTACAGTCACTTAATCGTTAAAGAACTAACTCTACGTCGCAAGAATGGTGTGACATGGTTGGGTCCAGATGCTAAATCACAAGTTACCATGGAATACAATGATGATGGTACAGTTAGCCGTATCGCTAAGATCGTGTGTTCAACACAGCATTCGGCTGACGTGAATATCGATGAAGTACGAGTAGCAGTTGAGAGTTATATTAGAGAAATATTACCTAAGGAGTTAATCGATGCAAGCACTGAGTTTCTTATCAATCCTACTGGGCGTTTCGTTATTGGCGGCCCCGATGGCGACACAGGGCTCACTGGGCGAAAAATTATTGTTGATACCTACGGCGGTTATAGTCCTCACGGTGGGGGTGCATTTAGCGGTAAAGATCCTACGAAAGTAGATCGTTCAGCGGCTTATATGGCCAGATATCTAGCTAAGAATATCGTGGCTAGTCAAGGTGCACACAAAGCCACTGTTCAACTAAGTTATGCTATTGGCGTTAAAGAACCTACCAGTTTGTTTGTCAAAACAGATCAAGGTGTCAAGTACGACAATACCATCACTGAGTGGATACGAAAAAATGTTGATCTCACACCAGCAGGCATCATAAATAGATTTGAGCTGTTCCGTCCTATATACACCCAAACAACTAACTATGGACACTTTGGTAAGGCCGACTTACCTTGGGAAAAGTTAGATTTATTCAAGGACTAATTATGTTAGATAAATTCAAAAAAATATTAAAACAAGAAAAACCAAAAGCTAAAACAAAAGCCAAGGCCAAAGATACAGTTAAAAAGCCAACAGCTACTAAAAAACCCAAAGCACCAGCTAAACCAAAATTGGATTTAAACAATCCAAAGGATTTAGCGACCAGCAAAGGTGAACCTTGGGTCACTGTATTAAGCATGGAACTTGACAAAGACAATCCCAGCCAAGGTGCATTTGAATTAGATTGGAACGATATCTTTGTAGCACGTTTAATCAAAGCTGGCTATCAAGGCAAAACAGATCAGGACATTGTAGACAATTGGTTTAAAGCAGTATGTTCAAATGTAGTTATGGAAAACTTTGAGCAAGAGATGGCAGATCCCAGCAACCGTGTCAATCGCCGTGATCTAGGTAACGGCAGAACGGAAATCAGTTGATCTTATATGTAAACGGTGACAGCCATAGTGCTGGTACTGAAGCAGTAAACCATTTTGGTTTCGCCCATGATGATCCAAGATATACAAGTTTAGGTCGTCGACCCCATCCTGATAATTTACATGCCAGTTATGGCGCTTTAATAGCCAAAGAGCTAGGTGCCACTCTATACTGTGATGCTGAAAGTGCTAGCAGTAATAGTCGCATCATGCGTACCACCAATGAGTATCTGAAAACTAATCGTCCTGATCTATTGATCATTGGATGGGCTACTTGGGAACGAGAAGAGTTCCATTCTGATGGGCAGTGTTATCAATTTACCGCCGGTATGAATGTAGTTGATTGTTGGCCACCTATACCAAAACATGTACAAGAAGCATACAAGTCCTGGGTCGTTGATGCTGATCCAAATAAAAAAGCACAGTATTGGCACGATGCTATATATGAACTGCATCAAAATTTAAATCAACAACAGATTCCTCACTTATTTTTTAATACATTACATGATTTTAATCATAATTTCATCCAAAAAGCTGACTGGGGTAATAGTTATATAGGACCCTATGAATCAAAACTAACATATTGGCATTGGTTGGATGCTAATGGTTATAAATCAAATAAATGGTATCATTTTGGTGCAGACGCACATCGTGCCTGGGCAAACCATTTGACAAAAATCATAAATGAAAGTATAATGTTTACATGAGATACTTACTTGTAGACACAGCCAACACATTCTTTAGAGCAAGACATTCAGCACATCGCCAAAG
>Ga0316223_1002035_pt1 | contig 17450 bp, 15 predicted proteins | sample TBH18009metaG_FD_206007 | JGI IMG/M metagenome (GOLD analysis project Ga0316223, IMG submission 206007) | Freshwater microbial communities from Trout Bog Lake, Wisconsin, USA - TBH18009 | ecosystem: Environmental > Aquatic > Freshwater > Lake > Hypolimnion/Profundal zone | place: USA: Wisconsin...
ACCATTCGACCTTCGGACGGCCGCGCACCGGCAGTGGCGCCAGCCACCGTCAAGCGCTGGCTGGACCAAGGGCATGACGACAATGGGCGCCCGGTGGTGACACTGGACACGCGCAATGACTACGAGGTGGATGCGGGCACGTTCAACGGCGCCATCGACTGGCGCCTGACCAAGTTCACCGAGTTTCCGCAGGCCGTGATGGACCACAAGGCCGAACTGGAAGACAAGACCGTGGTCAGCTTTTGCACCGGCGGCATCCGCTGCGAGAAGGCCGCCATCCTGATGCACGAGCTGGGTCTGGAGCATGTCTACCAGATCGAGGGCGGCATCCTGAAATACTTTGAGGAAGTGGGCGGCGCGCACTACAGCGGGGGCTGCTTTGTGTTTGACGAGCGGCGGGCGGTGGATGCGCAACTCAAGGCGGCGCCGGAACTGGTGCACGAAGGCAAAACGAGCGCAACAGGCGCCTGACGAAGGCCCAACCCCAGAACGCCTGCCCCCTCGTGGCATGGCATCGCGGGTGGGCCATTCAGTTCACCGGATGAATCACCTTGGTGCTGGGCTCCACCTCATTTTCCACCCACCAGTTCACCCACAGCCGCTGCCCGGTGTTGCCTGCATCGTCCGGCTCCAGTGTCAAAAAATTGCGCGCCCCGATCAGGCGGCGCTTGGTGGTGGGGAACTCGTACATGGCCGCCGTGATGCCGCGGTCCACCGTCTCCACCTGCAGGCAGGCCTGCTCCAGAAAATAGCGCGCCATGGCCACCGGTGGTGTGTGCACGATGGCGCTGCTGGTGACTTGGTTGATGACCTGCGCGTTGCTGTCCGTCGCATTGCGCCGCGACTCCAGCACGCCGACCGCTGCCACATGCGCATCGCCGCTGAGCAGCGTGATGCGACAGGACTGCGCCTGGCTGAAATCGAACAGGCGGTGAATCAGGCGCAGGCGCTCGGAGCGGTGGGCGGGGCTGGACCATTGGTCGCGCAAATCGTCTTCCAGCTCCTGCTGGCCCGGCAGCACGCCCAGCATTTTTTCCAACAACTCAAAGCTGGGGTACACCACCGGGATGCTGCTCATCAGCACCAGATGCTTCATGTCTTTTTGGGCGTCCAGCCACTGGTAGGCAGCAGCCCAACTCTGAGCGCTCAGCACCTGGGCGCTTTGCAGATTGCCGCCGCTCTTGCGCTCGGGGCCACGCTCGCTGCGCATGTCCAAGGCCAGCAGGCCCATGCTGCCCATGCGGTAGCCCGCGCTATAGGCTCCCTGATCCGGCAAACCGCAAAGCGGTGCCTTGCCCGGCGCGCTGTGGCGCTGGAACAGGGCAAAGCAGCTTTTGGCGATGGCAAACACGCCCTGGTAGACCGGGCAGTCGTGGACTTCGCGCGGGTAGGAACCCCAGCCGTCAAAGATGTCGTGGTCGTCCCACATCATTACGCCAGGCAGGCTAGCCAGGGGCAGCGCCACCTCGGGCATGGACCAGCGCGTGAGGTACAGCGTCTCAAAAAATGCCGTCACCTGGGTCTGCATGGCCGCGGTCCACTTGGCCCGGCGCCGCTGGTCGCGCGGCAACTGGCTCCAGGCCACGATGTCCGGGCAGGTCGGGTCCTGCCAGAAGGCGTCGGTATAGATCTGGTCACCGCCCTGCAGCAGCAGGTGGTAGGGGCCGAAGCTGCGGCCGTTGATGCGCTCGCGCCCGGCGTGCAGGTTCATCAGCCGCTTCCACAAAGCGTTCTGGTCGGCCACCGTCTTGATCAGGCCGGGGCTGGAAAAGCCATTGCAGGAGGTGTAAGCCATGCAGGGAGTCTGGCCATCTGCCGGCACGTAGAGCACATTCGACTGCGCGTCCACGCTGTAGCTGATGCGCCGGGCCGCAGCGCCCATGGGCACCGACAGCCCGCCGCGCCAGACTGTGGCGCCACTTTGCAAGACGCTAAGCCGCTTGAAGGGCTCGGTGCCCACCGCGCTTTGCAGCGCAGGCGGCGTAGCCGCGTCGGTCACCACCAGGATGCTGGTGCACCATGGTTTGTTTTGAACGCCGAGGAATTGCAGAACCGGGCCGAGCAGGGTCGCCATGGGGTGCCTTCTTTCTTGTTTTTGTTATGGAAGCAGGCCAAGCTTTGCACAATGCCGTTCAAAATGCAATCAGAGACAAAAAAGTCTGTTTTTAAAACTAATTTTTTACATCCCTGCAAACAAAAATGTTCTACGATTCACACCCGTAGCTGCGCTGAAGCCGTCCTGATCCCGGCGCCCACGGAGTTATTCGGGGCTCCAGTGGTAGCGATCGATTGCAGCCAATGCCGACTCCATTGCCAGGTCCAGCAGGCTCAAATCTTCGGACGGGTCCAGCTCCGTCATCAGCACCCGCTCTACCTGTGCCGCCATGTGGCGCAGCTCCGGTAGCGCCAGATTGGCTGCCACGCCCGAAAGCTTGTGAGCCAGAGCAATTACCTCCGGGCGGTAACCCTGGGTCAGGCTCTGGCGCATGGCTGGAACGGCATGGCCGTAAAGGCTTACAAAGCGTTGCAAATACTCCAGGTACGAAGCTCTGTCGATCCAGAGCTTCAAACCCTTCACCCGGTCCATCACCGCCACGTCATTGGCCAGGGTAATGCCCATGGGCACTGAAGGCCTCTCCTCAGCCACGCGTGTGTCGCTGCCGGCCACGGAGGGCGGCCGGCGGTACAGGCGTTGTATCAGGGCAATGGTGCTGGGCACGTCAAAAGGCTTGCTGATGAAATGTGCCATGCCCACCGCTTCGGCAGCGTCCTGCTGGGATTTGAAGGCGCCGGCCGTCAACGCGATGATGGGCAGGTCGGCAAACCGCGGGATCAGGCGCAGTTGCCGCGTGGCTTCGATTCCGTCCATCACCGGCATTTGCACGTCCATCAGCACCAGGTCAATATCGTCAGGGTGCGTCAGCAGCCAGTCCAAGGCCTCCTGTCCATCGGCGGCCAGCGAGACTATCGCTCCCTGCCCGCGCAAGATGCGCAGGGCCACCTCGCAGTTGATTTCACTGTCATCCACCACCAGCACCCGTATGCCCAGCAGGCTTTGCCCGGCCGACTGGTGCAGTGCAAACGTGGTGCCTACCGTGGCAGCCCGCTTGCGTTTGGCCTCAATCACCGCGTTGTACAGCGAGGCCGCCGTGATCGGCTTATCCAGCAGTGCATCCACCAGCTCGGCGCTGGAGTTGCTGGCATGGGCCTGCGCCGTGGTCATGATCAGCAGCGGGCACTTCTCCTGTGCCACACGGTCGCGCAGGGCCCGCGCCGTGGCCAAACCGTCCAGCCCGCCCAGTTTCCAGTCAAGCACCACCACGTCGGGCAACTTTTCGCCCTTGCGGCCCAACACGTTGGCGAGAATATCCTCGCCCGAATCCAGGGAACAGACTTGCCAGCCCAGGCCCTTGGCGATGTCGCTGACGTGTTGCAGCTCCGCTGCGCTGCTGTTGGCAATCAAGGCTTCCACGCGCGCCGTGCCGGCCACCGCGGCTTCCGTATCGGCAACCGTCTTCAGCGGAACGGTGAACCAGAATTCGCTACCCTTGCCCTGCACGCTGGTCAGGCCGATTTCTCCACCCATCAAGTGCACCAGTTGGCGGCAGATAGTCAGACCCAGACCGGTGCCGCCGAAGCGCCGCGTAGTCGAGCTGTCGGCCTGTGTGAAGGCGGCAAACACGCCGCCCTGCAACTCCGGCGCAATGCCAATACCGGTGTCCCGCACCGAGAAGCGCAAAATAATCTGCTCGCTGTTGCGGGAGACCACTTCGGTACGCAACTCCACCTCGCCCAGGTTGGTGAATTTGATGGCGTTGATGCTCAGATTGATCAGCACCTGCTCCAGTCGCAAGGCATCGCCAATCAGGGTAAAAACCCCGGCTGGTGGCGGCTGAATGATCAACTGGATGTTCTTTTCGCCAACGGCCACACCCAGCACCACCGACAGGTTTTCGATAACGTCCACCAGCTTAAACGGCGCCTGCTCAATCATCATCTGGCCGGCTTCGATCTTGGAGACGTCCAGAATGTCGCTGATCAGACTCAAGAGCATGCGACCCGATGCACGGATCTTGCGTACCATGTTGTTGGAGTCCAGATCCAGTTTGGCCTGCTCCAGCAGATAGGCCAGCCCCAAAATGGCATTCAGTGGCGAACGGATTTCATGGCTCATGCTGGACAGGAAGTCTGACTTGGCCAGGTTGGCCTTGTCGGCCGCCAAGCGGGCACTCTCCAGTTCGATATTTTTTTCCTGCAGCACCTGGTCTAGGCGCTTGCTTTCAGTCACATCGCGGGCTGCGGCAAACACACCCTGCAACACCCGTTCGCGGTCATGGAAGGTGGTGGCGCTGTAGGAGATGGCGGTTTCCTTTCCGCTGCGCGCACGCACGGTAAGGTCGTAGTTGGTGATCTTCTTGCCACTCAGCACCAAATTCATCACCGCCACTACCCGGTCCGGGTCGGTGAAATATTTCTTCAGCGGCGCGCCAATCAGCTCGTCGCGGGTGCATTCGGTCAGGGCCTCCATCTGCTTGTTGACGTCGGTGATGATGCCGGCCGGATCGGTGGTCATGATGGCATCGATATTCGACTCGATCAGCGAGCGCGTATAAAACTGCTGGTCGCGCAGGCGCTGATCCAGCTTTTTCTGCTCCTCTTCAATCAGCTTGCGTGCAGTGTTGTCGGTGCCGATCAGCAGGTAGCCAATGATGGCGCCCTCGCCATCGCGCAGCGCCGTCACCGAGACCACGGCAGGAAACCAACTGCCGTCCTTGCGGATGTAGGTCAGTTCGTAAATGTCTTCAATGCCGCGCGACGCCTTGAACACCAGTGCCTCAAAGCCCGGCGTGATCGGCGTGTCGAGCTCCACACTCAAGGACCTGGCGCGCAGAATCACCTCCTGCGGATCGGAGATGTCGGCCGGCGTTATCTTGTTCACCACATCTGCGGCGGCATAACCGAGCATGCGCTCAGCGCCGACGTTGAAAATCTGGATCACGCCCTTGGCATCGGTAGCGATGCTGGAGAAGTTGGCGCTGTCAAAAATGGCTTTTTGCAGGGCCCCAGCCTTGAGGAGGGCCTCTTCGGCCAGTTTGCGCGCCGTGTTGTCGGTGCCAATCAACAGGTAGCCAATGATGACTCCCTGCGCATCGCGCAAGGCCGTGACCGACACCACCGCCGGAAAGCGGCTGCCGTCCTTGCGGATGTAGGTGAGTTCGTAAATGTCTTCAATGCCACGCGAGGCCTTGAACACCAGCGCCTCAAAGCCGGGCGTGATCAGGGTGTCGAGTTCGGCGCTCAGCGTCTTGGCCCGCGCAATTACCTCCTGCGGGTCGGAGATATCGGCCGGCGTAATCTTGTTCATCACATCGGCAGCGGCATAGCCCAGCATGCGCTCGGCCCCCACATTGAAAATCTGGATCACGCCGTTGGCATCGGTGGCGATGCTGGAGAAGTTGGCGCTGTTGAAGATGGCGCTTTGTAAGGCGATATTGCTGAACAGGCCGGCCTCTGCCAGTCTGCGCGCGCCCGGCGTGTCTTTTTGCTTGGCCACAGCCGATGGCGTTGCCGTTCGCACGGCAGTAGCGTTTCGCTTTTTCATAGGGCACCCAGATCTGTCAATAAAAGTTCGGCTGTTCCGCGGCAACGGATGGACGGTGCAACCCCTTCAACCAGGGTGCGCACGTAAACCTCCAACGCATCGGGCGCAAGCGGGCGGGCGAAAAGATAGCCCTGAAAGGCATGGCAACCGAGTTGCTCCAGAAAATTGCGCTGGGTCTGCGACTCCACACCTTCGGCGATGACAGACAGATTCAGACTTTCTGCCAGTGCGATGACCATCTTCGCGATGGCTGCATCGTTGGAGTTGAACACAATATCTCTGACAAAGCTCTGGTCAATCTTCAACTGGCTCAGGGGCAAGCGCTTCAGATACGACAGCGACGAGTAGCCCGTGCCAAAGTCGTCCAGTGAAAACCCGATGCCAATGCGCTGCAAAGAGCCCATTTTGGCGATCACCTCTTCCACATTCGAGACCAGCAAACTCTCCGTCAACTCGAGCTTGAGCCGCTGCGGATCGGCCCCGGTCAGCGCCAGCACGGCCAGCACCTGCGCACAGAAGTCTTTCTGGTGAAACTGCCGTGCGCTGACATTGACGGCCACCGTCAAATCGGTGAAACCGGGCATGGCAGACCAGCGCTGCAACTGGAAGCAGGCGGTTTCCAGCACCCAACGGCCCAGAGGCAGGATCAGCCCGGTCTCTTCGGCCAGCGCAATGAACGCGTTCGGCGGAACCATTCCCCGCACCGGGTCGTTCCAGCGCACCAGGGCTTCCACTCCGGTGATCTGGCCCACCGCATTGATCTGCGGCTGGTAATGCAGTCCAAAGCGCCGCTTGTCCAGGGCCTCCCGCAAATCCATCTCCAGGGCCGCGCGGGCAGAGACCGCAGACTGCATCTGCGGATCAAAAAAACACAGCGTGTTGTGTCCCGAACCCTGGGCCTGGTGCAATGCCATTTGCGCCTGCTGCATGGGCATTTCGACACCCGGCTGCTGGCCGCCATCCAACAAGGCAATGCCAATGGTCACCGTGCAATAGTGCCGGCTGTTGCCGAGTTGGTAGGTCTGGTTGAGTGCTTGCTGAATATTTTCAGCCACGCGTTGGGCCTGCGTGCTCGCCTCCTGTGCGTTGTGACTCAGACCCACCAAAATCACGGAGAATTCATCGCCTCCCAACCTGGCCACAGTGTCCTTGTCCCGTACACATAGCAGCAGCTGCTTGGCCACTTTCAGAAGCAAGGCGTCACCCTTGTGGTGGCCCAGGGCTTCATTGACGGTTTTGAAATCATCAATGTCAACCAGCAACAACGCGCCCAAGCCGGCGCCGGACACGCTGCCGGCCAGTGCCTGCTGCAAGCGCTCCTGCAGCAAACGCCGGTTGGGCAGCAAGGTCAGATCATCGTAAAAAGCCAGTTTCTTGATGTGGTCTGCGGTCAGCGCATCCTGTGCCTGCACAGCCCGCAAGGCCAGTTGGCTCACATGGCTGTCGAGTTGCTTGCGATCGGTGATGTCGGTAATAAAGCCGTGCCACAGCACGCCACCGTCGGCTTCACGCTGTGGCAAGGCATTGCCACACAACCAACGCTCCACGCCATCGTCAAATCGCACGCGGTGCTCATTGCGCCAGGGCGTCAGATCTGACGCCGATGCCCGGATGCTGGAAACCACCTGCGTCAGGTCGTCCGGGTGGATATTGGCAAATACCGGGGTGGCATCTTCGCGAACCTCTTCCGGGCTCACCCGGTACAGGTCACGGATGGCTTCGCTCACAAAGGGAAAGCACGCACGGCCATCGGGCCGCTCACGGTACTGGTAGACCACGCCGGGCAGCTGGTGGGCGATTTTTTGCAGCCGCTGCAGTGCCGCTTCGCGCTGGGAAAAAAGCCCGCGCGTTTGGGTCAAAGCGGCCTGCGCCCGCTGCTGCTGCACCTGCTGTAGGTAGCTCAGATAGCCCGTGCAAGCGAGCAGAAGGACGACAGTGGGAACTCCGTACTGCAAGATGGCGTCACGCGCGGCCGGCGGGGCCTGCGCATACGCCAATGCGGGTACCAGCAGCGTCACCAACAGCACCACCAACAGCCCCCCGAACTGCAACCAGCGGCTGGGGAAAATGTGAGGTACCGGGCTGGCTTGCGACGCCAGACATGGGGCCAACGGCGGAGAAGAAATTTGCATGTTTCCTCGCGTTCGCCTGGCGCTCAGGAGAGGATGGTCCATATGGCTTCTTCGGCCCTGTCATCGCGCCCGATGAACTCAAACCCGTGCCTGAACCCGTTAGCGCGCACCAGCAAGGCGTAGACACATTGGGCCTGCACCTCCACGACGTGCAACTTTCCGTGCCGAAAAATGCGCAAGGTCAGCTGGTAGCTCTCCAAGAGCCTGAGCTGAAAATCCAAAAACAGGGAAAAGCCCGACACCGACATGCCATCCATGCGCGCATCAAGCGACACATGGCCAGCTTGCTTGATCTGCGCGTGGCCGATCACTGAAACGCGTACACCTTGCCGGTTCTGAAAACTGCTGGGTGAACGCAGGACAGGACGCGCATGCAATCCAAACGCAGGCTGCTCACGGTGCTGCTGGGGGTGGATGTCACCCTGCCTGTGAGACATCCCCAGTGCGGGGTTCATTGCGTCCATTGATTTGACTCTGCTTCCAGCGAAATAGGGCCTGACCTGAACTGCAGCGCAACGCTCCCATAGACGCCAACACCTCGCAACGTATAAAAAGAGCAGTGGAGCACAAGGCTGCCAAGGACTCTTTATTCACTTGCTGCAAGCATTAAAACACCAACAAACACAAAAATATGGCTAAATTTGATAAAAGTAAATAATTTAAAGATGCAGCAGACTGTCTCGGTGCGTTGGCAGCCGGGACTTTCACATGCGATAAACGGATCGGTAAGGATCAGGACGCTTGCGCGCTGGGTGGCCGCTGAAAACGGCCCTGCTGGATGAGGCTGGTGGCGATGGTGAGTAAGCGATCAAAGGGGACGGGCTTGGGCAAGATCTCGATGCCTTCTGGTACGCCACCACGCTGCTGGATTTCCGCATCTTCCAGCGCACTGACCACCACAATCCGGGTGTTGGCCATTTCTGGAGCACTGCTCAGTACGCGCAGCATATTGAAGCCGTCCATGCCTGGCATGTGCAAGTCGGTGACCAACAAATCCGGGCATTGGCGCCCAATCGACAGCAGGGCTGCGACCGCATCATTCAGCACCGTAACTTCCGGTGCCATGGGCCAGCGTTCCATGTGCAACTGGTAGAGCCGCAGCACATGTTCATCGTCATCCACCGCCACTACCTTCAGGCGACGCGACTGCGCTACATTGGGTGCCGCCGGGCTTGTGACTAACAGCTCAGAGCTGGGCTTTTTTTGCAGCAGCCGATCCACCGAGTCGCGCAATACGCGCCGGTGCCCGCCAGCCGTCTTCCAGGCCTGCAGCAAGCCACTCTCCACCCACAGCTGTACAGTACCCACGGAAACCCCCAACAACACCCCCGCCTCACGGGTGGTGCAAAAGGACTTCTCCACAGGGACGGCGGGCATCGGGGTGCTGTATTTTGGTTTCATGCGACGTCGATTCTAGGCCCCCCACCACAGCAAGGGCCACGCATTGTGCCTATAGCCAACACCTGTCGCGCAAGGCACTTGGACCCGGCGCCCCGGCCACCAGCACGCCCTTGATGCCGGTAGAGCTGAGGGTGAAGGCGCCGCACTCGTCGTTGCCCATGGCCCCGCCGGCAACCGGCACCATCTGCAGGGTGTATTGCATGTCGTCCAGGGTCGCATCCGGCAGGGCCAAACCATAGTAGGCGGTGCTGCCCGCGTCAGGTGGCGACTGCCGCAGGCTTGGCGGCAGCTGCGTGAGCACGGCATTGCCAGCGCGGTCTGCCTTGAAGCTGTCATTGGCGGCATAAAAGCGCACCATGAACTGGCTCGCCTGCACCAGCTGGACCCTGGCCTGCGCGCGCCGGGCGCGGGCGACATAGCGGGAATATGAAGGCAAGGCAATGCTGACAAGGATGCCGAGGATCGCCAAGGTGATCAGCAGCTCAACCAGGGAAAAGCCGCGAACCGGGTCCCGTCGACTGCTGCCGGGGCGTAAATGATGCATAGAGAAAATCCTGTTTATGGAAAGAACACCAGGGTCGCTACTTGCCTAGCGCATGAAAATCTGGCGCCACTGGCGCGAGACGATCTTGATGGTGGACGGCACCGCCGCCGCCTGCGTGACGCAGGTGTTGCCCAGCATGGCCGTGCCGACTTTGGCACTGGCCACAATGGTTTTGGCGCCGGCTTGCCTGACGGTGACGGCACCGGCAACCGTGGCATCGGCGCCCACGGTGATGGCACCGGCCATCGCCGACTCCACGTTACCGCCCACGGCGGCGCCAGCGCCGACCGTGATGGCGCCGGAGTTGCCGGTGCACACACTGTTGCAAACACTGGCGTTTGCCCCCACGGTAACGGCGCCATCGTTGGTAATGACGTTGCCACACACTTTTGAACTGGATGCCAGGGTGATGGCACCGGTGTTGGTGGTCAGGCCCATTTGGACCTCGCTATCGATCCCCACGGTGATGGCACCCGCGCCGATATCGCTTCCGTGGTACGTGGTCCCCACGGTGCCGGTGACGGTGACACCGCTGCCCAGCGTAATGGCGCCCGCCACACGGCTAAGCAAGGAGCCGTTGATGGTGCTGCGGTCCCCCACGTTGATGGCACCCGAGGCGGTGCTCAGGTCCCCATTGACCGTGGTGTCGGCACCGATGGTGATAACACCGGCCACCAGGGTGCTGATGTTGCCGTTGACGGTGTTGTATGCACCCACATTGATAGCGGCGGACCCGGTCTGGAGATTGCCGGTAACCGTGTTGTGCGCCCCGGTTGTGATAACGCCGCTGCTGGTCAGGTTCGCAGACAGCAAGCTGTCTGCGCCCAGGTCCACCAGGCCGGTCACCACAAAGAACAGCTTGGACTCCAGACCACCGGCGTTGATTTTGGCACCGGCACCAACCCGCAAATCCCCCTTGACGGCAACCATGACCGTGCCTGGCCCCAGGGAGCGGATGCCAATGGCCTCGCCGGCACCGATCGACAGCGCATTGCAGGTGTAGGTCACTCCGGCGGTGCTGCCGCCGGTCCTGGCGCAACTCTCGGAAATAGAGCTTGCGTCGGCCCAGGCCGGCACACTGACGCACAACAACAGCGCCGCAACGCCGCGGCGCCTGCCGGGGCGCGGGCGACAGTTGCCTGCGCCGATAGTGAACAGTTGGGCCATGGCGTGCAGCTGGCTTTTATTGAAATTGAATGTGGGACTGCAGCCAGACTTCGCTGCCCACCGGATGGCTCCGACTGGCATCCGCAGCGGCCACTTCAGGGCCAAACCCGCGCGCCGTCACCACGTAAGACGCGGTAGTACTGAGCACCGTCGTGCCTGTGAGCAGCACGGGCACCGGCTCCACCATGCATTCCGGTGGCCGCTGGTAGGTGATGCCCATACCGGCTTGATTGAGCAGTTGCAGCGGCAGCACATAGGGCAGTGCCGGACTGCTGTCCCAGCTGGCGATGCTTTGCCATTGCGCCGGGTTGCTCACAGGCAGGATGTTGGCTGGCGTGAACGTGCTTGCATAGGCCGAAGCGCCGCCTGCCGCCACCGCCAAAATGTCCTGGACAGAGGCCTCGCAATGGCGCAGGGCCAGTTCTGCAGCCTGCGCGGCCAGCTCGATGGTGCGCACATTGCCCAGCACGCGCTCTGACGAAGCGGCGTTGCGCAAACTGGTCACGGCCAGCAGTGACATCACCAGTATAAAAACCAGGGCAATGACCAACACCGCGCCATGCTGCGCGGATGCCGGCGAACGGCAGGCACCAAGGTGTGCAACGGGATTGCCAATACAGCGGCCAGACATCTCTAGAGCCGCCGGTTGCGCAGGAGCACCGTGGTGGAATAGGCATGGCGCAAGCGCAGGTCAGGTGGCGCCGTTTCCAGGCTGCCGTCACACCGTAAGTAGCGGGCGGAGTTTGCGTTGGAAACTACCGAGCCTTGGCTGCGCACCACAATGCAGACACGCACAGCGATGACTTTTTGCCAGCGCGCGGCGTCATCGGCCAACAGCGCCAGCGCCGGGTTGGCAAGCATTTGGTCAGCACTCAAATAGCCGGCAAGCGCGGTGCCGGCTGCGCTTGCGCCATAGTGGAACTGCAAGTCCTCCACGTTGTCTACCAAAGCCTGGGGACTGCTGTCTATGCCATTGCCCTTGCAATACAGGCTGGGCACACCCGCCTTGGTGTCTATGTAAAACCGGTTGTCAGCCTGTGCGTAGCGAACTTCGGCAAGCGCGACACCGCTAGCTGATGCCGCCGGCAAGGTGGCCGTGAGCGTTGTCAGCGGCTTGCCCAGGCAGTCGGTGGCCCAACGCGCCGGTGCCGGGCCGGGCACCGTATTGAAGCGGTCGGCCTCGTAACTCACGGCAATTGCGTGGGGGGCGGTGGCAGTTCCAGGGGCGCAGACTAGGTGATCGATATCGCTTGCCGTGCCGAGGTTACTGAAGCTGGCGCCGCAGCCGCGCACGGCAAAGCCGGACAGGGCAAAGCTTGACGGCTGCAGGGCATAACCCGCATACGCCGGTGCCGGCAAATACAGCGGATTGCGCCGGCTCGACAGCGTGGGGGTGGCATGGGCCACGCGGTTGATCTGTTCGGGGTTGTTGCCCGCCATGCGCAGTTGCTGCGTCAGCACGGCCAGAGCGGCCTGGGCATCTTCGTTCATGCGCCCCTGCGCTTCAGCCAACTGGTTGGCGGCCAAGGCGCTCTGATAGGCAGAAAGTAGGGCCACGGTAATGATGAGGCCTATGGTCATGGCCACCATCAGCTCGACCAGGGACGCGCCGCGGCAACGCGGCGCAGCCTGCTGCAGATGCCGGGCGCTCATAGCCGGAACCGTACGTACAGGCAGCGTGGAGCAGGTGCGGAAAAGACGCTGCTGATTTCTGTCGGGCAATTGTCAGAAGTGGTCGGGTTGAGCAGGGCTTGGATACTGGGCTCCTGCCACACGATCCACAGATTGCCATCGGTGCCGCTGGCAATCCCACCCTGCTTGTCACGCAGCATCCAGGCGCCACCGGCCGGCAGTTCTGCGCGCACGGCAATCCGCAGTTCGGCAAAGTCCATGCTTGCCATGGAGACCATATTGCAATCCGGATAGGCGCAGCTGTCCGACGGCACGACGGCGGGCGGGCTGCGCAGGCCATCGTAGCTGCCGGGCTGGTCATAGGCGCCGCTGGCAAAACCTTCGGCATTGGCCCGCATGCGCTCCACATAGCCCGACGCCAGATTGACCGCTGCCGCACGGTAGGCCGACAGCTTGGGTGCCTGCGTCGCAAACGACAGTGTGGCGCTCAAAGTTAATATGCCTAGCGATAGCAACAAGATCGCGACCAGCACTTCAACCAGCGAGAAGCCGGCCTGCATCGGTAGACGTTTGGACCCTTGCGCCATGGGCTATTGGTCACCGCAGTCAAGGGCTCCGGCGCTGGCCACACGGGCACGTCCGCCAAAGTCCACGCAGACCAAGCGCTGCACGTCGCTGGAAAACGCGTCGCCTCCAAAACGCAACTGCGCCGAAGTCGCCGGCAGGCGCCCGGTTGCCGCAAAGCGAAATACGGTGGCGCTGTCGCCCGCCTCCAGAATGGCGCCTATCGAGGCAATGGCGGCTTGCACGCGCAGCAAGGGTTCATCCGCATCTTGCGTGCCGTCGCCATTCCAGTCCTGAAACAGGATCCAGCCGTTGGCCCAGCCGTGGCCTTCCGGACCGGAACCACTGGTACTGCAGGCCGGATGCGCCGCTTCGGGGGCATCACTGCGGCACATGACCACACCGCCCCCTCTGCGAATGGCTTCACTGCGTGCGTAGCGCAGATCGGCCAACAAAATGTTGACGTTGTTGGACACCGTGTTGGCCTGGATCATCCGGGAGAACGAGGGAATGGCCATTGCCGTCAGGATGCTGGTGATAGCCAGCACCACCATCAGCTCCAGCAGCGTGAAGCCCCCCTGTCTGGCGTTCAAGTGGTCCATGGCTAGGCGTCTGCTGGAGTCGCTTCAGGCAATCTTCTTCAAGCGGCGGCGGGCGCAGGTAGCAACCAGCCCCAGACCCGCCAGGAAGAGCGCGTAGGTTTCAGGCTCCGGCACCGCGGCGGTGATGCCGCTGGTGAAAGCGGAGCAACCGCTGGAGCCCACTTGGGCACCGGCACCGATGGAAACATACGAGGCGGCCGAAAACAAGCCACCGCAAGCAGAAGCCCCAAGGTTGCTCACCACCGCATTGGCGCCCACGCTGATGTAGGTGGTGGCCAGCACCGTGCCCAAAAAGGTGGAGTCGGCGCCAAGGCTGGCGTAGCCGCCGGTATTCCAAAACACCTGGGCGTTGGCGCCGGCATTGATCAGCTGGACCTTGGAGTTGGCGCCTGTGGCCAGAATGTCGGCGATGTTAAAAACCCAGGTCTGGTCGGCCTTGTTCTGTCCATCCAGAAACAGGGTGGTGCCAGCCGTGGTGGACCAGCTGGCGGCGCTGTACACACCGGCCGCAAAGGTGCTGTTAGTGGTCATGGTAGCGGCCAAGCCGGTGCCGGTGCCCATGGCCGAAAGCGCGACCTTGCCGGCATCCAGCTGCGCCTTGGCGGTGGAAAAACTGCTTTGCATGGCGCCGGCCATGGCATCCATTCCAGCCAGATTGGTCGCTCCGTTCGTACCGCCAACGCTGGCACTCGCAGACTGTGCGCGAACGCCGCCTACATTGAAGTTGCCGTCAACCCGTGCGACGGCCCCGATGGTGCCTGCCAAACGCGTCTCAAAGTTGCCCTTCACGGTGGAATTGGCGCCCGTGGTGCCCACGGCACCAGCCTGGAAATTGCCTGTGACGGTTGCGCCATCGCCGATGGTGCCAGCGTTAATGGTTTGAAAATTGCCTTGAATCGTGCCATTGGCGCCCACGGTTCCCACATCACCGGTCTGGAAATTGCCGAAGATCGACGAGTTGGCGCCTGTGCTTGCGTAGGTTCCAGCCAACACATTACCGTAGACCTTGGCAGCGTCGCCGCCGGACATGTAGGTGGTGGACAAGACCGAGAAGCTCAGCAGGTCCGAGCCCAACAGCGATGCGGCAGATGCCTGACCCGACGTAAAAACCAGTGCCACCAGCAGCGCCATAGGCAAATGCATTGTTTTCATAAAAATCCTTCAATCCGTTTTTAAAGTCAACGTCGCACCTGGATGCGAGCCCCCAATTCACCGCAAACTGCTTCAAGCGACCGCCGCTCAACCCGATGTAGGCGGCGCTTGAATATTTACATTTAAAAGTATTTTTTAACACTTTTTGTTGAATTAAGGCAATTAGACACGCGTTTTTATCAAACATCAATAGTCCGAACGGACCAATGCCAGTTTTGGAACGTGACTTTTTGCCGTTGCCGGCGAGGAAGTTGGAAAGGAAGAGGTTTGTGCACTGCACCAGCGGGTGCTTGGCACGCCATTGCGGCGCGCGCTTGGTCAGCGTTCAGTTCAGCGTTGGTGCGGCGCCGTGCAAACGCCCACCCATTGCTTATGCGTCGCGGTTCTAGCCGATGGCGTCAGCCAACTGGTCCGAGTCCAAGGGTTTGGTGATTTTGGCCACCACATTCAGTCCGCCATAGGTCGCCAACTGCTGTGCAATGGCCAACATCGCGCCGTCCCCGCCGCTGACCAGGACCACTTTGCCAGGGTAACGACGTTTCGCGACTTCTGCCAAAAACTCAATACCGTCTTTGTTGGGCATGTAGATGTCACACAGGATCAGGTCCGGTGAACGGGCCATCCCCGCAAGCACGCGCAAACCCTCTTGTCCGTCGGAGGCCACATAGCACTCGGCAAAACCCAGGTTACGCAAGGCTCGCTGGGCGATTGCCTGGCTGAACGCGTCGTCTTCCACCACCAGGGCGGTGCGTTGCGCGTTCGGGGTGGGGGTGGGGGTGTTTACAGCGTTCATGCGCTGAATGTAGCTTACGGCCCCAAAAACCAGTGCACTTCGACTGGTGCCCCAGGGTCCAACCGTGCCAGCCTGCGATGGGTCAGCCGCGGAACTTGGCAGCCAGCGCCGCAATGCGCTCGCCAAACAGGCGGCCGGTTTCCAGGTCACCGGCATTCATTTCCTCAGCACTGGCGTCGCCCGGGGTCTGGGCCATGGGGCCGCCACTCGACGCCAGGTAGTTGAGGTCGCCGCGCTGCGAGGCCTTGGTGTTGTTGTAGTTGATACCGGTGCCGGCCCAGACTCCACCGTGCTGCATGGCCAGGGTCATGAAGTAGTGGATGGTCGAAAATTTGTCGCCGTTCATATTGGCGCTGGCCGTGAAGCCGCCAAAAATCTTGTCCTTCCAGGCCTGGGTGTACCAGGGCTTGGAGGAGGCATCGGCAAACTTCTTGAACTGCCAGCTGACCGAACCCATGTAGGTGGGCGAGCCAAAGACGATGGCATCGGCATCGGCCAGCGTTTCCCAGCCGCCTTCGGGCAGGTTGCCGTCGGCATCGATGGCAATCAGTTCGGCGCCCGCGCCGCTGGCCACCGATTGCGCAAAGCGCTGGGTGTGACCGTAACCCGAATGAAAAACCACTGCTACTTTTGCCATATCAATGCTCCTGTTTGGATGGATGCCCACACCCTGTGAGCGGTTTGGGGAAACACATATTCGTGAAGCGATCAGGGCGCCAGATCAAACACCAGCACCTCGGCGCCCTCGCCCTCGGTCAGCGCAATGTGGCGCTCACCGTCCAGCAGCGCGGCATCACCGGCACACAGTGCCTGACCGTTGACCCGCAGTTTGCCACGCATCAGGTGCACATAGGCCTTGCGGCCCGCAGCCAGTTCCAGCGCAGCGGATTGCTCGGCTTCAAACAGGCCGCTATACAGCCTGGCGTCGGCATGTATCAACACGGAGCCGTCTGCCGCGTCGGGAGAGGCCAGCAAACGCAGAGCGCCCTGCTTTTCGGCCGCGGAAAATGTCTTCTGCTCGTAGCCCGGCGCGATGCCGGTTTCGTTGGGCTCAATCCAGATCTGGAAGAAGTGCGTAGTCTCATTGGGCGCGTGGTTGAACTCGCTGTGCTGCACGCCGGTACCCGCGCTCATGCGCTGCACATCGCCGGGCGGAATGCCCTTGACGTTGCCCATGCTGTCCTTGTGCGCCAGGTTGCCCGAGACCACATAGCTGATGATTTCCATGTCGCGGTGGCCATGGGTGCCAAAGCCGGTGCCGGGTGCAATGCGGTCTTCGTTGATGACGCGCAGGTTGCCCCAGCCCATGTGTTTGGGGTCGTAATAGCCCGCGAAAGAAAAGCTGTGAAAGGACTTGAGCCAGCCATGGTCGGCATAGCCGCGGTCAGAAGATTTGCGTAGGGTCAACATGTGCTAACTATAGGTCTGCCACCCCTGTTGGAGGTGCATGGTGATTGATGGCATCATTCAAACGCTTTCACCTTCAGAGGAACTTTCATGCAAACCCCTCGCGATGTTCTGACGCCCGATGCGCTTTCCATGTTGCAAACCATTGCCAAGACCGGGAGCTTTGCGGCGGCCGCGCGCGCCATGGGCATGGTTCCCAGCGCCCTGACCTACCGCGTGCGGCAGATCGAAGATGCGCTGGACGTGTTGCTCTACGACCGCAGCTCGCGCCAGGCCAGGATGACCGAGGCCGGGGCCGAGCTGCTGCGTGAGGGCGCTCGCCTGCTGAATGAAATCGACGCCGTGGCGAACCGGGTCAAACGCGTGGCCACGGGTTGGGAATCGCAATTCACCATCGCCGTGGACACCATCATCTCCAAGACCACCATGATGGAGCTGTGCGAGGCCTTTTACG
>Ga0316223_1002041_pt1 | contig 17426 bp, 11 predicted proteins | sample TBH18009metaG_FD_206007 | JGI IMG/M metagenome (GOLD analysis project Ga0316223, IMG submission 206007) | Freshwater microbial communities from Trout Bog Lake, Wisconsin, USA - TBH18009 | ecosystem: Environmental > Aquatic > Freshwater > Lake > Hypolimnion/Profundal zone | place: USA: Wisconsin...
AGACTCCCCAGGTCACTGCCGCCACCAGGGCCAGGAAGTAGGGCAGCATCCGCGGGAGGATGGAATCCTCCTGGACCGCCCCGGCCGCCAGCAGCTCCCGAATGGTCTTGAGATTGGCGAAGGCCAACCCGGCGACGGCGAGGCCCAATGCCAGGACCGTCCGCGACGTCAACCGCACCCCGGGAACCCACCAAACGCTAAAGACCACCGTCAGGATCGGCCAGAGGTAGTTGATGAGGCTCACGCCCAGGACCTGCCGGGCATTCGAGGTAGCCAGCGCCCACGGCCACACCAGGCCATAAGTGACAAAGCAGACCAGTGGCACGGCCCAGAGACGCCACGGCAAGCGGAGCGCGCTTCGCCACTCGCCCCGGTAAACCCGCCAGCAGGTCAATTGGAGCACCCCTCCGATCAGCGACCCGACCGCCACAAACGGCCACGGGCCCGCCTCGCGCGCGCCCAGGAACACCAGGGACGCGCCGAAGGACCAAAACGCCACCGCCACCAGGCCAAAAATGATCCCCAATCGAGAGTTCGTCTGCATTCGGATAACGGGCTGGAAGGATGGCCGCATCCCACCATCGCTTCAAGAACGGACCGGGGCATACCCTGTGTTTTTCGACGGAGAGATCGGAGCGCTGACGAGCGCCGCTACGCGGGAGGGGTTTCGCCGCCCGCGCACAACCGCATTGTGGCCCACACCTCCCCAGCGGCCGCCCGGGATCCGGGTCGGCCGCCCACGGGATCGCTTTAGCGCCGCAAGCGGAAGGACTTCATGGGCAGGCTCAGGTCCAGGTTCGTGTAGGGCATGGACTGGGTGGCCACGTCGTTGTAGGGACCGGACGGCGTCGGTGCCCATTGCAGGATGCCGGGCCCAATCCAGCGGATGACGATCGGGCCGGAGTCCCGAGATATCAGCAGGTTGGCAGGAACCGGGACCAGGGCAAGCCCCTGGAAGTCGCCACAGGCCACAGCGGTGGCGTTGGTGAGCGTCGCCGGAAAAGCCAATTGGCCGTAGGTGTTGTCACCCCAGGCGAACAGACGACCATCGTTGCGCAGGGCCAAAGTGTGGAAGTCGCCCGCCGCGAGCGCGAGGATATTGGTGAGGCCCGGCGGTTGGTTGGTTTGGCCGAAGGTATTGTCGCCCCAGGCCACAACGGTGCCGTTGGAGAGGAGGGCCACGCTGTGCAGGTAGCCAGCCGCGATGGCGGCGGCATTGGTGAGCGCCGGAGGCGTGGCCTGGCCGAAGGTGTTGAAGCCCCAGGCCACCACCGCCCCGTTGGTGCGGAGGGCCAGGTTGTGGTTGCGTCCGGCGGCGATGGCGCGCACGCCATTGAGGCCGGTTGGGATGGTGGTCTGGCCAAACGAGTTGTCCCCCCAGGCGGAGACGGTGCCGGCGGAGAGCAAGGCCAGGCTGTGGGCATCGCCGGCTGCTACCGCGAGCACCGCGTTGCTGGTGACGGCAGGAATCGTGCACTGGTTGGCTTCGTTTCGGCCCCAGGCCACCAGCGAACCGTTCTGGACCAGAGCGAGGTTGTGCGCGGCCCCCGCAGCCACCGCCACAAAGCGTTGCGCATTGGTCGGCACGTTCGCCTGCCCGTCGCCGTTGTAACCCCAGGCCAGTAGGGTGCCGTCGTGGTGCAGGGCCAGCGTATGATAATCACCCCCGGCGATGGCGACGATATCGCGCAGGCCGGCCGGCACATTGGTTTGTCCACCCGAGTTGTCCCCCCACGCAGCAACCTGGGCCGACCAACCGAGGACGCTGACCCGGCTGGTGGAGGAGAGGCTTCCGTACTGGTTCGTGATGGTGACGCGGTAATAGCCCGACTGCGCCGGCTGGATGTTGGATAGGACCAGCGAAGGTCCGGAGCCGGCGATGGGCTGGCCGTTGAACTGCCAGACGAACGCGGGCGCGGGGCTGGCTTGCACATTGACCGCGAGCACGGCCGTGCCGGTGAAATCGACCACGATATTCGTCAGGGGTTGCACCAGGGTGGGCACCTGGTAAACGGTGATCTGGGCCGGCGTGCTGAACGTGATGCCCACCGCGTTCGAGGCGACGAGCGCATAGGCTCCGCTGTCCCCCATGGCCAGGTTGGTGAGGGTCAGGGAAGTTTGGGTGGCCCCCGAAATCGGATTCCCGCCCCGCTGCCACTGGTAGGCGATGGGCTGGGTGCCATCGGCCAGGCCCGTAAGGGTGCGGTTGCTGCCCACGGCGACCGCCGCGTTGGTCGGCTGGGTGGTGAAGTAGGGGGCCTGCCCGTTCACCGTGAGGGTGGCTACGGCGCTGGTGACCATGCCCAGTGAATTGGAAACCACCACCAGATACGGCCCGTTGTTGGTCGCCTGGATGGCCGCTAGCGTGAGCTGGGCCGCGGTGCCACGGATGACCGGGAGCCCGTTGAAATACCATTGGTAGCCCAGTGGTTGGCTGCCGAGGGCCGCGACGCCGAACACGGCCGTGGCGGAAGCGGCGAGCGCGAGCGAAGTGGGATTGGCGACGATGACCGGGGCCGAGGGGTCCACGCGGACCAGGACGGGCGCGCTGGTGACCGCGCCGGCGATGTTGGTGACCACCACCCGGTAGATGCCTTCGTTGACCGCTTGGGCATTGGTAATGGTGAGGGCGGCATTGGTGGCGCCGCTGAGAACGTTGGTCTCAAAAATCCAGCGGTAGGCGAAGGGCGGGGTTCCACCGGGAGTGACCGCGAGGTTGATGGTCTGTCCGGCCAGCACGTTGGTCCCTTGCAGTTGCCCCGCGATGGCGGGCGGGAACACCACGGTGACATGGGCGAGGGTGCTGGTGACGGCGCCGTTGGGGTTGGTCACAAGGACGCGGTAATCCCCTTGCTGGGCCAACTGGATCGAAGGCATCGAGAGGAAGTAATTCGTCGCGCCCACCACGTTGGTGCCGTAACACGTCCACTGGTAGGCAAGGGGCGCGATGCCCATGGCCGTGGTGCTCAGGTAAACCGAACCCCCATTCATCACGAGCGTGTTGGTGACCGGTTGCTGGGTGATACTGGGGGACAGGATCAGGCTCATGGGCACGCTGCCGATGGTCGCCGCCGTGCTGTTGAAATACCAGAACCTCTGGTTCTGCCCGTCCACCGTGGAGACGGTGGTGGAGACGGGGAGATTGAACACCGCCAGGCGGGTGGTCGAGTCGAAGGCCGAAGCGCTGCCGAAAGCCACGCGGCCATCGCCGGAGCAGGAGTAGATCTCGGCGCTGAAAGTGCCCAACTCGTTCAGGTTCGTGTCGTACAGGTAGCTGTTCCAGAACAGCCGGTTGCCATCGCCGCTCAGGACCAGATTGCGCGTCCCATAGGCGTGCTGGGCGCTGGCCGCGACCTCCACCGGCGTGTCGTTGGTGACCATGCATTTGTGCACATGGGCGTTGGAGATATTGTTGTCGCAGTGGTAGTACACGGTGCCGCTCGGATCCACCTCGCCATCGCCCTCCCGCCAAACGTAAGAACTGGAATAGACGTCGGTGCCGGTGCCGGTGTCCACGATGCCAAACCCGACCCATTGATCTTCACCCTCCGTGTAGATCCGGCCCGCCCGCCCGGCGTTGATCTTGAAGATGTCGGTGCCCAGGTGCAACGAGGGCAGCAGGGTCTGCGTCGCCAGGTCCACCACGTACACGGCATTTTCCGTCCAGCTCGCGATATACAGCCGGCGCTCGCCGTAATTCACGCAGGCGTCCGTCGGGTTAATCCCGATGGGCAGCGTGTTCACGATCAGGCCGTTGGTGGTGCTGATGAAGAGCAGTTGCCCGTTCTGGCCGGTGAGCGTCGGGGGTTGCAGCGCGTAGATAAATGGCTGCTGGCGGTCGACGATCATCTTGGTAATGTTCAGGCCCTTGATGGTCACCACGACCGGCACCTCGATTTTCAAAGCGCCGACGGTGATCTCGATATTGTTCGTGGCGGTGCCGACCGCCAGCGCGGCGGTGCTGAAGTTCACCGTCACCGTCCCCGCCGAGACCCCGCTGGTTGGGTTGAGACTCAGCCAATTGGAGCCGGTGACGGCGGCGGTCCAAGCCAGGGCCCCGGCGCTGCTCAAGGTCAGGGTGGCCGCCGGTGGGTTGAACCCGCTAATGGCGTTGACCGCGATCTGTTGCGGGGTGACCGACAACGGCGAGACGGTGAACGACCACACCGGACCGGGGCTCGTCGAGGAAAAACCGATGATGTCCACCCGCCAGTAGTAGGGTGTGGTGGGAAGGAGCGACAGCCCGAGGCCGAGAGTGGGATTGGCCACCCGGCCCAGGTATTGGGGTGAGGTCGGGGTGGCGGCGGCGACCGCTACCGGGTCGGTGCCGAAATAGACGTCATAGGCCAGGGCGATGGGCGAACCGCTCCACGAGAGGTTCGCGGGCGCCACCGCCACCGCGGCGCCGTCCGCCGGCGTCGGCGTTACCGCCGGCGCGGTCACCGTTCCCAACGGACCCATATCGAAGACGACGAGATTCGTCGCGGACGCATTCCACCGGAACAACTGCTTTTGGTCACCGGACACTGCCTGCACGGTCGAGGAAAAGCTGAAGTTCGTCATCAACGCCCCGCTATAGGCGTTGAATACCTTGGTGGGGCCAAACGCCAGCGAACCGTCGTAAGAAATGGCGTAGACGTTCTCCGCAAACTGCGTCAGCAGGACCGAGACATTGGTGGCGGAGACCACCTGTTGTTTGTTGAAGACCCGCAACTCCGGGGCATCCAGCATGATGGGACTGTCGATAGGGTCGCGCGCCTCGCTGGGGCCCGTTTCGAGGCCGTTGAGCGCGTTATTCTGCGCGTCCACGCGACGGATGTAGGAGTTAGCCAGGCCGGCGCTCCAGCCATATTGCATCCAGGTGTACATCGTTCGGCCCGAGTGCGTCAGCACCATCCCCCCAACACCGTTACCGTCGTTGTAAGAAGACAGGTTGCTGCCCCCCGCGTAGTCAAACACGTATACGTTCGGCGCCCAGGCGCCGTCCGTAAAGTAGACCACGTTGCCGGTGCCGACCCCAACGTGCAGCGCATTGGCCAGGCTGTAGGTGTTCGGCGTGGTGATCGGGACGTCGGCCACCACACTGAACGAGGCGAGGTCCACCTTGGAAATGGTCCTGCCACCGGTGTTGATCACGTACAGCGCATCCCCCGCGGGTGTCATGGCCATGTCGGTCGGGTTCAGCCCCACCGGAATTTCGGCGAGGATGCCGCCGTTGGTGGCGTTCAGGGCTAGGACCGTGCCCGGCACGGATCCGTTGGCGGCGTTCAACCCGTAAACCCGCGGCCGGGCGTAGTCGGGCACCAGCTTGTTGAGCGTCCGGCCCGGCAACGACACCGTGATTTGTGCGGCCGCGGACAACACGAAGAGGATTGAGGCTATGACGGCGACATAAGCAACGCGACTTTTCATAATTTTTCCCTATAATTCCAGACTGAAATCTGTTCAATCATTCTAATGAACAGGGCCGCCCGTGGCAAGCAAAATCGCCACGAGCAAAATCGCCACGAGCATCCACCCGCCGTGTCGCTGTCCTGGTTCATCACTTGCGCGTCATTGGGCGGCCATGGATGGCGCGAGCGCGAACGGCCAGAGGCCGGAACGTCGGTTGAATACACCTACTGGGGTCCAGGTCCCCTCTCGGATCCACTCCGCCTGATCTCGCCGAAAACCCCCTGCGTTCTCGGCCAGCCACACGCTGAAAACCGACCGGGCTCTCCCGGGCCTGGACGGCGATCACAAGACCGGAACCCTGGCAGCGCGCTTGAACTCTGAAAGATCCCCACTAGAATCGGCGTGACACTGAATGAAGACGTTACGTTTGTTTACGCTGGTGGCGGTGGCGGCGTTGTGGACGGCTTGTAACCGGGCCGGCCCTGAGGCTCCGCCCGCCGGCTCGCCCAACCCGGCGGCGGCTCCCGCCCCGGCCGGTGGCGCGCCCCGCGAGGTCGTCACCCAATCCGGCGTCCCGATGGTGTCGCTGCCGGGCGGCGAGTTCGTCATGGGCAGTGACCGGGGCGAGCCCGACGAGGCGCCGGCGCACCGCGTGAAGGTCAGTCCGTTTCTCATGGACAAGTTCGAGGTGACCCAGGACCTCTTCGCCAAGGTCCAGTTGCCCAACCCGTCGCATTGGCAAGAGAACCCGAAGCTGCCGGTCGAGCGGGTGCGCTGGCGTGACGCCAAGCGCTACTGCAACGAACGCTCGCTGCTGGAAGGCCTCAAACCGTGTTACAACGAAAAGACCGTGGATTGGGATTGCGATGCGGCCGCCAACGGCTACCGGTTGCCCACTGAGGCCGAATGGGAATACGCCTGCCGCGCGGGCACGGACTCGCCCTATGACTTCGGCCAGGCCGACAAGTTGCGCCAATACGGATGGTTCGCGGACAACGCCGGGCAGAAGACCCATCCGGCCGGGCAAAAGAAGCCGAACGGTTTCGGGCTCTACGACCTCTACGGGAACGTCTCCGAATGGTGTGAGGACGTTTATAGCCCGGATTATTACCGGCGAAGCCCGGCGGTGGACCCCGCCGGGCCGCCCAATCCCGGCAAGGATGTGAAACGGGTGATCCGCGGCGGAAGCTGGAAATCCAGCGCCGACCAGTGCCGCGTCTCGCTCCGCCAGGGAGAACGCACCGGCGACACCGACGCCTGTTTCTCGACCGACTACTGCGGGTTCCGGTGTGTGCGCCGGGCCACGCCCGAGGAACTCCGCGCCCTGACCCCCAAGGCCACCCAGTGAAGCCGGTGACCGCCCAGTGCGTCTTGGCCCGCAGCCGCCGGCTGCCTCGCTGATATGCTCTTTCACACCTGGCCTTTCCTGGTCTTCCTGGCGATCGTCCTGCCGGTCTTCTTCGCCCTGCGCCGGACCCGGCTCTGGCTGCCGTGGCTGACCCTCGCCTCCTACTTCTTCTACGGCTGGTGGAATCCCTATTACCTCCTGCTGGTGATGTACTCCACCCTGCTGGATTTCGGCCTGGTCGCCCTCATGGACCATTGCCCGCGTGCGGGCCAGAAGGTGGACGTCCGCGGACGCCTCACCGGGCTGCGGTTTGATGACCGGGTGCTCAAGGCCGCGTTTCTGGGGGCGGGCCTCGCCGCCCTGGGCGTCCTCGCGCTCGCCGGCGCCGGCCCGAAAACGCTCCGGCCCAGCGCCGTCGGCTTCGGCGCCATCCTCGCGCTCATGGCGCTGGGCGCGCTCTATAGCAGCCGGCGCATCTGGTTGCTCATCAGCCTGGTCAACAACCTCGCCCTGCTCCTCTTCTTCAAATACGCCCGCTTCGCCGTGGAAAACCTCAACGCCCTCGGCGCCTGGGTACACGTCCCGCTGAAGCTCGCCGATCCTTCCACCCTCATGCCCTTCGGGTTCCAGTATCTCCTCCCGGTGGGCATCTCGTTCTTCACCTTTCAGTCGCTCAGTTACACGATCGACTTCTACCTGGGCAAGGTCTATCGCGAGCGGAATTTCCTCCGCTTCGCCACCTTTGTCTGCTTCTTCCCGCAGCTCATGGCCGGACCCATCGAGCGGGCTCGCCACCTGCTCCCACAGTTCAATCAGTTCCCCCCCATCCGCCTCCAGAACTTCACCGACGGCGCCTCGCTCTTCCTGGTCGGCCTGTTCAAGAAACTCGCGCTGGCCAATTACCTCTCGTTCTATGTCGAGCGGGTCTATGACAATCCCCAGGCCCAGGGCGCACCCGCCCTCCTGCTCGCCACCTTCGCCTTCGGCTGGCAGATCTTCTTCGATTTCAGCGGCTATACCGATATGGCCCGCGGGGTCGCCAAATTGATGGGGTTTAACCTGATCCTGAACTTCAACAATCCCTACCTGGCGACGGGCCTGGGCGAATTCTGGTCGCGCTGGCACATCAGCCTCTCGAGCTGGTTCCGCGATTATGTCTACATCCCCCTGGGTGGCAACCGGGGCGGGAAGTTCAGCACCTACCGCAACCTCTTCCTCACCTTCTTCATCTCGGGGATTTGGCATGGGGCCGCCTGGACCTTCATGATCTGGGGCGCGCTCCACGGCCTGGGGGTGCTCGTCACACGCGAACTCGAACGCTCGGCGGTCTATCGCGACCGCGTCCCGAAGCAGCTCAAACAGGCCGGGGTCTTCCTATTCGTTTCGTTCACCTGGATCTTCTTCCGGGCCGGCACCCTCACCGACGCCCTGCTCATCGTCCGGCGCATCTTCAGCGCGGCGTGGCAGAACCCCGAAATCCCCGGCCTCATGGTCGTGCTGGTCGCCCTCGTCTGGGCCTACGAGCTTCTCTACGAGTCCCGGCTGCGATCCTGGCTGGCCACGGGCTTTGCGCGCGTCGGCCTGGCGGTCCTGATGATCGTCTATCTCTGTCTCTGTTCCTCAGGGGGCGGGGCGTTTATTTATTTCCAATTCTAAGGCCCGCCATGCAACCCAGCTCTCAAACCCCCACCGCGGTCCCGGCTCCCCAGCCCGGCAGCACGGGGACGACCACGTCACCCGAGATCCCTTTCGGCGTCAACGAGGTCCGCCTGGACGCGCGGCAATGGCTCATCGCCTTCGGTCTCCTCGCCCTGATCGTGGCGCTGACACCCACGATCTGGGAGCGCCTCGAGCGCTTCGACACCGGGGCGGACTACCGGATTCCGTATCCACTCAGCAACGATTACTGGCTCTATGGGCGGCGGTTGCGCCAGGTGACTGACGCGCGCCAGGTCGTCCTGCTCGGCGATTCGGTGGTGTGGGGCGAATACGTTGCGCCCGACGGTACGTTATCGCATTTCCTGAACCAGGAGACCGGCGGCGGGAGCCGGTTCATCAACGGCGGTGTCAATGGGCTGTTCCCGCTGGCTGAGCAGGGGCTCTTTCACTACTACGGCGGCGCCTTGCGGAATCGCCAGGTGATCCTCCAGTGCAACGTCCTGTGGCAAACCAGCCCCAAGGTGGACCTGAGCGCGGCCAAGGAGGACCAGTTCAACCATTCCCGGCTGGTGCCCCAGTTCTTCCCGCAGATCCCCTGCTACCGCGCCGAGGCCAGCGAGCGCTTGAGCGCGCTGGCCCAGCGCCAGATCGGGTTCCTGGCCTGGGTGGTCCACTTGCAGCAAGCCTATTTCGGACAGAAGAGCATCCTCGGCTGGACCCTCGAGGACGACGGCGGCACGCCCGCGCATTACCCCCGATCGTGGAAAAACCCGCTGGCGCAAATCACCCTGGCCGTCCCGTCGGCCCCCCGGGATGACCCGCAGCGCGGACCCGCCAGTCCCCGGCACAAACCCTGGTCCGAGGACCACACCCCGACGCGCTTCGAGTGGGTGGACCTCGATGCGTCCCTTCAGTGGCAGGCGTTCCGTCTGGTCGTCGAGGACCTGCGCGCGCGCGGCAACGACGTCCTGGTCGTGCTCGGCCCCTTCAACGAGCATATGCTGGTCGAGGACAACCGGCCCGCTTATCGGAAAGTCCGCGACGGGATCGTGGCCTGGCTCGAGCAAAACCGGGTCCCGCACCTGGCCCCGGACACCCTGCCCAGCGCCCTCTACGCCGATGCCAGCCACCCGCTCACCCAGGGCTACGCCTTGCTGGCGCAGCGGTTGTACGCGGACCCCGGCTTCAAAGCGTGGTTGGAAAAAGGAAAGGACCCTCAGCTTGATCGCTCAAAATGACTGGGCGGGCTTCGTGATCTGGCCCTTCAGTTTGTTATCGGACCGCGTTGAGGCCCGGTGGGACGTTTGAGCCGTCGAGGTCCTCCCGCGTCACGTCTCCGCGCCGGAGCGAACACAACCCCTTCCGGGTTGGCTAAAGGCAGGGGTTGGTTACTTCGCCTCTTCCGGCGCCAGCGATTCGGATTCTATCGGGCAGATGTTGAGCAAGAAGAAGCCGAGAATGGGGTTCGGCACGGCAGCGTCTTCATCCACCAAAACAAAGCTGCGCGAAATCCCGCGCTCCGCGTGTTGCCGCGCGGTTTGCTTGAGTGATGGCATGCATATTGGCCTGGGTTTAATGGAACTGTCCGCCTAAACGACGCGCTCACGGCGTCTGCGCCGGCCCCCCCCGGCTACTCCGCCGGCGTGGTCCGAGCGCCGCCGATGCTGATCAAGTGCCGCGTGGTGTGAATGAACATCCGGCCGGCGGCGACCGCGGGCGTGCTGTGGGCCGGTTCCCCCAGCGCATTGGTGGCGAGCAGTTCAAAATGGTCGCCCGCCCGCACCACCACGACGTCGCCCGTCGTTGAAACACAAAACAAGCGGCCATCCACGCAGACTGGCGAGCTGTAAAAGTGCTTGCCGACCCGTTCCTGCCATTTGAGGTCCCCCGTGGCCGCCTGCACGCAACTCACCGCCCCATCATCGCCCCACAGGAACAGCAGGTCACCCAGGCACAGGCTGGTGGGGACATAAGGGGCGGCACGGCGGACGGTGTAGGCCAAGGCGGCCGGGCGGCCGGAGGCGGCCTCCCCGGGACGAACGGCAACCACGAAATTCCCGCCGGCTCCGCTGCCGCAAGCCGCCACCACCAACCCCGCCGCAATGATCGGGGAACAGACGACCCGCTTGTCGAAAGCGCTGGTTAACTCCCACAGCACTTTCCCGTTTGCCGGATTGATGCCCGAGATCCCGTGCGCATGGCTGGCGAAAACCAGGGCCGCCGGGCCCTCCTTCGGCTCGTAAACGCAGGGCGTGGCGTAGGCCGTCTCCTCGGTTTTCCGCGGCGTTTGCCACCGGGTGGCGCCCGTGGCGGCGTCCACCGCGATCAGGTAGCTCTCGCCGTCGTGCTCTTTGGCCAGGACGACTTCGTCGCCGTAAACCAGGGGCGAGGCGCCGCCGCCATGCTGGCTGGCGAACGGGCCCAGGTCCCGTTCCCAAACCGGCTTGCCCGCGTGGTCGAGGGCGCGCAACGTAAGCCGCTCGGCATCGTTCCACGCCACGTACACGCGGTGCTCGTCCACCGCCGGCGTGCCCGAGGCCACGCTGTTGGCGGCGTTCCGGTGGTACGGGGTGATTGGATATGCCCGCTGCCACAGGATGCCACCCTGACTGGCGCTGAGGCAAAGCACCCAAATCTGGTTGCTGCCCGCATCGCCGGCCGTCAAAAACACCCGGTCCCCCCAAACCACCGGCGAGGAATGTCCGGGCCCCGGCAGCGGGGCGCGCCAGTTGATGTCCTTCTCCGTCCACGTGGTCGGGATGGTCTTCGCCGCGCTCAGCCCGGACCCGTTGGGGCCGCGGAACCGGGTCCATTCCTGGGCCGGTATCCGGACCATCGCGCCGCACCACAACAGGAGCACCAACCATCGACGGGTCATCGTATTCATCGTATCGGGCAGTGCATGTAGCAAATCGCCTGGTCCCGGGCAGCAACAAAATGCCAACACAACAGAATCCGGACGCATCTCACCTTGGTCGACCGGCTCCGCCGGCGCGAGATTGCGGAGACAAATGGTCCCCGCCATGCCGGCGAACCCGAGCTGGATGCGGTCCTGCTCGCCCCCCGTCATCCCGTCTCGGGCCTTGCAACTTATCGGGGTTGAAGGGAACATTGACCGGTATTGAGCATGGATTGCATCGAGCATATTGTCACCGTTCACTGGCCTCATCGGGTCATCTTTACCGATCAGGTGTTCGACCCCGGGAACCCGGTCTTGACCGACCTGCTGCGGGCCGGGGTGACCACCGGGGCTGGTAAGGCCCTGTTCGTCCTCGACCAGGCGCTGGTGTCCGCCCGCCCGGATCTCGAGGGCGCCATTACGAACTACTGCACCGCCCATCGAGACCAACTCCCCCTCGCGGTTTCGCTCCGCGTCAGCCCCGGCGGCGAAGAGGCCAAGCATTCCTGGACCCACGTCCTGGCGCTCCATGCCGTCATGGCCGAACTGGGCTTGGACCGCCATTCCTTTCTCGTCGCCGTCGGCGGGGGCGCCTTCCTGGACATGGCCGGTTTGGCGGCGGCGACCGCCCACCGCGGCGTCCGGCACCTTCGCCTGCCCACCACCACCCTCAGCCAGTGCGATTCGGGGGTCGGCATCAAGAACGCCATCAATGCTTGCGGCAAGAAAAACTTCGCCGGCACCTTCTGCCCGCCGTTCGCCGTGGTCAACGATTTTTCCCTGCTCGCCACCCTCCCGCCCGGCCACAAGCGCGCCGGTTATGCCGAGGCCGTCAAAGTCGCCTGCATCCGGGATGCCGGCTTTTTTGCCTGGCTCGAGCGCCAGACCCCCGTGCTGCGCGAGTTCGACCCGGAGGCCATGCGCGCCCTCATCCACCGCTGCGCCGAACTGCATCTGGCCCACATCGCCGGCGCCGGCGACCCCTTCGAGCTCGGTTCCGCCCGCCCGCTCGACTTCGGCCATTGGGCGGCCCACAAGCTCGAGCAACTGACCGGCTTCTCCCTCGGCCATGGCCAGGCCGTCGCCATTGGCCTCGCGTTGGATGTCGTTTACTCGCGGCTCCGGGGGTTTCTCGCGCCCGCGCAGAGTGAGCGAGTGCTCGGTTTATTGGAGGGCTTGGGCTTCCGCTTGTTCGCCGCTGAGGTGCTCCAACCCGGCCGGGCCGGCCGCCTGGCGCTGCTGGACGGCCTGGAGGAATTCCGCGAGCACCTGGGCGGACGCCTGACGGTCACTCTGCTCCGGGAGATTGGCTCCGGCTTTGAAACGCACGAAATGGACCCGGGCTGCATCCTGCAGGCGATCGAGGAACTGCGCCTCCGGGACTCAACCCGCCAGGACGCGCCCGCAGGATCGTGAAACGCACCGCCATCCTGAACCTCGTGGGGCTCTCCGAGTCTCTGCTCGGGCCCCACACCCCCCACCTCAACGCCTTCCGCCAGGCCGGCGCGCTCCGGCGCGTGGACCCGGCGTTCCCGGCCGTGACCTGCACCGCCCAATCGAATTACCTCACCGGCACCCTGCCCGCCACCCACGGCGTCGTGGGCAACGGCTGGTATAACCGGGAACTGGACGAAGTCCACTTTTGGAAACAGTCCAACCACCAGGTGGGCGGCCCCAGGCTCTGGGAAGTGCTGCGCCAAGCCGACCCCGCCTTCACTTGCGCCCAGCTCTTCTGGTGGTTCAACATGTACTCGGGCGTCGATTGGTCGATCACGCCGCGCCCCGCGTATCCGGCGGATGGCAGAAAAGTCTTCGATATCTACGCCTGGCCCTATTCCCTCCGCACCGAGATCAAACGCGACCTGGGCGAGTTCCCGTTCCCCGGATTTTGGGGCCCGGCCGCCGGCCGGGCCACCTCCCTCGGGCCCGCCGACGCGGTGACCCGCTGGATTGCCCGGGCGGCCCGGTGGGTCGAGGAACGGCACCGCCCCTCGCTCAACCTGGTTTACCTCCCGCACCTCGATTACAGTCTTCAACGCCTCGGGCCGAACCACCCGGACATCCCCGCCGAGGTCCGCCGCCTGGACGAAATCACGGGCGAACTCCTCGCTTTCTTTCGCGGCCGCGGCGTCCAAGTCGCCGTGCTCTCCGAATACGGCATCAGCGCCGTAGACACCCCCATCCATCTCAACCGGCTCTTTCGCGACCGCGGCTGGCTCACCGTCAAAGAGGAGTTGGGAAGGGAACTCCTCGATGCCGGCGCCAGCAAAGTATTTGCGGTCGCCGACCACCAGGTGGCCCACATCTATCTCAACGACCCTTCCCTCCAAGCCAAGGTTCGCGCCGCGCTCGAAGCCCAGCCGGGCGTAGCCCAGGTGTGGGGGACGGCCGAGAAAGCGGCCGGCGGCCTGGACCATCCCCGCGCCGGAGACTTCGTGGCGATCGCGCAGGCCGGGGCCTGGTTCACCTACTACTACTGGCGGGACGACGCCCGGGCGCCCGATTTCGCGCGCACCGTGGATATCCACCGGAAACCGGGCTACGATCCGGTGGAACTCTTTCTGGATCCAGCCGTGCCCTGGATCCAGGCGAAGATAGCCTGGAGGTTGTTGAAAAAGAAACTGGGGTTCCGCATGCTCATGGACGTCATCCCGTTGGACGCAACCCTCGTCCGCGGTTCCCACGGCCGCCGCCCCACCGATCCGCGGGAATGGCCCGTGCTGATCACCTCCCGTCCGGACCTGGCCTCGCCCTCCCCCATCCCTTCCACCCGGGTCTTTGAGATCCTCCGCGACCTGGTTCTGAGTTGAAAGTTAAGCGCCCGTGCGTGAATTCATTCCGAGTGTTCTGCCGGCCAGCCCAAGCCCAGAGCGCGGGCAGGCCGCGCACTCCACACGCTTCGCGATCACCGACACGCGCCAGCCGTCGAAGTCGCGAAGCGTCTAAAGTGCGGCGAGTACCGCCGCTTTGGGGGATGAAGGATGAAAGGGGCGAAGGCCGGTTGAACATTGCGGTTGAACATTGGCGCTTGACGTGCTGGGCTGTCCGCCTAAGGTTGCCTGATGAGCATGGGGTTTGCTTGCAGTCATCGCCGCCCGTTTACCAAGGAAGCCAGGAGGGCTCCGGCGTGCGGTTTGCGCGGTTTGACATACGACGTGGGCCTAATATACGAACTCGTATAATAAATAGTTGGGCAGGAACGCTATGCACATGCAGCATATGAACCGGACGATTGCCGTCATTTTGTTGCTTATTCCTCTGCTGAATGCGAGGGTTCGGGGAGCAGACATTCAGGCGACGAACCTTGACGACACCATCCTGGCGCTCGCGCTTACTGATCCTTCCCCCGGCGGAGGCTACGTGGTGGTTCTCCCAAAAGCTGAACTCGATGGTGAGAACGTCGGCGAAGCTCAGTACATCAAGGATTCCCTAGGCAGGGATGAAGCCCCCAACACAGCGGTCATCAATATGTTGGTCGACAAGCTCTTTGAACGAAATAAGACCAGCGGAACAAGGCAAGCCGTTGGGCTCAACGTCACCTCGTCGCTGACCAACGGTTATGTGGTGGACCACGATGGCAAGTACGCCAAGTATTTACAACACGACGGCGGCTCCTGGCCGCGGTATATAAAGAGAACCCTAAAGTTCACGGCATCGTGACCATCTCTCTTCCCGCTTACGACGAGAAGACCGGACTGGTCGTGCTGTACAAAGGGACCCACATTCATGGGCTCCGAGGATCGGGCGAGGCGATACTTTACAGGTATGAGAGTGGCAGGCTCAAAAGGCTGAAAAGCGTCACGTTATGGATCGCTTAGCCCAACCAGCACATGCACTCGACGGCGGGATTCCGTCTCGTTTTCGTATCGAGCATCGTCGGCCCGCCGCCAGTGATGAGCGCCGTTGCGAGTTCGTGAACCATGCAACATAAGCCCCATACCTATAAAGTGCTCGCAGCGCTCATGGCTGTGCCGCTGTTGGTCATGCTTGGCTGGTTTCTCCGCTACCAAGCGGATCGCTGGTCATGGAGAAAGATCAGCGATCTGGGGGACTCCTGTAGTCTGGAAGGCATCAGGGCCAGAGACCTGCAGGTGGCCAGATACAGGTGGCTTGCAGACGGGTGTCCCCAGCCGCCGGACGGCGAGAAATATTTGTCCCAAGGAACTGTGACCCACTTCGTTTTCAACGGGCTCATCGTTGTGAGTAACCAGAACTTCCACGGCCTGAGGTTGACCAACGAGACTTACCACGGTCTATTCGGTTCCAGGCTGGCCGCCCCGCCCCCGTGGCCAGTGACAGACCGTGACACGCTGGTGATCACTACAGCGGGAGAAATCTTGAGCATAGCTCCGTCGGGCGAGGTACGGCTGCGCGAAAGGGGGGGAATTTGGTGACTAGCCGAGGTCATGCAGACCCCGGCCACGCATTCCTCGAAGATTCCATGGTTCTTTGGCCCAACCAAGCCGTGGCCTCAGGGTCCGATGATGAACTCCGAACTCGTCTCGGAAAGGAGTTGGAGTCGAGGATTTCTGCCCGGCGAGGCTCTCCCGAGTTTCTCACCCAAATCCGAAATCTGCCGGTCGGGTTAAGAGCGATGGCTGCCACCTACGAACTCGACGTGTCCTTCGCCCTGGATGATTTGGGCTGGCACTTCGGCAACTGGCACAGCACCGAGTTAACAGAGGAGACGGCACGCGGCCTAGATGAACTGGGCGCGAGCGCTCTGGCGTCCATTTTCCGACAGGCGTTTGAACTCGCTCAAGCCTATTGGCCGGAGTTGGGTGCAGAAGGGTGGATGGGCTGGTACCACGGTTCGGCTTTCGAGCAGGCGGTGGGGCCGCTCGATAAGCAGGCGAGGTCAATTCTTGAGAGCAATGGCGGCGGCATTTTCAAGTATTGGGTCGATTATGCTCGAAAGCACCCGGATCGCGTTGGGGCGACAACAGACCCTTAATCGGGTCTGCTACGCCGCCCAAGCCCCGGAGAACGGTTGGGCACGCTCTGTAATCGCTCTTCAGCCTACCGCGGCAGCCCTGCCGCTGGGTTCATCCAGGCCGCGCACGCTCCACTCGCATCAAACGTGCCAACCGGCGACGCCGGCGACGTCGCAGCGGGGCGCGGCCGTCTCGGCTGCGGGTGCCGGCGGCGTCTCGCCTGGTCAAACGGATCAGAAATAGTTTGCGAATTGGCTTGCCGAAAAACCCCACCTGCTGTGTAAGTAACGCATGTTTTGGTGGGCGCTTTTTTCCATCCTGGGCGGATCGGAGGGCTGGAAAGTCTCTGGGGCTTGCCTGTTAAGGTGAATTCGAGGGCAAATGATCAGGTTTGAAACATTCTTTGAGGCGGCAACCGGCTGCGCGCCTTACGACTACCAGCAGCACCTAGCCGGCGGCGATCGCGGAAGACCTTGCCAATCGCAGACCATCAGCGTCCCGACGGGCCTCGGCAAAACCGCCGCCGTCGTGGTAGCTTGGCTCTGGAACCGGCTTGCACCCACACTCAACTCGCAAGCCTCGACCACCAATCCGGAATGGCCTCGCCGCCTGGTCTATTGCCTCCCTATGCGTACGCTAGTCGAGCAGACCCGGGACAATGTGGGCATGTGCCTGGAGAACCTGGCCAAGCTGTACCCAGAGAACGCAGAACTGGATTGGCTAGCCCGACACTCTCCCGTCGTACTCATGGGCGGAGAGGACGTTGAGCCCGCCAAGCGCGAGTGGGACCTCTACCCTGAACGCTCCTGCATCCTTATCGGTACTCAGGACATGCTGCTCTCACGCGCGCTCAACCGCGGCTACGGCATGAGCCGCTTCCGCTGGCCCATGCATTTCGCCTTGCTGAACAACGACGCTCTCTGGGTGTTGGATGAAACTCAGTTAATGGGCGTCGGCGTCGAAACCAGCGCGCAGCTTGATGGCTTCCGCCACAAGACGCGGGATTCAGTGCTGGGGGCATGCCTTACTTGGTGGATGAGCGCCACGCTCGACGCCGAGCGCCTCGCCACGGTAGATCATCCCAAGCCGAGCGCGGGCTGGCCGACCATCCAACTCGGCGACGCCGACCGGGCACAACCGGAGGTCCGTGCCCGCCTTGACGCTGGCAAATCCCTCAGCCAGGCTCCCATCA
>Ga0316223_1002057_pt1 | contig 17360 bp, 10 predicted proteins | sample TBH18009metaG_FD_206007 | JGI IMG/M metagenome (GOLD analysis project Ga0316223, IMG submission 206007) | Freshwater microbial communities from Trout Bog Lake, Wisconsin, USA - TBH18009 | ecosystem: Environmental > Aquatic > Freshwater > Lake > Hypolimnion/Profundal zone | place: USA: Wisconsin...
GTGCAGGTTATCTTGATGCGAAGCCGAGTCGGCAAGAGCCTGGGTCATTTCCAGCATTTCATAGACCCCCATTCGCCCGTGGTAACCGGTACCGTTACAGCGCATACAACCGCGCCCGTGCTGAATGGACCCCCAATGATCCGTATGAACACCTTCGTACTCCAGCCACTCAACTTCCTGCGGGGTTGGCTGATGCGGCTCTTTGCACGAGTCACAAATCCGCCTCAACAGACGTTGTGCCAACACCACCTGAACCGAAGAAGACACCATAAATTTAGGCGTGCCCATATCCACCAAACGGAACAATGTTCCTGCAGCATCACGGGTGTGCAGCGTGGAAAATACCAAGTGCCCGGTCATGGCGGCACGCAACCCAATTTGAGCGGTTTCTGCATCGCGCATTTCCCCCACCAGAATAATGTCCGGATCAAGACGCAACACAGAACGTAACACACGCGAAAAACTCAAGTCTATCTTCTCGTTTACCTGCACCTGATTAATCCCCGGCAGGCGATATTCCACCGGATCTTCCACGGTGATGATTTTCTGATCCATGGTGTTAATTTCGGACAGCGCGGAATACAAAGTCGTGGTCTTGCCGCTTCCGGTAGGACCGGTTACCAGCACCAGACCGCTACTCCGCCGGATAATTTCCCGGAAGCGTTTGAGCATCTCCGGAGGCATACCCAGCTTATCCAGACCGATCATTCCACCATCTTGCCGCAACAACCGCATGACGACGGATTCGCCATATTGAGTCGGACAACTGGCGATACGCAAATCCACGCGCTGCTCATTGACTCGCACACTGAAACGACCATCCTGCGGCAGTCGTTTTTCTGAAATATCCAGCCCGGACATGAGCTTTAAGCGCAACACCAACGCGGGAGCAATTTTGTTATCCGCTTCGGTTTGCAAGTGCAGCGAACCATCGATTCGAAAGCGAATCTGCAGACGTCTTTCCTGGGGTTCGATGTGGATATCGGAAGCACGTACCTTGATGGCCTCATCAAACATGCTTTGCAGCAGTTTGACCACCGGAGCGTCCTCGATACCCAAACTGCTACCCAGTGCACCGAAATCAATTGCGGTATCGCCCAAGTCCTCGGAAAGTTCTCGTGCAAGGCCGGAGAGCTCCTCGGTTCGACTGTAAACGCGATCCACCATTTCCAGCAACTGACCTTCTGTGACCACGGCCAATTCAATACTGCGACCGACTATTCGGGAAAGTTCATCAAAAGCGAACAGGTCAGTCGGATCGGCCATGCCGATCAACAGGGAACCATTGCGCTCTTCCAGAGCAAGTGCACGGAAACGCCGTGCATGAGTTTCCGACAGTTTCTTGATAATTTCCGGGTTGGAGTTATAAAACTTAAGATTGATAAAGGGAATATTAAGCTGCTTTGCCAGAGCTTCAGAAATTTGATCTTCGGTGACAAAAGCATTGTCTATCATCACCTTGCCAAGCTTCTTGCCACTCCGCTTTTGCTCACCGAGCGCAAACATGAGCTGCTCCTGAGTGATCAGCTTTTGTTGTACCAGCAAGTCGCCTAGACGGATTTTCTCCGGACGCGCCATAATATTTTCCCTGAATTGGTTATTGCAGCCACGGTAAACCAAGCCTGCATTTAAGCAACCCCAAACAAGCTACTTTAATACAGATGGCAAGCCAAGTTCAACCAACCCACTCAACACCCTTGTCATCAGATTTAGCCGGGCGGAGTGTAGTAGGCGTAAGGACAATTTTTTCTCCGGGGCGGAGACCGTAATTTTCACGCAAAAGTCGCTCGATTAATTGTGCATGATCCAAATCGGGTACGAGCGCCAAGGTCTGGCTGTCTTTCTCGGTACGCAGACTGATGCGGTAGAACTGTGTTTGCAGCCTTTTAAAAGTACGGCCCATAAAACTCTCCTTCGCTATATGGTTAAAAACAGCGAGTTGTCTTTACTTAAATTTTGATGTCTTATCCACATTGAGAGATTGGAGCATCCCGGCATCACGAATCGAGCAGCTCAATGAGCTAAACCTTGCGCAGAGTAAATGCCTATCCTGCTATTGTCAAGGAATAGGCTTGTTCAATAACTTCTGCTCTGTCTGCAGTTTTAATCTTGCAAAATGAATACTGTCCTGAATGCCTATCACTCAATTTTGACTCCTCATTTTGCCTACTTAGATGGGGATCGCACGTCTGATCTCAGATAAGCCCAACACTATTTATTGTCATTGATATGTTATTCGTTCTCCATTTCTTTTCCAATCCGCAAGACATCGTCCAGCAGGGCATCCGCATGCTCTTGATGCGTACGTGCTCCGATGAAACAGGGTCGCAAGGCCAACTGCCCTCTTATCTGGGTGGTGCTTGGAAGATTTTCATTTTCCCGAATCAAACGGCGATGAAGTCGCTGATTGAACAAATTCAGATCGACAATATTCGGTCCCACATAACGAAAGCAGCAAATTGACAAGGTCGGTTCGTTCAGCAATTCCAGATTGGGATGTGCCCGTGCCACTTTCGCAATATAACTGGCCATATCGCGGTGGCGGCGAATGCGTTGGGTCATGCCTTCCACCCCAATTTCCCGTATAAGAGCCCAAACGATCACCCCACGGCAGGGAGCACTTAATTCAACGCCATAATCATAATAAGGTATGCCAAAATCATCCTGGGAATGTGCAATCACGCCTGGTGAGCTTGCCTCCTGCTCCATGGCACCTTCCAGATAGTCCGCCGGCTCTTGCGTAAAGGCGCGATACAGCAACTGTCGGTCGCGCACAAAAGTTGCAGCGACTCCGACCGAAGCTCCCAGCCATTTATGCGGGTCGACGATGACAGAGTCTGCCAATTCCAATCCTTGATAGAGATGGCTGATTCTCTCATCCAATATTCCCGGTAACCCATAGGCCCCGTCCACATGAAACCAGAGGTCATGTTGTTTTGCAATTTCGCCTATCTGCTGCAACGGGTCTATCGCACCCGTATTGGTGGTACCCGCATTCGCCACAATGGCGATTGGCAGAACACCCGATTGCTTGTCTGCAGTGATCGCTCGCTGTAATTCACCCACCCGCATCCTGCCCTGGTTGTCACATGCGATTTTCCGGACTGAACGCCGTCCAATTCCCAGGACACCTGCTGCACGTTGAATGGTGTGATGTGCTTCTTCGCTGGCATAAAGACATGTAGGACTATCCATGCCATTAGCTGCTACATCCTGACCGATCTTTTCAAATGCAAATTGTCTTGCAGCACCCAATGCCAGCAAGTTAGCCACCGATCCCCCGCTGCTATAGATTCCCTGCATGTGAGAGATTCGACACATCGATGCCAGCCACTGCATAGAAAGCTCTTCCAAAAAATTAAACGCGTTGAGGGTATATCGCTGAGGTGCGGCAATGTTCGCCGCAGTTGCCGCAAGTGTGGCGGCACTGGCTGGGCCTGTGGTGATAAAAGAACTGAATCCCGGCTTGGTAATCGCCGATCCATTGGGAATAATTTGGTTGACCAGCTCTTCGGTTACTTTTCCGATACCAACGCCTTGTTGGGGCAAGGCAATGTCGAGTGCGTCACGCCATCGGCTTTCCGGATGCAGCGCATCTTTATGCTCGAATTTTAAATACTGATCGAGCCCGGCACCGATTTGCGAAAGCAGATTTTGTATATTGCCCGTCTCTGCATACTCTTTTTGCATAGTCATCTTCACCTTATCAAGAAATTCTTTTGCTTCAACTTTGGAGGCATTGCGATCGTGAGTCGCCGGAAAAATTGTTCTGCGCATGCTCTATTCTCTGCCTGACTGTGTACCTTCTACGCGGTGTAACAAAATCAACGAGCAAAGCGACTCCAAGCATATCAAAGTTTCTGAAAACTCAGCCACTGACCAGCCAAAATTATTGGTTTAGAGCGGCTTTCAAGCATTGCCCAAGGAAAATTAAAAATCACTTGACGTGTGTATTTTTTACACATATTATTCCCGCATCATGCTTTCAGCCCATACTCCGTCAGTGTTCGATCTGAACGGCTGCGTTGATTCAAACATGAAATGATTTATTGATTATTCAAATAACTGCATTTATTTAACTGGGGTCAATTTTGCTAACTGAGAAATCCAGACCAACAACAAGGAGTTCCGTAATGAACGAAAAGCAAAGTGCATTTCCAATTGAATTAGTCGGCAATTCCGGCATTTCATTTGAAGCTCAGACAAAGCTCACGATAATAAAACTGAAATCATATTTCACCGGAATATTAATGCTCGGCGGATTAGCTCTTGTGCTGGCTGCGTGCGGAGGCGGCGGTGCAAGTAGCGTACTGGCTTCTTTTCAGGCAGCCCTGTCCGGTTCTGCTGTGGATGCGCCGATAGCCAACGCTCAAATCACTTTTACGGCAGGAGCCCCACTTAACGATACGGGTGCAACAACGATCGGCACCATTGCCGCCAATGCAAGTGGTGTGTTTGCTTCAACCGTAACGTTACCTAGTATAGATACGCCAATATTTGGCAATGCGGTTGATCCAAACAATTCGACCGTCGTCTTGAGTAGTTACCTCGGTCAATCGACCGCATTGTCGGCAGCTGCTGCCTCGGGAGTTTTAAGCAGTTCCAATCTGCCTGATTTGGATATTACCCCAGTAACGACAGCTGCCTTGGCTGTCTATGCACAGGTCAATGCGGTAAGCGGAGTGATCAGCTACGCCAATTTGAGCCCGGCCACTTACGCGTCAAACTTGCAACAATATAATGGAGACATTCTGGCCATTGCAGCTGCAATCAAGGCAGTGGGTGATAATCTGTGTACTCCGTCCACAACTTTTACCACGACGACCAATTTGGCCGCCTCCATTGCCGCAGCTTCCAATCTGACCAGCGGAAACTCAACTACCTTGACAACGGCTGCAACACTCCTGGGAGGCAACTGCGCTTCTGTTCTGGCTACCCTTCCCCAAGAAATTTCATCGGATCCAAAATTCAGCCCGGGACTGTATCTGGGGGATGTGATAGATGAAGGTGCCTCTAGCGTACCCGGAGGAACGTACACACTGGAAGGCGTCATCGAGGAGAGCGGCTGGAACAGTTCTGCCAGTGCCGTTTCTTCCAATCCGGCTAGTGTATTTAGCGACACATCCGTAACCATCGATTCCACTGGGAATATTACTTCCACTGACACGAATGTCAGCGGCACGCTGGTAGGCAATCTTATCAAGCTGACGGTTAATAATGGCTCACAAACATATAACTTGAGAGGCAAGCTCGGCGTCATCCAGTCGACTCTGGTTTCCGGCGGCACCGCTTACTCTGTTCAAGGAGGCGGCACCAATAGCTCAACAAATGTGCTGACTCACTTTACCGCTGCGCTTGTACCCGCAAGTGTTTCACCAGTATGGAATGGAAATACAGCTCCTGCCAGCACAGCTTGCACAGCCGGCGCTTTCCCGGTCCAACTCAATGCCTATGGATTGAGAATCGGCGGCGGAGCTGTTCTTGAGTGTGTCGTTCCCAGCGCGACAGGATGGAGTATGACTGCGTCAACCTCGCCCGTATCGTTCATGCATGATAGCCAGACAAGCAACCCTCCCAGCCTACTGGCACCCACCTGGAGTGAAGTATCGTCGACCCCATTTATCCTGAGTGCTTCAAATGCAAGCTTCAGCAGCAACGGTAGTACCGTTACAGGAACGCTGTATTACGTTATGGGCACAACCTCGGTCGTATTTTCGACTACTCAGGGAAACCGCCTGTTTGATATGAAGTGGAATGCGTTAACACACATTACCGAAACGAATGAAAATGCCATTTCCGGTATCCCGGGAAACAGCAGTAATTCGCCTGCATCAGGTATTGCAGATAATCCCGGGAACAATGGCAACTCAATGCATAATTTTTTCCATTGATTATTTGGCTATTTGACAAGGCTCGCTGAAAATGGGATTCTTTTTGAATAAACCGACCGAACAATAGGGTAAATAAAATTTCGGCGAGCCTGCTTGAGGTTAAAAATATTTTGATATTAAAACGATTTGTAGTTTCAAAATGAAAAAAAGTTTTATGAGTTTTTGTAGCTATGTGCTGATACTGAGTATGCTAAGCCTGAGCCTGTGGACTCCCACTGCTCAGGCAAGCATGATCAGCAATGAACAATTAACTACCAGCCAAGCGGCACAACAGGGACGCGTCCACTTGCTCCAGATTTTAGATCGTCAGGACGTGCGCCAACAGTTACAGGCCAAAGGAGTGGATATGGAAGCAGCCCGTTCACGAGTAGATGCGCTCACCGATGATGAAGTCGCCACACTCAATAGCAAACTGGACAATCTCCCTGCTGGAGGGGATATTGTTGGTACGGCGGTATTTTTATTTTTGGTTCTGCTGGTAACCGATATTCTTGGCTTCACCAAGATTTTTTCGTTTACTCGGCCGATTCACCATTATTGATTTTTCCGAATCAGCTCACAAAAAAAGCCCGCGTAACTGCGGGCTTTTTTTACTTACAACCAGTATTAATAATACGCCGCTACCAATCAGCCTAATATCAAATGAAAAATCGTGCTATTCGGTGCTTTAACATCAACGAAAATAAGTAGACTAAGCACTCTCAACAAACTTTGGTGACACGGAGATGACTTCCAATGGTTATTTGGCTGTAGAGAGCTACGATCTGACTTTGCGCCTGCAAGTCCTGTTTCAGGAATATGTGGATCTGAATACCCAAATCCACAATGCCAGAATCAACAAAGACGCCATGAGTGAAGAATGTATTGAACTAAGCTTAAAACTAAAAACGGTAGTTCAAGAAATCGGTTTGATTGTGAAGAAAATTAAACACCTGCAATCTGAAACTTTAATCGCAAGAAATTTATGGCAGGAAACGCTCAGCGCATCGACCAGATAGTCGCTTGCAACCGTCATTAAAAATACCGGGGGTCTTACCCTATTGTGCCGCCCCCTCTACCGAAGTGTCACCAGAAAAATATTTTCACTCATGCGGCTGAGCCCCCTCCTTTTGAATCGGGGATTTTGGGCAAGCACATCGTGTTGTGATAACAAGCGAATATCCGCATAGTTTCCGTAAAGCGTCTCTACTTCTGTTGCCGACACCGCAAACGGCGGGCCCGACATTTCGTGTTGCGGGTAGTCCATTGTAATAAGTAAGACTTGCGTTCCTGGAGATAAGATACTGGCAAGATGCCGGACATAATCCCGGCGCATTTCCGGTGGAAGCGCGATCAGTGAAGCACGGTCATACACCAGATTAACTCCTTCCAGTTCAACTCTTTCCAAATCGAAAAAATCCCCGCACCAGATAGTGATGCCATCGGATTCATATTGGTCAAATGCTTCGCCTGTTACTCTGTTCGGTACTTGAACGAATTCAGCAAAAAAGGCTTCTACAGCAATGCGGCTTAATTCCACCCCCATAACAGAATGCCCCTGCTTGTGCAGCCAAACCATATCCTGGCTTTTTCCACAAAGTGGGACGAATACTTTACTCCCCTGAGGTGGATTCAGATTTTTCCAATGCCCGATCAAATAAGGATTGACCTCATTCTGATGAAAACCGGTTTCACCAAGCTCCCACCGTTCAATCCAGAAATCATGCTCCATATATTATCTTTACCCCGTAAAATTGACTTTCTTCAAGCGATTCAAAAGGAAAAAACTTTGAATGGCTAGCGGTTGTAGCGGTGGTAAAATTGCCACTGAAATTACCGCCCCCTTACCATGCCCCAACCTTCATTCATTCATCTCCGGGTACACAGCGAATATTCTATCGCTGATGGAATTGTACGTATTCCGGAAGCGGTGACAGCGGCCAAACGCGACGCCATGCCGGCTCTGGCGCTGACTGATCTAAACAATGTGTTTGGCCTGATCAAATTTTATCAGGAGGCGCGCAAGAGCGGTATCAAACCGATCATAGGCTGCGATGTATTTATCAGCAACCCCGCTGAGCGGGATCAACCGTTCCGCCTACTGCTGCTATGTCAATCCAATGGAGGTTATCTGCGGCTATGCGATCTGCTTACCCGCGCCTATCGGGAAAATCAGTATCGGGGACGTCCGGAATTAAACCGGGAATGGTTACGCGAGGGAGCGGATGGGCTGATTGCCTTGTCTGGCGCGCATTTCGGTGAAGTGGGCACCACTCTGCTAAACGGCAACAACACAACAGCCAGACAATTGGCACAGGAATATGCGGGCCTTTTTCCGGGCCGCTATTATTTAGAGGTGCAGCGCAATGGGTTTGCCCGCGAGGAATCTCACCTGCGCGACACACTTAAACTTGCTGCCGAGCTTGGCCTGCCCGTCGTAGCAACGCATCCGGTACAATTTCTAAGCATTGATGACTTCAAGGCACACGAAGCACGTGTGTGCATCGCAGAAGGCTATGTGCTCAACGACAAACGCAGGGTACGTCATTTTACCGCGCAACAATATTTCAAAACCCAGTCCGAGATGTCCGTGTTGTTTGCCGACTTGCCGGAAGCATTACAGAATACCGTTGAAATCGCCAAGCGTTGTAATTTAACTTTGAAACTGGGAAAACCGCATTTACCCGACTTCCCCACTCCCAATGGCGAATCTCTGGACGATTTTCTGCGTCTGGAATCCGAGCGCGGTTTGCAAGAACGAATGGTGCAGTTATTTCCAGACGAAACTGAACGTGCTGCGAAGATGCAGGAATATACCGAGCGTCTGGCGTTTGAAATCAAAACCATCCAGAACATGAAGTTTCCCGGTTACTTTCTGATCGTGGCTGAATTCATTCGATGGGCCAAGGGCTATCGCTCAGAAGAATTCCCCAATGGCGTGCCCGTCGGACCGGGACGCGGCTCCGGAGCGGGTTCACTGGTAGCATACAGCCTCGGCATTACCGACCTTGACCCATTGCGCTACGCGCTGCTGTTCGAGCGATTCCTCAATCCTGAACGCGTTTCCATGCCCGACTTCGACGTGGACTTCTGTCAGGATGGAAGGGAACTGGTGATTGGCCATGTGCGTGAAAAATACGGCGCGCAAAGCGTCTCGCAGATCGCCACGTTCGGAACCATGGCATCCAAGGCGGTCATTCGTGATGTCGGGCGCGTTCTCGATTTTCCTTATGGCCTATGCGACCGGCTTTCCAAGCTGGTTCCTCTCGAAGGCGTCAAACCGGTTTCGCTGAAGAAAGCACGCGAAATGGAGCCGGAATTCAACGCGATTATCAGCAGCGAAGAAGGCGTGGAAGAATTGCTGGAACTGGGCGGGAGACTGGAAGACCTGACCCGCAACGTCGGCATGCACGCAGGCGGTGTACTCATTGCGCCCGGCAAGCTCACCGATTTCTGCCCGCTTTATTGCGCCGAAGGGAGCGACAGTACCGTCAGCCAACTGGACAAGGATGACGTTGAAAAAATTGGTCTGGTGAAGTTCGACTTTCTGGGTTTACGCACGCTCACCATTATTGATTGGGCAGTCAGATATGTCAGAAGTCTCGGGGATGAGAATTCGAAATTCAATATAGAGACCATTCCACTGGATGACCGTGCGACTTATAGCCTGCTCAAAGCCTCGAACACCACGGCGGTTTTCCAGCTCGAATCGCGCGGCATGAAAGAATTGATCAAGCGCCTGCAACCCGACACGTTCGAAGATATTGTGGCCCTGGTAGCGCTGTATCGTCCGGGGCCACTGGAATCGGGCATGGTGGAAGACTTCATCAACCGTAAGCATGGACGTGCCAAAGCGGATTATTTCCATCCTGATCTCGAAGTCTCGCTGACACCGACTTATGGTGTGATTGTGTATCAGGAACAGGTGATGCAGATCGCCCAGATTATCGGTGGCTATTCGCTGGGCGCAGCTGACCTGTTACGCCGCGCCATGGGCAAGAAAAATGCCGACGAGATGGCTCAACAACGCAGTATTTTTGTGGAAGGTGCCATCAAGCGGGAGGTCGATGAAAAACTCGCTACGTTGCTGTTTGACCTGATGGAAAAATTTGCCGGTTACGGCTTTAACAAGTCGCACTCCGCTGCCTACGCGCTGGTGTCCTATCAGACCGCCTTTCTCAAAGCACACTACCCTGCAGCATTCATGGCGGCCACCCTGTCTTCCGACATGGACAATACGGACAAGGTGCACATCGCCTATCTCGATTCTCTGTTGCAAAATGTGCGTGTCCTGCCTCCCGACGTCAATACTTCAGGCTACCGTTTCGCACCAACAGACGAAAAGACCATGGCCTATGGCTTGGGTGCAATCAAGGGCACCGGCGAAGCAGCCATTGTCAATATCGTGAAAGTGCGCCAGGAGAGACCCTTTCGCGACCTGTTCGACTTCTGTCGCCGCGTGGACAAGCGCGTGGTCAATCGTCGAGCCATAGAAGCCCTGATTCGGGGCGGAGCTTTCGATTCCATTTCGGATCATCGTCATCAGCTGATGGCCTCTCTGGACGCAGCACTGGGCAGTGCCGAGCAACAAGCACGAGCGATCAACCAGAACAGCCTGTTCGGTGACGATGAAAGCGTGTCCATGCCGGTGATGCTAGCCAGCGTGGAAAGATGGTCGCTGCGCGAGCAGTTGCAGAACGAGAAACTGGCACTCGGTTTTTACCTGAGCGGGCATCCTTATCAGGAATACGCGGCAGAGTTGTCGGGTTTCATCAAGCTGAAACTCACTGATATCACACCACAGCTAGTCGGGCAAAGCAGTAATAATAATAACGGTAACGGCAGACGAAATTATGGCGTTCAAGTCGTGCTTGCCGGTATTGTATCCGGCGTACGAATTCAGCAAACCCGTCGCGGACGGATGGCTATCGTGACGCTTGATGACGGCAGCGCACAGGTTGAAATGACCGTATTCAATGAAGAATACGAACGCAGCCGACCATGGGTACGCGAGGATGAAATGCTCGTGGTGCGAGGCAAGGCCAGTCTGGATGAATACTCTGGCAATATGCGCGTCAGTGCCGAAGAGTTATTTGACATTGCTTCGGCACGCTCAACTTTTGCCAATCGTCTAGAACTGGGAATTGCTCCAGAGAATCGCGTCAGTGTGTCCAGGCTGAAAGAGCTGTTGACCCCTTACCGGGATGGAAAATGTCCGGTAATGATCCGTTACCGCAATCTCATAGCCGATGCCCAATTAAAACTGGGCGAGGAGTGGCGCGTCACCCTGCACAACGACCTGCTTGAGGGATTAAACAAACTCCTGGGAGCACAAAACGTGCGCATCCACTACACCGCCTGATGAGTTTCTTGATCCTGACTCAGGAGTGAATCAAATTAAGCTGCTTGGCTATCACATCATGATTCAACCAAAGCACGGGAGACGCCGGATCAGATGTTCCGTAAAACATTAACGGACCGGTACCTTCCAGTACAAGAGCACTCAGATGATCGGTCACCAAAGCTTTTCTGTCGTGATGCATCTGCGTAATTTCATCGGAAGTACCAATCATCAGATCGGCCAGCTCGGCAGAATTATCCATCGGCCAGGCGGCAAAATCACGGAATCTCGCCATCACACTACTTGCATTATAGTCATCAATCTTTTGCAACAAGGCTTCGAGTGAATTTCCATCTTGCAACAGCACACGACATGCTTGCCACTGCGCCTCTGCCCAAGCGCCTCCATGTTCCTTCTTCAAGGCTTTGAGCAGAGGAAAAAGAGATAACTCGACCCCCACAAAAATATCTGACGAGTTAGTACGAATTTCAGGGCAATTGTACACCGTGGCTTTGACACCTTGAGACCATGCTGACTCGGCAATTCGTTCAAGACGCATCTTGGCCTTGCCTTGGGTATAGCTGGTATACGTCTGCCATTGATATTGATCATCAATCAGAATTTCGGTGCCATGATATCCATACGCAGTGTAACGCACCTGCCCGCCAGTCTTTTCCAGACGCTTACGAATAGCAGTCGATCCTTCGATCAGGTATTGAAAAGTATTCGCTGTGACCTCATCAAAATTCATGAGAATCAGTTTGCCCAGATCGCTGTCGAGCAGCGCGCGGGTAGACATGAAGCGGTCGCCGCGACCTTTGTAGATACGGTTTGCAATTGCAAGAAACACCTTCACCTTGGGAATACCGCCCGCCATGGTGTGGGCAAAAAATACGTTGCTTCCATCTGCAATCATGCCATCAACCTGGCTCATAACTTGGGCAACGGTTTCTTTAAACCGCTTTACACCGGCTGCCCGGCATTTTTCAACATGCTGCCAATCCAGTTTATCATCTTGCCAGCTTTTGAGTGTCATCCCGGCCAGCAGATCAGTGGGAGTAGGTTCGCCAGCGGGCGCATCCAGGTCAAAACCCGCCATCAACGGCAGGTTAATGATGCGGCCGCCAAGATTCGCCTCTGCCAATACCAGCTCTTCCTCAGTCAGTGCGCGCAAGGTATTGTTTTCATCACGGCGCCCCACTGTAATTCCGATGATCGTCATGCCGGCTTTGCGGGCTTCATTAACCAGACCATTGGCATAACCACGGCCAAACAGCTCACCAAAAAGCAGAAAAATATCTCCTTTACCAAAAATAGTGGATTGGGGAACTTCTCTCAACGAACTAAGTGAATTCATAAACTCAAAGACTCCGGTATAACAAATAGGGCGGTATTATATGCAAATGCGGGGCTATTGCGCAGTAATAACGGATATAGGGTGCGTCCCTGCAGCAACTGCAGTCGCTGAAGCGATGGGTGCAAGCCCCCCGCCCGCGCCGATGGTGTACTGCGAAACAGTGTACCCGCCATAATTTGCCACATAGACAAACTGGCTTAAAGGATCAATGGTAATAGAGTACGGATTCGTTCCCGCAGCCACTGTTGCAGTAGACATTGCAGACAATGCGCCTCCCGAACCGATCGTGTATTGCGAGACATTATTGCTTCCATAGTTCGCCACGTAAGCGTACTGACCGGAATTATCCACAGTGACAGAAACCGGGTTCGTGCCTGAAGCCACTGTCGCAGGGTTCATAGGCGTCAATGCACCATTTATACCCAGGGTGTACTGCGAAATTGAACTGGAGTTATTGACTTGGTTGGCATAGTTAGAGTTTGCCACATACGCATATTCCTGACCGGAAATACTGGCAATCGTAATGGAGTATGGGTTCGGACCAGCAGCAACGGCTGCAGTCGACATAGGTGTCAATGCCCCCCCGATGCCGATCGCATATTGCGAAATTGTATTGCTTCCTTCATTTGCCACATAGACGTACTTGACGGCAGGATCGACGGTAACAAAGTATGGATTAGTACCCGATGTAACTGTTGATGGATTCATAGGTGTCAATATGCCCGTTGCGCCGACCGTAAATTGCGAAACAGTGTTATCACCTTCATTCGCCACATATGCATATTCCTGTCCGGAAATGCTGGCAATAGTTATGGAGTATGGGGTCGTACCTGCGGCAACTGCTCCAGTCAGCGTCAATGCACCGCTAGTCGTATCAATTGTGTATTCCGAAACATTGTTGCTTCCTGCATTCGCCACGTAGGCGAATTTCCCCAACGGGTCAACGGTAATGGAATACGGTTCCGTACCAGCTGCAACAGTTTGGACGGTCATCGCTGCTAACGATCCATTGGAAGCAATCGTATATTGCGAGACAGTTCCATCTCCCGCATTCGCCACATAAGCAAAGTGCTGGGAAGCAGAAGAGCTTGTTCCTGTGCAATTTACCAGCACATTACTTACATTGCCCGTAGCGGTGCCACTTCCATTGGTTACGGTACAGGTCAGACCAAGCGGCTGGGTAAGAATGGACACACTATAGACGCCACAACTGGTGCTGCTCACCCCGCTGGCGCTGGTACTACCGTTACATCCGGTAATTTTGGTGGCAAATGTAAATCCCCCGTTGGCTGAAACGGTGAGGTTGTCACCACCATTATCTTGCAGTACCAATGAATTTGTCAGACCTGTGCCGACAAGCCCAGTCACCGTACCTCCTATAGAGTAATTGGTAGAATGAGGAGCGCAGGCTGCAAGCAATAGCAGCACTGATGAAAATACAATCTGCGTGAGTTTTTTAATGGTTAAACGCATTGAATGAGTACCATAAATAAATCGGACTATCGGAATATTCCGCAAGTGAATGAAACTTGGCCTAAAACGTAGGCTAATAGTGTAATGCAGATGCCAAGCCAAATTATGTCCACTGTGTATGGGTGGAATTCATCACACCCAATTGGTTCCCTCAAGCCTGATAGCCGGGGAGCTTGCTTACATCAACTTCGTCAATCTGTTCTGGGTCGAGATATTTTTCAGCGTAGGTCAGGAAAACCTTTTCGCGGATAAAGATATCAAATAAATCCGGGTCGATATGCCCGCCCAATTTGAATTTCCCCAGAATGGTCAGCGCTTCAGTGAGCGTCTTGCCTTTTTTGTAAGGCCGGTCCTTGGCGGTGAGTGCTTCAAAAATATCAGCTATCCCCATCATTCGCGCCTGCCAAGACATCTGTTCTCGCGTGAGCTTATTGGGGTAACCATTTCCATCCATGCGTTCATGGTGCCCACCGGCATATTCTGTCACATTCTTGAGGTGTCTTGGCCAAGGCAGGGATTTCAGCATGTCGATGGTCACTTCAATGTGGTGGTTGATTATCTGACGCTCATCTGCTGACAATGTTCCTGCACGTATATTGAGATTATCGACTTCTTCATCGCTCAGGAAATTCACCAACTCTCCGTCCGGGTTGCGCCATTGATAAGTCGCTATTTGGCGTACGCGTTTCTGGAATTCTTCTGACATGAATTCGCCGCCGATGTTGCAATAGCGTAAAAATTCACGATCCGCATCCAGTTGAAGCACGCGTGTCTCATATTCGGTTTGAAGAGTCGTCGCTTCAGTTACGTCATTCAGTTGTCCATTTTGCCCCTCCAACTTTCTGGTAAGCATCGTGATCTCTGCATCTCGTTTAAGCACTTCAAAACGCGTGTCAATCAAATGAATGCGGTCAAATAAAGTCTGTAGTTTGGTGGACTTGTCTACCACATGCACTGGAGTAGTGATTTTTCCGCAATCGTGTAGCAACCCTGCAATCTTGAGCTCGTAACGATCACGGTCACTCATAGTAAAGTCTTTGAGCGGCCCCTGCAGGGTACGGTTGACCGCTTCGGCCAGCAGCATGGTCAGTACCGGCACACGTTCGCAATGGCCACCGGTGTAGGGCGATTTATCGTCAATCGCAATGTTGATGAGGCCGATAAACGACTCAAACAGATCTTCCAGCTGCTTGATCAGCCGTCGGTTAGTCAGGGCAATGGCAGCTTGAGAAGAGAGTGATTCTGTCAGCTGCTTATCTTCCGGAGAAAAGGAAATAATGGCATCACTTTTCCGATCCTTCGCATTGATAAGTTGCAATACCCCGATGATTTCACCCTCATGATCCAGCATCGGCACCGTAAGGAACGAGGTGGAGCGGTAGCCGGTCTTCTTATCGAAAGTCCGGGTGCCGGAAAAATCATATCCCTCGGCCGTATAGGCGTCGGGAATATTGACCGTTTTGCCACTCAATGCCGCGTAAGCCGCCACATTCGTATGATTGGGTTCGCCCGCATCGTTGTAGAGACGTACCGGATTGAACGAGATTGAATTGCCGCTGGTGCCTCCCATGGTTATACCCAATGAATCGGTACGGATAATCTCGAACCGTAACACTTTTTGCTCTGCATCCACCAAGTATAAGGTGCCGGCATCAGCATGGGTAATCCGCTTTGCCGCTTCCAATATTTTTTCAAGCAGACGATTGATATCGTGCTCACTGGAGAGCTTGATGCCAATGTCATTTAATTCATCCAGGCGTTGCAGTAAATCGTTGTCTTGTGTCATGACTACTCCTTGAAAAGGAAAGGCTGAAAACTATTTAATACATACAGCACGCACCTGGTGAATGTCGGTAATCCCCAGCAACACTTTCTCAATGCCATCCTGCTTCAAGGTACGCATTCCCTCTTCCAGTGCAATCGCAAACAATTGCGCAACGCGAGCGTGTTCCTGAATCGCTTTTTTAAGGACATCAGTACCGATCAGCAGCTCATGCAGCCCAACCCGTCCACGATAACCGGTTCCGGCACATTTTTCGCAGCCGACCGCTTCGTATAGCGTTATCTTCTGCTTGTTATCCGCGAACAGCTTAATCCACTCGTCATGAAGCTGCTTGTAACCTGCCTCCGTGTCATTTTTCCAGGTTTCGGTAGTCATCAGCTCAGCTGCATACTCGATCATCATCAGTTTAATTTCTTCATCAGTTGCAGTGTGCGGTTTTTTGCAATCCTTGCACAACCGCTTGGCCAGACGTTGTGCCAGAATTCCCAGCAAGGCATCGGCAAAGTTAAAAGGATCCATTCCCATATCCAGCAGCCGATTGATCGACTCTGGCGCACTGTTGGTGTGAAGTGTGGCGAACACCAGGTGGCCGGTAAGCGAGGCTTCGATACCGATGGACACGGTTTCCTTGTCCCGCATTTCGCCCACCATAATCACGTCCGGATCGGCACGCAAAAAAGCACGCATGATGGTGGCAAAATCCATCCCGGCCTTTTTGTTAATCTGTACCTGGCGCAGCCCCTTCTGGGTAATTTCAACCGGGTCTTCGGCAGTCCAGATTTTAGTCTCAGGTTTATTGATAAATTTGAGGATCGAATGCAGCGTGGTCGTTTTGCCGGAACCGGTCGGGCCGCATACAAAAAACAATCCGTAGGGTTTGGCGACGGTTTTCTTGACCAGCTCCAGATTGCGCACCGAAAAACCCATATTCTCAATCGGGATCGGTTCACCTGAAGCCAGAATACGCATCACCACATCTTCCACTCCACCCGACGAAGGCAAGGTGGCCACGCGCAGCTCAATGTCCAGGGGGCCGTATTTCTTGAACTTGATTTTTCCGTCCTGCGGTTTACGCTTTTCCGAAATATCCAGATCGCACATAATCTTGATGCGCGTCACCAAAGCGTTGCGGTAAGTGGAAGGGATCTCGATATAATTCATCAGTGAACCATCCTTGCGCAAGCGAATTCCAGTCTTGCCTTTCCCAGGCATCGGCTCAATGTGTATATCCGATGCTCCCATCTTATAGGCATCGATGATGATTTTGTTGACCAGCTTGACCAGTTCATTATCAGCCGCAGCGCTGACATCTTCCTGATTGGAACCACCCGACTCTTCGTCATCGTCCCCGCCCAAGGCAGACAGCATGTCGTCCATCGTGCCCAAATCTGTATTCATCCCGCTATCTGTATCGGAAGACGAGCCATAAAACAGGTCCAGCGTGGCATTGAACTCGCGTTGCGGACAAACTCTATAAATCAGGTGGCTTCTCGGGTAAATATTATTGACCACCCGTGACGCTTGAATCCGTTCCGG